>Ga0209812_10000337_pt1 | contig 43729 bp, 28 predicted proteins | sample JI71714BDNA_FD_187502 | JGI IMG/M metagenome (GOLD analysis project Ga0209812, IMG submission 187502) | Wastewater effluent complex algal communities from Wisconsin, to seasonally profile nutrient transformation and Carbon sequestration -... | ecosystem: Engineered > WWTP > Effluent > Algae...
TGTTGAATCAAAATACTGAACAACAAAATCAACCATGTTTTTTTATTTCGCACCTGATTTATTTAAGGTATTTATTAAACCAGCCAATATATCTTTCAAAACGATCTTTCACATAACTAGGTGTGCTAATGCCATGAAATTGTCCTGGATATATAATCAGTTCAGTGGGCGTTCCTAATGAACGAAGTGCTTGATACATTTGCTCGCTTCCTACAGCAGGCACATTAAAATCTTTTTCTCCTACCATGAACTGCGTAGGTGTTTTTATTTTATCTGCTTTCAAAAATGGATAAGACAATTTTAAATAACGATCCATATTTTTCCAAGGAACTCCTAGCTCGTTGTCGTATTGATTAATGTATTGATCAACACCATACAATGAAGAAACCATTGCTACACCAGCTCCACTACTGGCTGCTTTAAAACGATTGTCCGATGCAATTAAATAGTCGGTTAATATGCCGCCATAGCTCCAGCCGCAAATACCCAACTTGTCTTTATCTGCCCAACCTTTTTCTACAGCATAATCAACAGCACCTTGAATATCGATTACTTCTTTATTACCCCAATCGGCACTAATGGTTTTAGAATAATCCCATCCGCGTCCACTACTACCGCGATAGTTTACGCCCACGACCATATAGCCTGCTGCAGAAAGCATTTGGCGAGTTAAATCGAACCCGTATTCATCTTGCGCAACAGGACCACCGTGAATATAAAACAGCGTAGGTAATTTTTGTGTTATAGGAATATTAGCCGGTCTAAGTGCAATGCTCGACACCTTGGTTCCATCAGAACTGGTAGAACTATAACCTTCTACTGAAGCCAGTTCTAGCGGAGTAACAAATGCATCTTGGTGTTTGGTTAATCTTCTTGTTACACCATTTTCAACTGCATACAATTCAGTTGGCAACTGAGGTTCACTCATTGCAGCCAACCAGTTATTGCTACTATGTGCTTGTAATGCTCCATAACTTCTTTTGCCTCCAGCAATTTTAGTAAGTACGCCAGTTGCCATATTAAATTGTCCAATATATCTTTCTCTATCATCAGATATTAACACTGCAATTTGAGTACCATCTTTGGTGAACTTGATATTACTAACTGGTCTGTCCAATGTTTTAGATAAATACTTTGGAGTACCAACACCACTTGCATCAATTACAGTAAGATATTGCTCTTGATATGCAGTATATGTTTCAGAAGCAGAACTTAAATAAGCAATTGTTTTACTGTCTGGACTCCAAACTGGACTATCATCGGTGCCTGGCCATTTAGTTAATTGCTTTGGAGTTGCTTTGGGCTTTGATTCCATCACAAAAATATCGGTATTGATATTTCTATCTGGATCTGCAGTAGTATTGCTTACAAAAGCAATCTGTTTTCCATCAGGACTAAATACTGCACCCCTTTGATCAAACTCGCCACTGGTTAATGTATCCGTTTTCTTGGTGGCAATATCAAAAAGATATAGGTGGATGGGATCTCGCTGCGTAATATATCCCACTACATCTTGCTTAAACTTATAACGGTCTATCACAATTGGTTTGGGCGTCTTTGGCTTTGATGTATCTGCTTGTGTTTTAATGGTCATCAAAATCTTTTTACCATCTGGGCTCCAAGAATAATCCATGAGGCTTGTTTTCAAATTAGTCAGCTGCAATCCCTCCCCTCCTAAACGATTCAATAACCAAATTTGACTATTGGTTGCACCATTTCTTGCAGAAACAAATGACAAATATTTTCCATCAGGGCTCCATCTTGGTTGAGATTCGGCATCAGGGCTATTGGTTAATTGAATGTTTTGTTTTCCATCCCAACTAACCATCCAAATATCAGTATTGCGTTTGTTTTGAACAGAATCAACAGATGATAAAGTATAGGCAACCCAATTTCCCTCTGGTGATACTTGCGGGTCACCCAGTGTTTGTAATCGATACACATCAGCGGGTTGCAATTTTCTTTTGGCCATTACTGGTGATGTGTTATTCTGTGCAGTTGTTGTTTGCAAGCTCAATAAGGATAGAGCAAGCATAGAGAGGAAGATTTTTTGTTTCATGAAGCGGGGTTTAAAAAGGAGTATCAAATAATTCTTGTAAGATAAAAAGAATATCGCCTTACTAAAAATTCTTCTCGCAAAAATCAGTTGCCGTAGATTGAATAATTTCTACTCCAGGTTGATAAAAAGAAGGCGCTGGATTGGGATCCACTACAATAATTTTTTTCCCATTATTAATGGCCATTTGGAGGGCACCATAGGTAAAGCCAACCGAATTAGAAGTGCCAATAAAAATGATGGTGTCCGCCGCATCCATCCATTGATGTGCTTGTTCATATTGATAGAGTTCGGTATAATATTCATCAAACAATAAAATATGAGGCCGCTCCGATTTATTCTCCTCAATGGTTCCATCACGCTGGATATGGAATAGCTCAAATAAATCTTCCTCGAGATTATTTTCATTTACTGCATCCCAATTAGCCCAGATTAACTCATTTCGGTATTGTGCATGAATTTTCCTTTTGTAATTAATATTTCCATGGATTTCTATTAGGCAATCCAAAGAGTGCTTAGCCTTAATATGAAGGTTGTCAATATTTTGTGTGATTACTTTCACATTGCTTTTGGCTAAAATTTCATGGGCTTTGTTGGGCAGTGCATCTTTACAACTTACAAATCGATGGAAATACCATTGCAAAAAAGAGCTGGTATTCATTCTATAATTACGATAGGTTGCCATCTCAGTAGGGTTCTCATTCCAAAGTCCATTCTTTCCTCTGAATGGCTGAATACCAGACTCCACGGAAATGCCAGCTCCTGTAATGACTACTGTATTTTTCATGAACTAAATTTAATTCGTTGAATTGAATAATAGAGGATCAAAATATTTACAAGGCTGCATAGTCGGTTATATTAGCATCTTTAAAATAATTACCTTAGAATCCTTCTTAATGAAAAAACCTTGTTACATATTATTGGCCCTTTTTACATGGTTAATCAGTTTTGTTTCAGAAGCACAAGTATTTTGTGGTTACGATTTGGGAAGAACAGATTCTACTAAAGCCAAGTATTTTCAGGCAGAGGAAGAAAAGCTAAATCAGGCCATCAGAAGTCAAATATTAAAAAGCAGGTCAAATAATTTTGCCAATGCTTTAATTCGAAATCAATCTACCAAGATTAAAAGCACCAGTACACCGCCACTACCCCCTACTGTTTACATTCCAGTTGTGTATCATATTATTAGTGAAGATCCATTCGCCATTACAGATGCAATGGTGCAAGCTAGTCTAGACGATCTAAATAAAGCCTATGCGCATCAAGGAGCATATGGGGTAGACACATTGGGAGCCGATACGCGCATACAATTTAAGTTGGCGCAGAGAACCCCTACTGGAGAAAAATCAAATGGAATTAATCGAATCAAATCGTTCTATGACACAGTAGATGTAGACTTAGAAGATGCTGCAATGAAAAACCAAATAAAATGGGATCCTACTAAGTATGCCAATATTTGGGTAGTAAAAAAAATCAATGGAGAAATTCAACCCAGTATTTTTGAATGTGGTCAATGGACTAGGGTAGCATATGGTGGTTATGCTTCCGCAGGTGGTGGAATGGTTGTAGCAGGATTGGTTACATCTATCATTGCACACGAAATGGGCCATTATCTTTCTTTATTCCACACTTTTCAAGGAACCAATTGCGTAAACAATGATTGTACAACAGATGGTGATCGGGTTTGCGATACTCCACCAGATAGAAGTACGCAAGGATCAGACTGTACTAATCCAGAAAATTCTTGTAATACCGACACACTCTCTGGCCCTTTTAAAGTAGATGTTAGAGACAATATTTCGAACTTCATGGATTACGGAACCAGTTGTCCAACCGTTTTCACGCCCGGACAAGGAGAAAGAATGCGCGCATTTTTAGCTGTGTTCAGCGGAGGAAGTTTATTGATAAGCGATGGTGCTAATCCCCCTTGCACAGACAATATCAATGCTTTATACGAAGTAACCAACAATCCCTTTCCGTTAATTGGCACTTCGGTTGAGTTTACCAATCGTTCAACTGGTGCCAACAGTTATGAATGGTGGATTAAAAACGCCGCAACAGGGGTAGAGTCTTTAGTAGCATCGAGCACAAACCTTAATTATCTTTTCTCCACCGCTGGAACTTATGCAGTAAAGCTAAAAGCATTCAATGCAGGAGGTACTTGTACCAGTAGTTATTTTACACAAGTAATCGTTAGCTGCGGCACAGTTGCTCGATTTTCTCCAGATAAAAGAATTATCTCTTCAAAGAACAGCATTTACGAAGACACAGTAACTTTTAAAAACTATTCTCAAAATGCGGATAGTTTTGAATGGTACATCAGAAATAATACTACTGGTGCTCAACAATTAATTAGTACTTCAGTAGATTTTAAATATTCTTTTCCTACCAGTGCAAATTATAGTATTTGGTTAACAGCAACCAAGGGAACTTGTACATCAACCTCAGAACGATTTTCTTTAAATGTAGTTGAAGCAACCAGTGATGCTGCATTGGTTCTGTATTCTGCCAACTGCTATAAAAATGATTCTATCCGCTTAGTTTTTGGAATCATCAATGCAGGGGTAGACACCATACCAGCGGGAACTACCGTTCGGTTTTATGATAAAGACACCAGCTTGCCAGGAAGAAAAGAATTGGATAGCCTATTTAAAACACCTGCAGATATTTTAGGCAATTGTTCTGCCATTTATACGCATTATGTAAAAGTGGATAGAAACAGACAAGATTCCATCTATTTAATTTTAGATACAGAAAACACGCTACAAGAAATTACTAAAGCAAATAACTATACAAGAAGATTTTTATTTCAACCCACTAGAAGTATTAACCCAAAAGACACAACCGTTTTTGTAAATAGTACTCAGAATATACGATTGAACTATGCGCCAGACCCGTTGACAAGTATTGCTTGGACCAGTAATATAGGAAGCTTCAGCTGTACCAACTGTTTAACGCCATCTATGAAAATATTGGATACCACATATTTAAAAGTAAAAACGGTCACACAATATGGATGCGAAGATTCTACTACTGCTACCATTAATATTTTTCCAAACGATTTAGTGGTTAGTGATCAAAAAATATTTTGTTATACGAATAATGATAGTGTTTTTGTTACAAGCCAACTCTGTTTATTAAATGGATATGAACAACTAACCAAGTCAATTAAGGTTCAATATTTTGATACCCTTAAAACAGAGCCAAGTGCTAAACTAATTTATGAAATCATTATTCCCGCTTCAACTGTTTTCACCAATGGGTGCGCCACCATCCCTCATGCATTTGCTAGAAAAGGTGCAAACAATATTTACCTGTATATGAATCCAGGCTTGGCTATTTATGAGGCGCAAACCAATAACAACAGCAGTTCTGTACCATATAAGGTTTTTGCCATTGGTTTACCCGTAACACAAATTGCAATACCAAGAGGAGATCCATATCCATTGTCCATTTTACAATTTGGAGAACCGGTCACTGCTATAAACTGGACGCCCAGCTTTGCATTCAATTGTACTAATTGTTTTACCCCAATACTTAAAACAAATTCATCTACCATCATTTCAGCCATAGCAAGCAGTCAGTATGGATGCATAGACACTGCTTCCATAGCAGTGAATGCTTATTTTACTTCACATATATCTTTACCCAATGTATTCACACCCAATGCAGATGGAAAGAACGATTATTTTTATGTGATAGCAGGTAAAGAAGTAACACAAGTAAAATTATTTAGAATAATGAATAGATGGGGAGCTACGGTTTTTAATAAATCAGGTACATTACCCAATAGCTATTCGGATGGATGGGATGGAACTTATAACGGAAAGCCCGCAGAAGCAGGAACCTATATTTATCAATTAATTGTATTACTTACAGACGGTACAACAGAAACCTATAAAGGAAATATTACGCTACTCAGATGATGCCACAGCAAATGAATAAATTTTTAAACCGTGCTTTGCTGTCTTTTGCAATACTAGCATCATTAAGCAATTTTGTAAAAGCACAAGATCCCAGTTTTTCACAGTTCTTTTCTTCACCGTTAACCCTGAATCCAGCGTTAACTGGAAATTTTAATGGAACCATGAGAGCTGTGAGTAATATTCGTTCTCAAAACGCAGACTATAATAATGCTTACAATACAAAGACGGTTTCAGTAGATTTTAATTTAATGGCCAATAAAATCAAAAGTATTGATCGTTTGAGCATGGGTGTTTTGTTGTTGTCTGATCAAACTGGAAATAAAATTATTACGAATAACAACTTAGCCATTTCATTATCTTATATGAAAGGGCTAGACGCTGAACAAAAAAGGTCCATCACACTGGGTTTTCAAAGTAACTATAGCAATAGACGATTCAACTCGGCCAATGCAAGGTTTGAAGACCAGCTCACCCCTGGTGGATTTACCCTTCCTAGTGGAGACATTTTATTAAACAATAATTTGAGTAAATCGGGTATTGATATTAATACAGGAATCCTATTCCAATATGCGCCAACCAGCGAGCACCATTATTATATAGGTGCCTCTCTCTTTAATCTACTTCAATCGCAAAAAGAATTTGGCAGCAATACCAGCATTGCTCCATTACGTAAAACAATTCATGGAGGCATGATGAGCCCAGTTGGATATGCCGGAACTTTTCATGCAAGTTTTCATTTTCAACAACAAACCAATTTTAATCAATTGTTAATAGGTGGAGCTTATAGCCATTATATGAAAGATGCATTGCGTTCTTACGTAGAAATATATGTTGGGGCATGGTATAGGACCGACCAAAGCGTTATTCCTTATATTGGAATTGAATGGAATTATTGGCGATTGGGTTATACCAACGATATGAGTTTTAGCAACCGAATTACTGCTGGTCAATTGCGCTACTCCAATGAAGTTTCTTTGTACTATACTTTAAATAAAGACAAGAGTTTATTGAAGTACAAGTGCGGGGTGTTTTAAGAGTTGATGTTTTGTTTGTTTCTAGTATGTGTAAAGATGATTCGAGCGCTCTCTTGTTTTACCAATATTTCTTTTCGATGACCCCAAATTTTATCTCTAGCTTCTTTACCTGCTTCCGTGGCATTCACAATTGGAAAAGGATAGTCTTTACCAATGATGATATTGCAAAGTTGCTGCTCCATCAAGCTCATTGTATGAGGTTCATGAATAAAGGTTGCTGGTACATTTTGTAATTCGGGTACCCATTGTTTTATAAAATTTCCTTGGGGATCATGGTCACTGGATTGCTTAATTGGGTTATAGATTCGAATCGTATTTACACCAGTAGTGCCTGCCTGCATTTGAAATTGCGGATAATGAATACCAGGTTCATAATCTAAAAAAAGATTAGCCAAATGATAAGTACCCCATCTCCAATCTTGATATAGATGATGACATAAAAAAGAAACCAGCATTGCCCGCATACGGAAATTGATCCAACCAGTTGCAATTAAACAACGCATACAAGCATCTACCAAGGGAAAACCTGTATTGCCTTCCTTCCAGGCTTTTATAAACGATTCATTTTGTTGATGCGCTAGTAACTCATATCCTTTATTGATGCAGTTGAATTCATAAATACATTCCACTTCAAATTTTTGAATAAAATGACAATGCCATTTTAAACGCGTAATTGCATTTTTGATAGGCCCTTTAAAAATTGAAATTTTTTGCGCTTCGTTCAATGTTTGATAAGCTTGTTTAACACTAAGGTTACCCCAGCTGATATAAGGAGAAATCCTAGAGCAACTTTTTCTGCTTTCTAAAGGTTTACTAATATGTCTACTGTAGTTCTTGCCTCTTTCCGCCATAAAACTTTCTAGATACTTTATAGCATTGTCTTCTCCTGCAGGTTGAAAAGCAGTAGAATAATTTTCAAGCTTTTCTATAAAGCCATGAGGTAGTTGGTATTGAGTTTCAAAATTGACTAATACATTATTGCTAAACTCATTTTGAATGATGGGGGCATGCATGGAAACATACCATTTTTTATCCCAGTCTTTTCGATTTCGAATGGCTCTAATAATTCCATTTCGTTGAAATTCTTTCCATTCAATTTGATTGGTGTTGCAAAATCGCTTTACGTACTTGTCTCTATCGTAAGTGATTTTAGTTCCTGATTCCTGGTAACTGAAAATAGTATGAATAGCGTATTGCTCCACTATCTCCTGAAAAGCTTCAATCGCTTCTGCATAAAAAATACGCACGCATCTATTATAAACTGCAAGCTTTGAATTCATTGCTTGAATAGAATGGTATTGAAACTGCAAGTGCCTTTCACTTGTATCAGGATACTGAATGATTGAAGGCTCAAACAAATAAACAATTAAATAAGGTAAACCCGCCCGCTCAGCAGCATGTAAGGGCGCATGGTCTTGGGTTCGCTGGTCTCTTTTTAACCAGACAAGATTGATGGGTTGGCGATTGTTCACCTCAAATTAACACTAAGTTTAGCGGATTGTTCCCAATGGCAATTCAATTTTAAATTCGGTTCCTCTATTGGGTTCGCTTCTGATATTAATTTTACCCCCAAGGGTTTCTATTTGTGTTTTTACCATAAACAGCCCCATCCCTTTTCCCTCTGTGTGGTAATGGAATCGCTTATACATTCCAAATACATAGTCTTTGTTCTTCTTTAAGTCAATTCCTAATCCATTATCTGTAAATAGAAGCACCACTTGTTGATCAACGAGCGCAGACTTTATTTTAATAATAGGATTCGTTTCGGGTTGTTTGTATTTAATACTATTAGAAATTAGATTATAGAAAATACTATAGATATATGACTTAATAGATAAGATTTGATCTACTTCAGAAAAATCGAGTTTAAACTCCACTTTTTCTAATTGGATTAAATTATCAATTGACAACTGTATCTCTTTTATTATTTCAGAAAAATGTATCGTGGTTTTCTGCTCATTTACTTCTCTTCTAATTTGTAAAATAAGGCTGAGGTCTTTAATTACATTATCTAATGCAACTGCAGAATAATTCAGCGCGTTGATTAATTCTGTTTTCTCATCCGGTTCAATATCAGGCATTTTAAAAAATTCGGTTACCCCAATTATATTCGCCACTGGCGCACGAAGATTATGAGAAACAATGTATGCAAACTGTTCAAGATCCTTATTCCGCTGAATTAGATCGTTCATCATCTGGGCCTTTTCATATTCACTTGTTTTTTGAGCAGATATATCTCTCATAATTTTTGAAGCCCCAATCACTTGATTAAATTCGTTCACTATAGGAGAAACAGTTAGTGAAACATCAACTATGGATCCATCTTTTTTTACTCTAACGGTTTCATACCGATCAATTACTTTCCGTTCTTTTATACTAGAATTTATTTTTATTTCTTCCTCGTGAAGTTCGGGAGGAATCAATAAATAAATGGATTGACCAATTGCTTCTACATCGCTATAGCCCAACACTTTTTCAGCGCCCTTATTCCATGAAGTGATGATGCCATCAAGGGTAATACTCAGTATCACATCGTGAGATGAATTAACAATTAAGGATGACAAAGCCAATCTTTCTTCGTACTGAATTGTTTCTGTAATATTCTGACAGGTACCAAAAACCCTTATGGGTTCATTGTTCGTATTAAATGATACCTTCCACCTTTCTTCAACAAACTTGATATTTCCATTAGGGGTTATGATTCTATGTTGAATGGTATCATACCCCACAGATTTGAAAGAAGCATTAAATGCATCATCCACTTTTTGTCTATCTTCTGGATGAACTAAATCTAAAAAGGAGTTATGAGTTGGTTTAAAAATATTTTTATCTAATTCAAAAATAGCAAATGTTTCATCTGACCAATAGACACTTAAATTAGACAAGTCGGTTTCCCAGCTGCCTACTTTAGCAGCGGATTGAGCTTCTAACAGCCTTCGCTCTGATTTTTTCCTTTCTGTAATATCTAAAACAGCACCTAAGATTGCTTCTTTACCATTGATATTTTTGATTGTTCCAAAAAACTCAATATCAATGATTGAATTATTTTTATGAATCCCTTTTAATTCACAAGAGCTTGATTTTTCATCTTCTCTTCTCTTTATTAGGTACTGATTTAGAATTTGTTTGTCTTCTTCAGCTATCAAATCGTCTTGGTCTTTTCCAATGATTTCATCTACGTTATAACCGAATATTTTGGCAAACTCTTTATTGATATAAGTATAGCTATGATTCTTAAGAATAAATGTTCCTACTAAAGAATTATCAGCAAGGCTATGGAATCTGTTCTCACTGGCAATGAGCATTTGTTCCAATTTTTTTCTTTCAGTAATTTCTTCTGGTTGTACAATAATGATTGATGGATTAACAAATACATAATTGACATGTATGTATTTTTCAGAATCCTTACTTTTAAAATGGTAATTAATTTCTTTCTCAAAAGACGCTTTTTCTTTTAAACAACGATGCAGGTCGTCAATTACTTCTTGATCGTTTTTATATAAATCACTTGCTTTTTTATTGAGCAGCTGATCAATTTGGTTGCTTGCAAATTTTGTAGCTGCTTGATTAAATCCTACTAAATGAAAATCATCATTTTCGTACTTCCAAATGAAAGTAGGCTGGGGCAAGGATTGATAGATAGAATAGAGTTCTTCCAGCTCTATTGCAATGGATTGAGGGTCTGGCTCCATTCTCAGAGGACTTTGAATAAAAATACATGAAAAATCAAAACAAGGGGATTATTTCTATTCATCTCCATTTATGGATATTTATGGATATAAATATGGGTATCAAATCTCTTATGGTTGTTATTCTTAATATCGTGTACTAATAAAAGCCAAAGTCATATGCCCAGCTAGATTGTACGCTTGAATTTTTAACGCTTCTTCAGTATCATCGCTATTCAATGAATAATTTGCATTTACACCGCACATAAAATTTTCTCCCATTTCGTTTCGAGTGATCAAAATATCAGAGAAACCGCCAAATAATTTTTTCGATTTTCTTGTTACCAGGGTTATACAACCAGGGCTTGAATAGAAAAAATAGGATTGGTCATTGATAATTCCCTTCTCGTTCAATTCCTTAAAAATGGGGTCAGTGAGTTGAATTATTTCAGAAACAGCGTATAATTTACCTGTCAGCTTCTTAGAAAAATATTTGGGAGAGAGCAACACCGCTATTTCATTGGCGTATTTTTCATGTTTTTGAACTACCCAATAATTTGCACTTAGGATTATGTAGAACAAAATAAAAAGAAGAATACACGATATAAATATCTTTCTGCTCATTGAACATTGATTTAACAAAAAACCCCAACATTGCTGTTGAGGTTTTTGTGGTGTGGGCCGGGATCGAACCGGCGACACAAGGATTTTCAGTCCTTTGCTCTACCGACTGAGCTACCGCACCTTTAGTCGAGTAGTCCCGATTTCATCGGGATCAAGAATATCTGACGCTCGTTTCCTCGCTTGATATTCTATGAAATTCCCCCTTCGGGGCTGCAAATATAAGGAGTGGAATGGTTATTCACGCATTATCCACCATTATTTTTCTTTAGAATTCGCAATTCTTTGGAGTTCTTGCAAATGCAATCACGTCTCTGATATTGGTCATACCGGTTACAAACTGAACCATTCGCTCAAATCCCAAGCCAAAACCCGCATGTGGTACGGTTCCGAAGCGTCGGGTATCTAAATACCAGCTCATTTCTTCCGCTGGAATATGCATTTCTGCCATTCTTGCTTCTAGCTTTTCTAAACGCTCTTCTCTTTGAGATCCACCTACAATTTCTCCAATACCTGGTGCTAAAATATCCATTGCTGCAACGGTTTCTTTACCTGGCTCACATCCATCATTCAATCGCATATAAAATGCTTTGATTTTTGCTGGATATCCTGTTACAATCACTGGCTTTTTAAAATGCTTCTCTACTAAGTAGCGTTCGTGCTCGCTCTGCATATCAATCCCCCAGCTAACATCGTACTTGAACTTCTTTTTTTTGTATGCTGGGCTATCCAATAAAATTTGAATGGCTTCTGTATAAGTGATTCTTTCAAACTGATTGCTGATGACAAAATTCAATTTATCTAATAAACCCATTTCTGCGCGTTCGTTCTGTGGCTTCTGCTTTTCTTCTTCTGCCAAACGCTGGTCTAAGAATTCCAAGTCTTCTTTATTATGCTCCATGGCATAACGAATCAAGTATTGAATAAACTCTTCCGCCAAATTCATATTATCTTCTATATCATGAAAAGCCATTTCAGGTTCAATCATCCAGAACTCAGCCAGGTGGCGGGTTGTATTCGAATTCTCTGCCCTGAATGTTGGTCCGAAAGTATAAATTTCTGAGAATGCCATAGCACCTAATTCCCCTTCCAATTGTCCACTCACGGTAAGATTGGTACTCTTTCCAAAAAAGTCTTCTGTATAATCAATATTACCTGCAGCGTCTTTTGGTGCTGATCCATCCATCGGTAATGTAGTTACCCTAAACATTTCTCCTGCACCTTCTGCATCACTTGCAGTGATGATGGGCGTATGCAAATACACAAACCCTTTATCATTAAAAAATTGGTGTACCGCAAATGCCAATGAATGACGAATACGAAATACCGCACCAAATGTATTTGTACGAAAACGCAAATGGGCTTTCTCTCTTAAGAATTCTAAACTGTGTTTTTTCGGTTGGAGCGGATACTTCTCTGCGTCTGAATCTCCTAATATTTCTAGTGTTACCGCTTTCACTTCTATGGTCTGTCCTTTTCCTACACTTTCTACCACATCTCCTATTACTTTCAGCGATGCACCTGTTGTTATTCTTTTCAAGGTTTCGTCGTCTATTAAACCCAACGCAACAACCACTTGCAAATTATTATTCGTGCTGCCATCATTTAGCGCTATAAACTGATTGTTGCGAAAAGTTCGCACCCATCCCATTACCGTTACCTGATCTCCTGGCTTTCCTGATGCCAACAGGGTTTTTATCTTGATTCTAGTGTTAAACATGGTGCAAAGATAACCAAAGACTGCTTCAGAAACTGCATATAGAGCGGTTTTGGAGCAACAACTGTAAAATTTTATGATCAAATAGTGTTGGTATTCTCAATATTTTGTAACATTGCAGTGGAAACAATGCTGATTAGCCCGTTATTGAGCTCCAAAATTTCAGTTACTCTCTTTCCAAATCAACCCAATTAACCTTTCTGAGCTTTTTTTCCTTAGACTGGATTAACTTTTTTTATCGTTTGAATTTGACACCCCCCAAACAATTTTTCCATTTATGTATGACATTCTTCAGTTAAATGACATGCTACTACCAGAGTTACTGGATATAGCAGAACGTTTAAAAATTACTGGTGCAAAAAAACAAGACAAGCAAGGCTTGATTTACAAAATTCTTGACTCTCAAGCTGTACAAGAAAGTACTGCTAAAGAAAATGGTGCACCTAAAAAAGCGGGTCGTCCTAAGAAGGCCGTGAATATTAAAACATCTACTGGTTCTACAGAGGAAGCAGAAATCATGCAAGAAGCGCCAGCCGCACCAATTGCTAGGCCTGCAAAAACCACGCCTACACCTGCGCCTGTAGCGGCTTCTAATCCCCCTGCAACAAATAATAACGAACCAGCAGGACAAGGTAGACCCATCCGCAAAGCCATGCCTCCTAAAAAAGGACCAATTGGGCCAGCGCCTAGACCAAGAGTGGATAAAACAAATACGCCTGTTGATTCCAACAGTGCTGATCAACCCGAAAATGACCCTACAGCCAATATAGCTGCCGCTATTATTCAAACATTGGAAGCAAGTGATAACAACGAGGAAGCTGCACAAGCTCCTGAAACCACTTTACAACAAGAGCGTCCAAGACATCAACCCGTTAAAAAAGAACCTGTTTTCAATATTGAGTTTGAAGGCGTGATTCCGGGTGAAGGTGTGTTAGAAATGATGCCTGATGGATATGGTTTCTTGCGTTCTTCCGATTACAACTATTTATCTTCTCCAGACGATGTATATGTATCTCCTTCTCAAATCAAATTATTTGGTTTAAAAACGGGTGATACGGTAACTGGTTCTGTACGCCCTCCTAAAGAAGGGGAAAAATATTTTGCCCTATTAAAAGTTGATTTCATCAATGGTAAGCGCCCCGACGAAGTGCGTGATCGTGTACCATTCGATTACTTAACGCCGCTGTTTCCTTTTCAGAAACTGAATTTATTTACTTCGCCTAGTAATTATAGCACACGCATTATTGATTTATTTACTCCAATAGGTAAAGGTCAGCGTGGATTGATTGTAGCTCAACCAAAAGTGGGTAAAACCATGTTGTTGAAAGAAGTGGCCAATGCCATTGCTGCCAATCACCCAGAATGTTATTTGATGGTGGTGTTAATTGACGAACGTCCTGAGGAAGTAACCGATATGGAGCGCAGCGTAAACGCAGAAGTAATTGCTTCCACATTTGATGAGCCAGCAGAGAAGCACGTAAAAGTGTCTGCTATTGCTTTACAAAAAGCCAAGCGCTTAGTAGAGTGTGGTCACGATGTGGTGATTTTATTAGATTCAATTACCCGTTTGGCTAGAGCCCATAATACCGTTGCCCCTTCAAGTGGTAAAGTATTAAGTGGGGGAGTGGAAGCTAACGCGCTACTAAAACCCAAACAGTTTTTTGGAGCCGCTCGTAAAATTGAGAACGGTGGTTCATTAACCATTTTAGCAACCGCATTAGTAGAAACTGGTAGCAAAATGGACGAGGTAATTTTTGAAGAATTCAAGGGTACAGGTAATATGGAATTGCAGTTGGAAAGAAAATTAGCCAACAAGCGTATTTTCCCTGCCATTGATTTAGTAGGTTCTTCTACTCGTAGAGATGATTTATTATTAGATAAAGATGTATTACAAAGAATGAATATTCTTCGTGTATTCTTAAATGATATGAATCCGGAAGAAGCGATGAATGAATTACTCAAGCGTATGCGCGGAACCAAGAGCAACGAAGAGTTTTTGGCAAGTATGAATCGATAATTCTTAATTTTAATTGTTCTATAAATCCCCAAGTTATTGGGGATTTTTTTTTGATGCAACCTTTTTGTTGTTTTTTGCATTCTTCTAATATCAATGGAGCTAAAACAACTTATATCAGAATGTGCAAAAGGCAGTACAACTGCCCAGCGATACTTATTTGATAAGTTTAGTACTCGATTTTTACTGCTTTGCAACCGTTATTTAAAGCAAGATGAAGATGCAGAAGATGCCATGATGAATGGCTTTTTACAAATATTTCAATCTTTATCAAAATTTAGATTTGAAAATGATGCAGCATGTATAAGCTGGATGAAAAAAATCATGGTGAATAAATGTTTGGAAATTATTCGGTCTAAACACAGATTCCTATCAGTTGTTGATGAAAGCAAAGCAGAAGATATAGCAATTGATGAAACCCTTTATCAGCAACTTGAAGTTAAAGCGATACTAGCATGTATTGAAAGGCTTCCAATTGGTTATAGAACAGTATTTAATTTATATGTGATTGAATCGTACAGTCATAAAGAAATAGCTGCTTTATTAAATATTCGTGAAGGCACAAGTAAGAGTCAATTAAATAGGGCCAAACAGTATTTGCAAAATTTAATCTTAGAACAAGATAAATTTATTCAACATGCAACAAAATAAAAATAATTTAAGCGAGCTTATTTCTGAATGGGAGGCCTCTCAAATAGGATTGCCTGAAAGAAGCGAAATAGTTTGGGATAAATTAGAAACTGCCTTAGAAAATAAAGGCAAGAAAAAATGGCCTATTTCATTTTTATTTGCGGCTGCTTCTATCTTAATTATAGCGGTGTCTGGAATATTTTTTTTTCAAAATGATTCATCAAATAATAAAATAGTTAGAAAAAATAATAAGGTTTCAATTAAAGAATCATCATTAGAGCCAATAAGCTCAGAACCCAAATTCATAGAAGGAATTATTGTTCAAAAAAAGAAGTCAACCCTTATAGATAATCAAACAAATCAACCGGTATCTTCTCTTGATTCACAAGATGAGGTTTTTAGAGATACCATTCACTACCAACAAAAAATTATTGAATCCAAGAATATTACCAGCGTTGAACCAGTTTTAATCAGTACAAAAACAGAAAATGTAGATCAAGAAATTGAAAAGCCTAATAATTGGAAACAGTATAAAACAAGTTCAAAAATTAAATTTGGGTATCCGATTGTTCATATCAATGATTTGAATCCACACTCTAAACAAAACACGTTATCATCAATAATAGAAGAAAAATCATTTCCAAATTTTGAAATTCCTCCTCCAAACGAAACAAAGCATAAGTGGAAAATCACTTTACACGCAAATTCGAGTCCAATTAGTTTAAGTCAAAAAGAATAAAACAATGAAAAAACACTTTTTTTTATTCCTACTGATGGTAGGAACAGCTACTGCTTTGCTAGCTCAAAGCGATACTTACAGAACATTAAATCCAGTTAGTTTTACTGAGCTGCGTTTCAATCAAGTTCGTCCAGGATATTCAAGGGTTCTTTTTGAGTTTAGGATGCCCTCATCAAATAGTAAAATTAATTTAGAACTTGGGAGTATTGGTCAATTAAAGTCTTTGCCAAACCTCGATTCATTATTTAGCGTTTCTTTATTGGCGATTAAACAAATTATTGACTCAACGCCTAAAGATATTTATGCAAGAAGAATTGACGTAAGACCAGTTGATAACAAAGTGGAGATTCGGATGGTTTCACACGAATCCAATCAAAACACGTTGGTTTATCAAAATGGAAATCTAAATAATTTGAAATTAGATAAAGATACACTTCGAATTATTTTTTATCCTCAAGATGAACAATTGCAATATCAAAAATATTATCCTGCTTTTCTTTCCATTCACGTTAATCATTTAACTGATCTTTTCAATTTTGAATCAAACTCCATTGCACCTTGCATTGCATTATTAAAAAAAAGCTTTAATGAAGAGTTCCTTCAAAAATCAAATGCAAATAAATCTTATTCCGCAGTTTTTGATATGAATGAACAAAAAATGATTTTCCCTAGTACAAAAATGATTCAAAAAAAGGGAGTAAGAGCTTATTCTGGTTTTCAAAATAATGAGTCAACTATTTTGCCAGCTATTTATGGTAGTATGCAATTTGTTAGGGGCTCTTTTGTACCCAGTTTTGCGGCAGGCTTAAGCTATATTATTTCAGAAAATAAGCGGTATGATCATCGTGTGTTTCTAATGTGGGAGCCCTACTTTTTCTTTTCGAATAATAATAATCAGTTTAAAACCGACCGCAATGATTTTATTTCATTTAGAAAGGTTGATTTTGATAAACCTGAAAAGGGTGGATGGAGTTTTGTTCAAAATTTTTCTGTCGGTTACCTAGTTGGCAGAAGAGGCAATTGGTTTGAACCAAATACTTTTAAATTTAGTTTGCCGGGCATAAGGAATCATACTTTACAAATTGAGCCTGAGTTTTATTTCAATAATTTTTTTAGAAATTTTTCGCCAACGTTAAGACTTAGTTTGTTTTTTGAATAAGGTCCGATTTTAAATCAATATAGAACACCTTATAATTGACAAGGGCACCGCTAGAAAACGGTGCCCTTTTTTTGATGTCTGCCCCCAGAGATCAACTTAACATAAACGCTTCTTCAAATATTTTTCCAAATCGATCAGTCGCTTGTACCTTAATTGACTTTGCAGTAGCAGATGGTTTTATAAAAAACAAATGATCTGTTAATGTGGGTTCTATGAACTTATGTTTTTGGGGGAGCGATGGGCCCTCGTATAATTCAATAGCCCAAGGGTCTTTGGCAACCCGCTGTTCAGGAGTGCCTTTTGATACCCCATCTTCAAACCACTCAATGGTCCACTTATGATCCCAGTTCCAAATATTCACTGCCATTTCTTCGGGATAGGCTTTGGCATATCCTTTTGGATAAATACGTAACTGGTGATTGATTTCTTTATCAGTGCTCTTGTAATACCATTTTATATCAGATCCGTTTACTTCATATACTCCATAGCCTCTTGGGGTACCATCTCCACAAATTGGACCGGTCCACCATGCGCCACACACAGTACCATGGTTATGCTCCATGATATTCCCTTCTTCCCATGTTTCGTTAAAATGTGTATGGCCTGATAAAATATGTACCTTGTAAGGAGCCAATAAACTGTACAATTTTTTTCTATTGGAAACTGTGCCACCAAAGTCTTCTTCTTTTTTATTTCTTTTTGGTGCGCCCGTAAATGTGGGAATATGTAAACTCACTATCACGGTTGTTCCTGGCGCTACTAATTGTAAATCTTTTTCTAACCAAGCCAACTGTGGCTCGGTTAAATATCCAATATACTTTTTAGCAGTACCTATAAAAAACACATCGTCTAATACTACGTAATGAATGGCGCCTCTGTTAAAAGAATAATACGTTGGTCCAAATTGTGCTTTAAAAGTTTCAGCAGAATAATCATCGGTTCTAGCATTCAAATCCATATCGTGATTACCAATCACATTATAAAAAGGAACACCCGTCATGGCAATCGCTTCCTTATAATCTTTAAAAAACTCAAACTTATCCCAAACCAAGTCGCCGCAGCCAATACCATGGAATAAAGCATTGGCGGGATATTGTTGCATTAATTTTTTAAAGTCGGGTACCGTGGTCGCTTTTAACTGTTCACAATCTGATGCAGAAATCATTTGGGTATCTGCCCATACCACAAAATTATGCTGCTGATCATCCACCGTTAATTTATCTAATAAAAAATCATGTGTAAGGGTACCACTTTTTCCTTTTACTGGAATAAAAAACTGTGGGATGTAATTTTCATGTGCAAAGGCATATCCTGCAGGAGTACTGATATAAACAAAATCAGCATTTTCTTTCACTGTAAACTGATATTCTCCTTTTTGATTGGTTTTAAAAACTTGGGTTCCATCAGTTACAACAACATTGGCAATTCCTTTACCTTCACTAACTACTTTACCCTTTACTACTAATTCATTTTCTTTTTCAAATATTGCAGCGTTGGATTCCGACATTACCGTTGGCAATGCAAATATGCCTCCTGTGAATCCTATATTTCTTAAAAAGTTTCTCCTTTTCATTTGTGATTTTTCGATTTCTTGAGTTATTTCTCCCACCAAACTTTGATATTGATATTGTCTCCGCCCATGGCCTGTACAGCCAAATCATAATTGGTGGTGTTGGTGCTTTGTACTGCAGGTGGATACCTGTATCGAACGGGCATAATTTGGTTGTTCAACATACCTGCTGCTTTAGGCATTACAGGGAATCCAGTTCTACGATATTCAAACCATTGCTGGAAATCTGTAAAGTATAAAGCATAATATTTCTGCAGCATGATTCTTTCCAATGTATTATTGTACGCCGCTTTTGCATTCGTAAAATAATCGGCTGGCATCACAGCACCCCATTGTTCAATTGCTGCTTTAACGCCTCTTTCATAAGCTGCTTTTGCAGCAGCAGTATTGTTGTTTCTAAATTCTACTTCTGCCCTTATCAATTCTACTTCTGCATAAGGCATTAATACAACATTCATTGGAGCAGTTACCAAAGCAATATTTTTATTTGAAGGCACATAGTCAAATTGATTATCGCTTCCCGCATATCCACTTGGAATACCCTTGTACCCAATGTTTGCATTGTTCAATTTATTCCTTGCCTGAGTTAACCACCTGGCTCTTCTTGGATCATTGAAGTCATTCAAATTATCTGTAAAGAATAATCCCGCAGCGCGGAAAGTAGTAAAATCTATAGCCCTTCCCCAAGGTGATACAAAAGGTGTTACGCCAGATAACTTTAATATAGCTGCCTGATCGTTTGATGTAAACACAGGATATTTTACTGGATTGTCAATAATCGTTTTTAGTTTAGCCAAGGTTCCCATTTCTGTTCGCTTACTCAAACGCAACAACAAACGCATTTGTAATGAGTTGGTAAATCTTTTCCAGTTACTTACGTTGTTGGCGTATAACATTTCGGTACCATAAATCATTGGTCTTGTAGTTACATATAAATTATTTGCAGAGTCTAAATCTGCAATAATTTTTTCATACACTTTTTGCTGTGTAGTAAACTTTGGTCTAAATATTCCTTCATCCCCTCTGGTTGCTTCTTCCATAGGAATATCACCAAAGCAATCCGTTAGGTTTGAATAGATCATTGCATTCAAAGTCATTGCAATGGCTTGGTAATTGGGGTCTTTTTGCTCTATTGAAGCCGTGTACATTTCTTTTACATTGGTTAACCACCTGTAATAGGTAGTCCAAGTAGAATTGCCTGCTGTCTCAGTGATATCATACCGATGAACCCCACCCGAAGTACTAGGGAAAGGCAACATATCTTGCATCAAATTAAAAGTAAAGTTATCTGCCTGACGCATATTAAAAGAAGAGACTTCATACAAAATAGGGTTCAATAAAGTACCTGGGCTAATTTTATTTACCCGATTTGGATCGGTATTAACTTCCTCAAAATTCTTTGTACAGGACGCCATAAATAATAGCATCAATAAGGATAAGACTATCAATAATTTATTTTTCATGAATTTTTTTTTAGGTGTGTGATGGGCTGATTACAATGGGTTGTCAATTAAAATTTCACAGTAATATTGGCTCCAATAGTTCTACTAGAAGGCAGTTGACCCATTTCTACTCCAGGCAAAATAGTAGACCCATTTAATGCTGCAGTTTCTGGATCAAATATGGGGAAGCTGGTAATCATCAATAAGTCTCTGCCGTATAAAGCAACACTTAACTGCTTAAAGAATGATTTACCCAAAACAGATTTAGGGAAATTGTATTCCAATCTTGCTTCACGCAATTTTAAATAAGAAGCATCAAAACTGTTTGATTCCACATTGGCTCTTCTATAATAATCACCATAATATTCAACTGGTAATACTTTAGTAGTATTCGGAGAATAAGATTTATCCGGATTTTGTACCACACCAGCACCAATAATAAAATTCTCTTCGCGACCAGCTAAAGTAGATTTCAATTTACCCTGCTCCATCATTTTGTGGTGACTTTGAGAATAAATCATTCCACCCAATTGTCCATCCACTAAAAAGCTAAATCTGAAATTATTGCATGTGAATTCATTTCTTAATCCGCCTTTCCAATCTGCATAAGCAGAACCAATGTATTGAATTTCTTGAGGTCTTGCTGGCAGCCCTGTTGTATTGTAAACAATTTGTCCATCAGGAGAACGCAAGAAACCAAAACCATAAATATCTCCTGTTGTGCCACCCACTCTTGCTTGAATGGTAGCATTACCGCCATAACCAATGTCTTGCTTGCCCTCCATTCCTTCTGCTAATTCCATCACACGGTTCTGGTTTTTAGCCCAGGTTAAAATACTTGTCCAGCTAAAGTTTTTCTTCTTAATAATGCTTCCTGTTAATACCACTTCAATTCCTTGGTTTCTTACAGCACCTGCATTTAATACCGCTCTAGCATAACCCGTTGTTGGATCCATCGGTACTTCTAAAATTTGGTTTCTAGTAGTATTGCTATAAACCGTTAAATCCAAATTCAATCTGCTCTTGAATAAACGGATATCTAAACCCGCTTCGTAGTTGGTTGAAATTTCTGGTTTAAAATTTACATTATGCAATAAGGTTGGAACAGAACCTGAACCTGGGAATGGACTGGTACCATAGTATTTGCTGGTTTTGTAAGGATCGGTATCGTTACCCACTTGTGCCGCAGACAAACGGAATTTAGCAAATGATACTGCAGCTGGTAATCTTACAATATCACTTAAGATAACACTGGTATTAATAGAGGGATAAAAGAAAGAATTATTTTGAACAGGTAAAGTACTAGACCAATCATTTCTTCCCGTTACATCTACAAACCATTTATTTTTATATGCGAATGAAGCGGTACCGTATAAAGAGTTTACTTTTTTATTTCTAGCAATATTCACAACTTCGGGTGTACCTACTCCATTGCTTAACATGTAAACACCAGGGATGACCAATCCAATTACACTTGCATCCATTCTATTGTAGTTGGTGCTCATGGCGTTTCCTCCAATAGAAGCGGTTACGTTAATGTCCGATCCAATCTTATCTTTATAAGACAACAAGAAGTCGCTATTGATTTCGTAGTCTTGAATATTTTGCTCTTTGTAAAACCCTCTCAAATAATTAGCTGAAGAATAGGGTCTTTGTTGTTTTCTAATTTCGCTAGACAAATCAATACCAGAGCGAAGCATCAAATCAAATTTTTTGTTGATGGTATAAGTTGCTGCCATATTAGCTAAGAAGGCATTACTCTTAACTCCATTGGTCATTTCATATGCAATCAAATAAGGGTTGTCTATAAAACTACTGAATGGGTGAATCTGATCAATTTGCTCTTGTCCTTTTTTCCAAATAGGTCTATACCAACTTAAGTCTACATTGGGATTTTGGAAAATCATGAAATAAGCAATAGACTGGTTATTGTAACCTGTTGCAGGTAAATTATCACTAGACTTATTCGTATAGTTTACTTTAGCAACAAACTTTAATTTCTCAGATACTTTTTGACTAACACTCAATGCCGCAGTCATTCTTTCAAAACCAGTATTCGGCATGATCCATTCATTTTTTGAATGGGTTAAAGAAGCCCTTACCGATCCGTTTTCATTCCCACTTTCCAAAGAAATATTATTGGTAATGGTAGAACCCGTTCTCCAAAAATCTTTGATATTATTTGGTTTTGCTACCCATGGAAGTCTGGTTGCAGACTGTCCTTCTACATTGGGGTCATATTGAAAATACAGCTGTCCATTGAATCTTGGACCAAAAGCACTACTGGTTCCACTGGTACTCCCTCCATCAGCTGATGTACCATAACTATAATATTTTTCACCGGCTGTATTCAAAGCCCTTCCGGTACCTTGACCATATTCGTATTGGTAGTCGGGCCATCTTAAAACTGTATTCATGCTCACATTCGAATTGAATGAAACGCCAATGCCCTTGTCTTTTCTAGCACCAGATTTTGTAGTGATCAATAATGCTCCGTTTGCCGCTCTACTACCATATAGCGCAGTTGCACCTGGTCCTTTTAATACTGTGATGCTTTCAATATCATCTGGATTGATATCTGAAATACCATTTCCAAAATCAACCGGTACATCCGAACCTGATCCAGCACCATATGCATTTCCTACTCCAGAACTAGTACCACCACCATTCATCGGCACACCATCTAATACAATCAATGCGTTGTTTCCATCAGGATTCATAGATGCGTCTCCTCTTAAAGAAACCCTAACCGATCCACCAGGACCCGATCCTGCAGAGTACAAATTCAATCCTGCTACTTTACCAGATAATGAACTTACCCAGTTATTAGAACGTGCATCTAATACATCAGCTTCTTTCATGGTTTGAGCAGCATAACCCAACGCCTTCTCTTGTTTCTTAATTCCTAATGCCGTTACTACTACTTCATTTAATTCACTAGATAGTGAGTTCATTCTGGTAACAATATTGTTACCCGATTTATTAATGGTGATTGTTTGTGCAATTGGAGCAAAACCAACATAAGAAAATGTCAAATTGTATTTGTTGCCAATAGCTAATTGCTTAATGACATAATTTCCTTTTTCGTTGGTTGTTACTGTTTGATTTCCCGCTCCTTTGTTTTGGAGCAAAACCGTTACCCCTTGTAAAGGGTCTCCTTTTTCATTTAATACGGTACCGGTTAAATCGGTCGAAGATTGTGCATATACAAACTGTGTTTGCATCAACACTAAAAGCAATGCGAGTAGCCTTGCAGCTTTTAATAAATAATTTTTCATAATGCAGTTTTGTTTATTCTGCGCGAATGTAAACTGCAATAAAAAAGGCTGCCCACCGGACAGCCCTTCTTAACTATTTGATAATGATACGTTTACATTATGATAACCTTTAGTTCATGATTTGGTAATATAGATGAACTAGGGTTTTAATTTTTCTTCAAATAATTTTAAAATTCTTTTATACTCATCCGTCCAACTACTGGGTTCTACAAAACCATGGTCTTCCATTGGATAAACCGCTAATTCCCAATTTTCTTTTTTGAGTTCAATTAATTTTTGAGATAAGCGCACTACATCTTGAAAATGCACATTCACGTCTACCATACCATGACAAATTAATAAATGATTTTTTAAGCCTGAAGCAAAATTGATGGGGGATGATTTTGCAAAAGCAATAGAATCTTGAACTGGTTCATTTAATATATTGGCAGTATATCCATGATTGTAATGTGCCCAATCGGTCACTGGTCTTAATGCAGCACCTGCTTTAAATACATCTGGTGTGGTGAATAATCCCATCAATGTAATAAAGCCTCCATAAGATCCACCATATAAACCAATTCGTTTGGGATCAATGCCATAATTGTTTACCAAGAAATCCGCGGCATCTACATGATCGGTTAAATCCTTTCCACCCATATGTCGGTAGATGCCCGTGCGCCAATCTCTTCCATATCCACTACTGGCTCTATAGTCTATATCAATTACGGTATACCCTTTGTCTACCAATAAATTGTTGAACATATATTCCCTGAAATAAGAGCTCCACCAATAATGCACGTTTTGTAAATAGCCAGCACCGTGTACAAAAAATACCGCAGCCCCATTTTTCTTTGCAGCAGTTGGTTCATAAATTCTTGCATAAATATTTTGCCCATCTCTTGCAGGAATGGTGGTTACTTTCGCTTCTTTCCAATCGTATTTTTTAAATTCATCGCTCATAGACAAATTAGTAACCTGTATCGGTTTTTTGCCCGGCGCATTTTCTTGTACATATAATTCCCATGGCTTATTAATATAGGAATACCTAAATGCAATCCATTTTTCATCAGGGCTCATAATTACTTCATATCCACCTTCCCAAGAAGTGATTCTTTCTTTTGCAGTACCATCCGTTTTTACGCGATACCAATTTAGTTTTCCAGGATGCGTTTCATTGGTCAATAAATAAAAATGCTGTTTGGTCTTGCTCAATCTCAAATCTTGCACTTCGTAGTTTCCTGCGGTTAGTGCTTTTTTATTTTGTGTTTTTACATCGTACACATACAAATGCGAATAGCCAGAAGTTTCGCTTTGAAAATAAAATTGGTCATTATTGATCCAGCCAATTTTGGTTCCGAAATTTCCACCACCAATGCCTGGTCCACCAATCCATGCATTGTCTCTTTGTCTATCGATGGGTAATAATTTTCCGGTTGCCGCTTCCAATTGCATGATCCATCGGTCTTTGTTGTCTTGAGAACGAACATCAACTATTGCAAAAGTTGCACTGCTGTTCCAATAAGGACCATAGATGACTACTGAACGATTGCTGGGTTTTTTTCCTTCGTATTTTTTTGGATAATCTTTTGCGTAATCTGGTAAATCTTGAATACCGGGTATAGTATCTATTTTTATTTGCATCAACGTATCGCGCATTCGATCCCAAACATAAAAATCAAATTTGCCCAACGCATTTCCAACTTTAGTTCTGGTATTTAAATCAGTAGTATAACCAGACTCTGTAACATAATCTGGAACAATAGTAGCCTTATTTCCAGAAGGTGCCTGATACAATCTATAAGTAACGAAACGCGCATCTGGACTGATTTGTAGCCCTTGCATCATTTTATCTCCTGTTGCAATTCTTTTGATGGTATCATTATAAACCATTCGATTGTTTCTTACATAATTTGCACGCTGCTCTCTTTTATCTTTTCTTTCTTTCAATACTTCAAATAAATCCAGCTGCTGTTGTTGCAACCAACCATCTTGGGTTTGTGAGTTGATCATAGCCGCGGAGCGATTGAAGTTGCCTACAGTTGTGCTCCCACCAGAACCAATATTGGTCAATTGCATCAGCACACCCGTTTTGGTATGCCAAGCAAATAAATTAGGAGACTTAGTAAATACAATCCACTCTTCATTCATAATAAAGGAGGGATTATTTTCTTGCTCTTCCGTTTGTGTTACCCGAATGGTTTTATTGGTTTTAATATCGGTCCAATAAATATCTCCACGAAAAGCATAAACCATTTGTGTTCCGGCCAAATTATAAATTGCATTATTTAGTGCGCTATTGCGTTCTATAATTGAATTGTTGGCTTTCTCTGGCGCAGTTCCATTAATTGAAAATGCGTATAAAGAATCTGAACTATTTTTTTGTGGATTCCAGTTAAAATAAACCGTCTTACTATCGTTACTCCAAAATGCATTAGAGGGAGAAGTTCCCATCCATTTAGGATCGCGCATAATATGGTCAACCGTTAATTGCTGGGCAAATGCATTTATAGAGCTGGTAATAAAAAGGAATAGAAATATTTTTCTCATAATGTTGATTTACGAGAATAAATCTATTCTATTCGGCTTAGTAAATAAACAAGTAGAGTGAATTTTATTTAAGTGGATGAGTGGAACCCTACTTAAAATATTTATTGGCTTCAATGTATTCGCGCACTTTATCTGGAACCAGGTATCGAATGCTTTTTCCTGCTTTAATATTATCCCTAACATGGGTTGCAGAAATGGTTAACAAGGGTGCATTTAAAATAGTCACACTTGCTTCGTGTTTATTGGTGACCACAAAATCAGGACGATTATAAACAATGAATTCATAATCACTAATTAATAATGGTGCGTTTTTCCATTTGGGTAAATTCTGAAAACTATCGCTTCCCATAATAATGGTGAATTGATGTTGCGGGTATTTCTCCTTCAAATAAACCAAAGTGTCTATTGTATAAGAAGGCTTGGGTAATTTAAACTCCATATCGGATGCCCTTAGTCTAGTGTCCTCTTCCACCGCTAACTGCACTAAGTGCAAACGATGGTATTCGTTGAGTAAACTATGTTCTTGTTTAAAGGGATTTTGGGGCGACACCACAAACCAAACTTGTTGTAGATTGGTTTCGTTTAAAACATGGCTGGCTATAATCAAATGGCCCGTATGTATGGGGTTAAAGGATCCAAAATAGAGGCCAATTTTCATCTAACTTATTGATTATCAGTTTGTTAAGACAAATCCTCGGTTACAAAAATACTGTTTGCCTCACTTAATCTTAAGCTCAACCTATAACCAGATACACAGATTGAAATAGGATCACCTAATGGAGCAATCTGTTCTACTTTCACTTTTTCGCCCGGGACACATCCCATTTCCATGAGTTTGATAAAAATCTCGTCCTTCTCAAATGAATCGATGATACCTTTTTGCCCCGCTGTCAATTCAGACAATCTTTTCATATTTCCGATTATATAGCAAAGGTAATCTAGCCCGTATTGGTTTTGTTACGAATTTTGGAGTAATAACCAGTTATGACCAAAATCAACTTTAGAAGCGGAGATCGCTCATTTGTTTTTCCAAACAAAACTCATTTAAAATCTTTTATTGCTTCGATTTTTAAAAAAGAAAAAAGGGAGCTGGGGAGCATTAATTATATTTTTTGTTCCGACGATATGCTCTTGAAAATTAATCAAGACTTTCTTCAACATAATTATTACACCGATATCATCACTTTCGGGTTAAACGAACCAGGTGAACCTATTGAAGCAGAAATATATGTAAGCATAGATCGGGTAAAAGACAATGCCAATCAACAAAGTGTTTCCTACCAAAATGAAATGCAGCGGGTACTTTTTCATGGCGCGCTTCATTTATGTGGCTATAAAGACAAAAAGAAAAGTGAAATTATGGTAATGAGGCAAAAAGAGGACCAGTATTTGCACTTGATTACTAAATCCAAAAAATGAATCTAAGAATACTGGTACTCGGTTGTTTATTGTTTTGTTCTGGATATATAGCTGGTCAAAGTTATAGTCAGGTTGTACTGAAAGACATTCCCTTCGAACCCAATATAGAACTGAATAAAGATCTAGTGGAGAAGCTAGAAGAAAATAAAGTATATCGATCTTCTAGCAAAGCAGCTCGTTCCTTTATTTATTGGACCAACTATGCCAGATTGTATCCAAAATCATTTAGAGATCAAGCATTAATTCCGTTCATAAAGCTTCAACCCAATTTAAAAGGGAAATATGCCAACAGCTTGATTAAAGATTTGGGTAAAATAACTCCACTGCCCTTTTTGGAGCCGGAAGCCAAACTAACTAAGGCGGCAGAACTACATGCAGAAGATATTGCCCAGAACAATAGAAGAGTAAGTCATCAATCTTCCGACGGGTCCAGCTTTGGCGACCGAATGAAAAAAGTGGGATACAAAGCTTGTAGTGGAGAAAACATTTCATTAGGCAACGACCAAGATGGATTGAGTTCGCTTCTTTTACTTTATTTAGATATTAATTTGCCGGACTTGGGGCATAGGAAGAACTTATTCAATTCTAATTACACCAAAATTGGGGTTAGTGTAAAGCAAGTTCCCAATAATCAATTCCTTATAGTACAAGAACTAGGCTGCCAAGAAGCGCCCAAGAACTAGGTTCAGGGCCTTTGACTTTCCCAAAACCTATTCAAATAGTTCCACGGGCAACCGTTCCACCCTGAAACATTATTTGGATGTGACACGTGGAACGTTGACCTTTGCCTTTTAGAAGGATAATATGCAGAACGAAAAAAGGAAATGGCAAATGGCTTTCAGGCGGTTTGTGCTTGAAAATGCGCCTAGTGAACAATACGCACCCTATTTCGGACTTTGTAGAACCGATCTCAGAAATTGGTTTGAGGCACAATTTTCGAAAGGCATTGCATGGGAGAACTTTGGAAAAGCCTGGCAGTTTGAACATATCATACCAGTTGCTTGGTTTGATACAACATCAGAGGAAGAATTGAAAGCCTGTTGGAACTATTTAAATATTCGAGTATCCCCAACAGATGGTTTGGGAGGTTCCTCCGACCTATTATTTGCTAAGAGACACTTTGAAGTGCTTTTTGAAAAAACGGGCTTTCAAGGTTGTCTATACTATATAAAAAAATTGGAGTCCATTATCAACGAACAATTTGTATCACCACCATTGGAGCTACTTGATTTCGTTCAAACCAATCAATTAATACTCGCTGCAATTCCTGGCTTTTCAAATGAAGAGTATCAACAATACCTTGAAACGGAATCCGCTAAATCAATATTAACCGAAAGAGAAATATTAAAAAAATTCGGTTAGGGATTATCCTATAATATCTTTGCACTATGTTTTCAAAATACGATGTAATTGTTGTGGGCGCTGGACATGCAGGATGTGAAGCAGCAGCTTCAGCAGCCAACCTAGGAAGTTCCGTTTTGCTGATTACCATGAATATGCAAACCATTGCTCAAATGAGTTGCAACCCAGCAATGGGTGGAATCGCCAAAGGTCAAATTGTTAGAGAGATTGACGCATTGGGTGGATACAGTGGTATCATCACCGACCTAAGTACCATTCAATTTAGAATGCTCAATTTGAGTAAGGGGCCAGCAATGTGGAGTCCAAGGGCACAAAATGATCGTATGCTTTTTGCTGCAAAATGGAGAGAGTGGCTAGAGAAAACACCGAATGTTGATTTTTACCAAGATATGGTAAAAGAAATCATCATCAAGAACAACAAGGCATGTGGAGTTATTACAGGACTGGGTCACGAAATAATGGCCGAATCTGTTGTGGTCACCAGCGGTACTTTTTTAAACGGGGTCATACACATTGGTGAAAAACAATTTGGTGGTGGTCGTGTAGCAGAAAAAGCAGCAACTGGAATTACAGAACAATTGGTTTCTTTAGGATTTGAAAGTGATCGTTTAAAAACGGGCACTCCACCAAGAATAGACGGCAGGAGCTTAGATTACTCAAAAATGGAGGAACAAAAAGGAGACGAACATATAGTTGGTTTTTCTTATATGAATATTCCAAGAGTAAAACCTGAAAATCAAAGAAGTTGCTTTATTACTTATACCAATCAAACCGTACATGATTTATTGAAAACCGGCTTCGACAGATCGCCCATGTATCAAGGACGAATTGAAGGTGTTGGACCAAGATACTGTCCAAGCATTGAAGATAAAATCAGTCGCTTTGCGGATAGAGATCGTCACCAATTATTCGTGGAACCTGAAGGTTGGGATACGGTTGAGATTTATGTAAACGGCTTCTCCACTTCCCTACCAGAGGAAGTACAAATGGCTGCATTGAGACTGGTTCCTGGTTTTGAAAAGTGTAAAATTTTTAGACCGGGTTATGCCATCGAGTATGATTATTTTATGCCAACTCAATTAACACATGCATTAGAAACAAAACAAATCAGCCATCTCTTTTTCGCAGGTCAAATAAATGGTACAACAGGCTATGAAGAAGCAGCATGTCAGGGATTAATAGCAGGAATTAATGCACACCAAAAAGCAAAACAACTAGAACCATTTATTCTAAAAAGATCAGAAGCGTATATAGGAGTACTCGTAGATGACTTAATTAATAAGGGTACAGATGAACCCTATAGAATGTTTACAAGCCGAGCAGAGTTTAGAACACTCTTAAGACAAGACAATGCAGACATCAGATTAACAGAAAAAAGTTATCAAATAGGATTGGCATCATCAGAAAGAATGAAGGCAGTAGAGATAAAAAAAGAAGAGGTTTCATTTGTAAAAGACACACTGAAAAATTATTCAATTGAACCAACAGAAATAAACGATTACTTAAAATCAATTGAATCTGCTACAATAACAGAAAAACAAAAAGCGTCCAAGATAATTTTACGCCCCAATATTACACTTGATGATTTACAAAAATCACTACCGAATTTAAAAGACAGTTTATCTGCAATTTCAGCAGACTCCTTATTACAATCAGAAATACAAATTAAGTACGAACGATATATCGAGAAGGAACAGCAATTGGTAGATAAAATGAGTGATTTAGAAAACATGGTTATTCCTAGCAATTTTGATTATAATAAACTAAGTGCTTTGTCTAACGAGGCCTTACAAAAGATGAAAAAAATTCAACCAAGTACTTTAGGCCAAGCCAGTAGAATTAGTGGGGTAAATCCTTCCGATATACAAATATTAATGGTTTACATGGGCAGATAAAGAGCGTTTCATCCATTCATCATAATAAAGAAACACAACTATCTTAAAGAAGGACAATTTTAGTAGCTTTAGAATCCTACTTAAACAACCTTACTTATGAGAAAAATCAAGTTGTTGTTTTCTTGTTTGGTATTGACAACGATGTTGCATGCCCAAGAAACATTTCCCGTGAATGGTGTAGCAGACAAAAGAGATGGCTGCTATGCATTCACCAATGCCACTATTGTTAAAGATGCCCAAAACACCATACAAAATGGGATCATGGTCATTAGAGATGGTAAAATTATTGCGGTGGGAGCCAATGTGGCTGTACCCAAAGATGCAGTAGTGATAGACTGTAAAGACAAGTTTATTTATCCATCTTTCATTGATATTTATTCAGATTATGGCATGCCCCAAGTACAAAGACCAACGGGCGCTGGCGGATTCGGCGGTCCTGCTCAACTAACCAATAATCAAAAAGGTGCTTACGGCTGGAACCAAGCATTAAAATCTGAGGTTAATGCTTATAAAATATTTAGCGTAGATGATTCAAAAGCCAAACCAATGCGTGAAGCAGGGTTTGGAACAGTTTTAACGCACCAAAAAGATGGCATTGTGAGAGGAACTGGAGCAGTAGTAACACTTTCAGGAGAAAAGGACAATTTTGTAATTGTAAAAGAAAAAGCTGCGGCTTTATATTCTTTCAGCAAGGGCTCTTCTACTCAAAGCTATCCATCTTCACTAATGGGATCAATTGCTTTATTAAGACAAACCTATAATGACGCCGCTTGGTACAAAAACAATCCAGAAGCTGCTACTAAAGAAGGTTTTAATATAACCCTTCAATATTTCAATTCAAATCAATCACTACCACAAATATTTGATGTTCAAGACCGTGGCGTTGATTTATGGAATATGGTAAGAGCAGACAGAATTGGTGATGAATTTGGCGTTCAGTATATTCTTAAGTCTACAGGAAAGGAATACCAGAGAATCAAAGAAGTGGCTGCAACAAAAGCACCCATGATTGTTTCACTCAATTTTCCACAAGCACAAGATGTGGAAGATCCAAATGATGCTAGAATGGTTTCCTTGGCCGATATGAAAAACTGGGAACTAGGACCTACCAATCCTGCGGCTATTGAAAAAGCTGGAATTCCTTTTTGTTTAACAACTTCGGACTTAAGAGATCCAAAAACTTTTTTAGCTAATCTTAGAAAAGCAATGGAATATGGCCTATCAGAAAAAGGGGCTATGGAAGCTTTAACTAAAAATCCAGCAACATGGTTGGGCGTGTATGATAAAGTGGGAAGTTTAGATGAAGGAAAAATAGCCAATTTCGTCATTACAACGGCACCTGTATTTGCAGAAAAGTCAGTAATTCTTCAAAACTGGGTAAATGGAAATAAATATGCAGTTAAAGAAGATGCATGGAAAAGCATCAATGGTAATTATACATTAACTGTAACAACAGACAATGGTCCTCAAACCTATTCGTTGGAAGTAAAATCAAATAGTTCGGCCACTTTAATTGGAAAAGATACTTTATCTACCCGATTTAGCTATGATGGTAAGACAGTTAAAATCAGTTTTGCCCCAATGCAACGTAGAATGGGAATGGCCGGACGTCCTGGAATGGGTGTTGGAGCAAATGCAGCTACACCTCTTCCTGCCAACGCCGTTAAATTAAGTGGATTTAGCAATGGAAAAAGCTGGAATGGAACAGGTATCGACTCTTTAGGAAACCATATTACATGGTCTGCAGATGAATTAAGTTTATCAACGGCAAAAGCAGAAGAATCAAAACCAAAAGCAATACCCAAAACAGGTAAATCTTTTTATCCGTTTACTGCCTTCGGTAACAACGAAGAGAACATTCCTAAAGCTGAAACCATCTTATTTAAAAATGCAACCGTTTGGACAAGCGAAAAAGCTGGAAAACTAGAAGGTGCTGATGTATTAGTTAAAAACGGAAAAATAGCTAAAGTTGGAAAAGGTTTAAACGACGCAACAGCTAAAGTAATTGATGCAACAGGAAAACATTTGACTGCAGGAATTATAGACGAACACTCACATATTGCTTCTGCTTCTACCAATGAAGGCGGACAATCTGTAACATCTGAAGTAAGAATGCAAGACAACCTTGATCCTGATGATATCAATATTTATAGACAATTAAGTGGTGGTGTAACCAGCTCTCATATTTTACATGGTTCTGCCAATACCATTGGTGGTCAAACTCAATTAATTAAACTTCGCTGGGGTACAGATGATAAGGGTTTAATGTTTGAAGGTGCAGATCCATTTATCAAATTTGCATTAGGAGAAAACGTAAAGAGATCTTCATCAACTCAAGGAAATACTCGATTCCCAGACACTAGAATGGGTGTTGAACAGGTATTAAGCGATGCATTTAATAGAGCTAAGATTTACGAGGCTGCTAAAAAAGCAAATACAAAAGGAAATTTTAGAAAGGACCTAGAACTAGAAGCCTTGGTAGAAATTATGAATAGCAAACGCTTTATTACTTGTCATAGTTATGTAGCAAGTGAAATTGTAGTAGCAATGCGTGTTGCGGAAAAATATGGTTTTAAAGTAAATACTTTCACCCATATTTTAGAAGGGTATAAAGTGGCAGATAAGATGAAAGCACATGGTGCTGCTGTTTCAACTTTTTCTGATTGGTGGGCTTACAAAAATGAAGTACAAGATGCCATTCCATACAATGCGGCTATTATGCACAAAGTTGGCTTAAATGTAGCAATCAATTCTGATGATGCTGAAATGGCTCGTCGTTTAAATCAAGAAGCTGCAAAAAGTGTAAAGTATGGCGGTATGAGTGAAATTGATGCCTTAAATATGGTTACCATTAATCCAGCAAAAATGTTGCATGTAGACAGCAAAGTGGGTAGCATTAAAGAAGGAAAAGATGCCGACTTGGTTTTATGGTCTGCGCATCCATTGAGTATTTATGCTAAATCTCTTTACACAGTTGTTGATGGAACTATTTTCTTTGACCGCGCTAAAGATGAAGCAATGAGAAAAGAAGTGAAAGCAGAACGCACTCGTTTAATCAACAAAATGGTGGGAGAAAAAAGAACCGGTGCACCAATGGCTCCATTTACTCCTAGCTTTAAATATGTTCATACTTGTTTAGATCATGGACATAAATTGGGATTATTAGAAATTGAAGCTGGTGAAGAAGAAGGTATTGAACACAATAGCAACCACTAAAAAAATTATCATGAAAAAAATTATCATATCACTCAGCGTCTTGCTCTTATTAATAGGAGTAACAAACGCACAGGAAACCATTTATCCCGCTAAAACACAAAAGGGAATTATATTCTTAAAGAACGGAACAGTTCATGTAGGTAATGGAACGGTTATAGAAAACGCAACCATTAAACTAAATAATGGTAAAATAGAAGAAGTAGGCAACAATATTGCCATACCTCAAGGTGATGTTCAGGTTTTTGATGCAACCGGAAAACATATTTATCCGGGATTGATTTTGCCGGCTTCTAATTTAGGATTACAAGAAATATCTGGAGTTCGTGCTACTACTGATTTCAATGAAATTGGTGAAATGAATCCAAGCATTCGTTCTATTGCAGCCTATAATGCAGACTCAAAAATTACCAATACACTTAGATCAAACGGTATTCTTTTAGCGCATACCGCTCCCGTTGGTGCTTTGTTAGCGGGGCAATCTAGTGTTGTTCAATTAGATGCTTGGCATTGGGAAGATGCAGCATACAAAATGGATAATGGAATGCATATATATTTACCAAGTTTATTGGGTCGTCCAGGAGGTAGATTAGGTGCTCTATTTGCACAATTTATGCCACAAGCTCCAACAGATCCGCTGAAAGCTGCGTTAGATAGAATTGAAATTGTGAAAGAATATTTTAGACAAGCTAAAGTATATATAGACAATACACCCAAAGAAAGCAACTTAAAATTAGAAGCAGCCCGTGGACTATTTCAGAAAAAACAAAAATTGTTTTTACACGGAAACCAGGTTAAACAAATGTTGTTGGCCATTGACTTTGTAAAAGAATTTGGATTTGATGTTGTAATAGTAGGTGGATCTGAAAGCTGGCAAATTGCCAACTTATTAAAGCAACATAATATAAGTGTTATTTTAAGTCAAATGCACAACCTACCTACTTTAGATGATGATGATGTAGACATGCCTTATAAAGCGCCTGCTGTTTTACAAAAAGCGGGTGTGTTATTTTGTATCAACGATGATGACCCTCAAAATAGAGGAAGAAATTTAGCATTTAACGCAGGAACAGCTGCTGCTTATGGACTAACAAAAGAAGAAGCCTTAAGTGCAATTACTTTAAATGCTGCTAAAATTTTAGGTACAGAGCAAACTACAGGATCGATTGAAAAAGGCAAAGACGCCAATATCATTATCAGCACTGGTGATATATTAGATATGCACACCAGTATAGTTGAGCACGCATTTATACAAGGAAGAAAAATTATATTAGACGATAAACACAAACAATTGTACGAGCGCTACAAACACAAATATTCAATTAAGTAATTATCATCTAAGTAAATGCTTATAAATGAGAAGCCCGGTAACTTTAAGTTTCGGGCTTTTTTATATACAATAAATTAGAGAATAATAATTAACCGCAGCGCCCTATTTGCTACCTTAGCTAATATGGAAAAGAAACTATTTCTGTTAGATGCTTTGGCCTTAATATATCGAGCATATTATGCTTTAATTAGAAACCCAAGAATTACTTCCAAAGGAATTAATACCAATGCGCAGTTTGGATTTACTTCTACCCTGTTTGATTTAATCAACAAAGAAAAACCCACTCACTTAGCAGTTTGTTTTGATACCCATGCTCCTACTGAGCGTCATACCGATTTTACCGATTATAAAGCCAATAGACAAGAAGCACCAGAAGACTTGTTGTCATCCATTCCAGATATACAAAGAATCATCCGCGGTTTTAATATACCCGTTGTTGAGTTAGATGGTTATGAGGCAGATGATATAATAGGAACAGTTGCTTGGCAAGCAGCGGATGCTGGTTATGAAGTATTTATGGTTACACCAGATAAAGACTATGGTCAATTATTGGTAAAGCCACATGTGTATATTTATAAACCACCTGCCTATGGAAATGCTGAAGAAATCATCAACGCTGAAAAAATTTGTGCAAAATGGGATATTGCAAAAGTGGAACAAGTGGTAGATATGTTGGGGCTAATGGGTGATGCTGTTGACAATATTCCCGGTATACCTGGTGTGGGAGAAAAAACAGCTGCTAAACTCTTAAAAGAATACCACACGCTCGAAGGTGTTTTAGAAAATGCAGATAAAATAAAAGGGGCACTAGGTGAAAAAGTAAGGGCCGGGAAAGATTCAGCTATCATAAGCAAAAAATTGGCAACCATCATCACCAATGTGCCGGTTGAATTTCATGAAGAAGACTATCGATTAAAAGAATGGAATAGAGAAGAATTAAATACAGTATTCACTGAATTAGAGTTTAAAACGTTGGGGAAAAGAATACTCGGAGAAACTTTTAATGCTTTTCAATCGGCTCCTTTGGGTGTTCAAACAGATTTATTTGGAAATGCTATTGAAACAAAAACTGTGGCAATAAAACAAACCAATGAAGATGAAAATAATTCACCTAGCTATGGTTTGGTGGCAGATAAAAATATAGAAAATACCCAACATGAATACCGGCTAATAGAAACGGAAGAAGCAATACAAGCACTTGTATTAGAATTAATGGCTAAAAAAGAAATTTGTTTTGATACAGAAACAACAGGTACCGATGCAAATAATGTAGAAATAGTAGGCCTCAGTTTTTCTTATGAAAAGAATAAAGCATACTATATACCACTGAGTAGTAATCAAAAAGAAGCCACCAAAAAACTACAACTATTGCTTCCTTTATTTGAGGACACCAATAAATGTTGGGTAGGACAAAATATAAAATATGATCTCTTGGTGTTAAAATGGTATGGCATTGAACCCAAGGGAGAATTATTTGATACCATGTTGGCGCATTATGTTATAGAGCCAGAAGGTAGGCGTAGTATGGATTTACTCAGTGCTCAGTACTTAGGATATGAACCCGTTTCAATTGAAACGCTGATTGGTAAAAAAGGGAAGAACCAGGGCAGCATGCGAGATGTTGAAATAGAGAAAATAAAAGAATATGCAGCAGAAGACGCAGATATTACCCTTCAGCTAAAACAATGCTTTGTGCCTTTACTTAAAGAAAAAGAGGTAGAAAAAGTATTTTACCAAGTAGAGAATCCGTTGGTGAGGGTGTTAACAGATATGGAGTTTGAAGGCATAAAAGTAGATGAAGCTTTTTTACATGATTACAGTAGAGAGTTAGAAATAGAAGCAAAAAAATGCGAAGAAAGTGTTTATTCTCAAGCAGGTGTTAGATTTAATTTGGCTTCTCCTAAACAATTAGGCGAAGTTTTATTTGATAAACTACAATTAGATCCAAAAGCAAAAAAAACCAAAACGGGCCAATATGCTACAGGAGAAGATGTTTTATTAAAATTGGCAAATCAACATAAGATAGTAGATGATATATTGGGATTTAGAGAACTGACAAAATTAAAATCTACTTATATAGATGCTTTACCAGAAATGATCAACAAGAAAACCGGTAGAGTTCATACTTCTTATGCACAAGCGGTTGCAGTAACCGGTAGATTAAGCAGCAATAATCCCAATCTTCAAAATATTCCAATAAGAACGGCTAGGGGAAGAGAAATAAGAAAAGCTTTTGTACCTAGAGAACCAGGAAGAATATTAATGAGTGCAGATTATTCACAAATAGAACTAAGAATTGTTGCTGCAATTAGTGGAGATCCAAATATGTGTGCCGCTTTTAAAGAAAGAAAAGATATTCATACTGCCACTGCAGCTAAAGTGTATGGAATAGCCGAAACTGAAGTAACAAAGGAAATGCGTTACAAGGCAAAGAGTGTAAACTTTGGAATTATATATGGTCAAGGGGCATTTGGTTTAGCAGAAAATCTTGGGGTAAGTAGAACTGAAGCAAAAGAAATCATTGAAAATTATAAAAAGGAATTTCCACTCATTCAACAATACATGGATGACCAAATTAAGTTTGCAAAAGAACACGATTATGTACAAACGTTAATGGGCAGGAAAAGATGGTTAAAGGATATACATAGCGCCAACTTTACGGTTAGGGGCTTTGCTGAAAGGAATGCGATTAATTCTCCCATTCAAGGAACTGCAGCAGATATGATTAAAATGGCGATGATTAAGATTCATGCCGAAATGAAAAAGACCTCTTGGGAGTCTAAAATGATTTTACAAGTGCACGATGAATTGGTGTTTGATGCAGTACCGTCTGAAGCAGAAGCATTACAGGAATTGATTATTAGTTGCATGGTAAATGCACTTCCGCTACCCAATGGTGTTCCGGTTGAAGCTGAAGTGGGTAGAGGTAAAAACTGGTTGGAAGCACATTAAAAATAAAATGTGAATTGGGACTTGTTTTTCACCGCATTTGAAAAAATTGGTAGCCGATATTTCGGAACCGCACTTTTTGCGTTTGTTCTTTTCTATATTTTATTTAGAAGAAAATGGCTATATCAAAAAATTCAACAACGGTTTCCAAAAAATAAAGATTATATAAGGGAGTTGGCTTATTCATTGAGCACAATGCTTGTTTTTAGCTTAATTATTGTTGTATTAAATAGCCCAAGTATAGGTCCATTTACTACCAGATATAAAGAAATAGATGCAATGGGAAAGGCTACGACCAACAATTTGATGAGGTAAAAAATAGAATAAAGGCCTAATTAGTTTGTGGTTAAGTTTCTTTATTTTTTCTTAAACAATGGGACTGTGCTGCAGGGTTCCCCATACATAATGCTTTTGGCGTAAGGTCTTAATAATGTAGTGATTTTCACATATGCTGATGCAGGAACGGGGTCTTCTCCACATCCCTTTACTACAACTCGTTGATCCGTAAAATCAGCACCTTTAACAGAATCCAAAGCATTTAATAATAACTGTTCTTTTACGTATGCCTCTGTGCCAAAAAATACTCCTTTTGAAATTGGGGTTAAATAAACAGCAACCAACATATTGGCCCACATGGGAATGATTGCATCAGCACTACAAGTAACAGCAACATAACTATCTCTGTATTTATCCCAATCTGTAGTTAGTAAAGCAGCTCTAAAATCTTTTTCTTTTAAAATTAAACCCATAAACAAATAGTCTTTTAAATCAAAAACCAGTATTGGGTCTTTTGAAAAAAAGGTTTCTAAATCGAAGCTTATAATTCCGCTCTCAGCAACTTTATTTACAATTGGTTCCATAATAGAATATAAAATTAGCCATTTGCTTATATTAAATTTTACGATTGCCGCAAAAAAAAGCCCACTTTAATAAAAGTGGGCAAAATTCATTAAATACGATCTACTAATAAAAGCTGAATCGATAATCTTTCACTGTAGCAGCTTTCCTTAAAGCTTCAATACTTCTATAGATAGCCATTTTTCTATTTTGTATTAAGGCTTGTTTTACGGTTTCTGGTAAAGCGTCTGATGGTTTAGCGGCAACGGTTTCACCTTTAACAGCAAAAACTCCAGAACTACCAGCAATTAAATCAGCAACTTTTCCCTGAACTGCTTTATTAAAAGCAGCACCAACAATTTTAGGCTCATTGCCTACACCATTAATAAATCCAGATCCAAAACTTAAGCTGTCCGCTCTAAGTATAGATGAACCAGAAGATTTAGCAATTTCTTCTAAGCTACTTCCTTTCATTTTAGTCTCAATGATGATTTTGGCTTTTTTATCATTTCTGATTAAACCCTCTACCAACGGTCTTGCTTCGTTAGCACCCATTAAACCAGCTTTGTTAACATTGGTTACCATTGCAACAATTATTTGATCACCAACTTCAGTAGGATCAGAAACTGCACCTTCTTTATTTTCATAAATCCATCTTACCAAAGAACGAGTATTTGCCATGGTACCAACAGTAAAGTCGTTTTGCTTAATTTCTGTTGCAGACAAAATTGGTTTAGCCAACTTAGCAGCATTATCATTAAACTCTTTTGAGCCTTTTGCGCTTGAAGCAAAACTTGCTGCTGCAGTATTTGCTTCGTTCATTGTTTCATTGCTACTAATGATGGGCTTTGCTAAGTAAGCAATCTTATATGCAGGTGCACGATTTTTTTGACCTAAAATTTCTATATAATGGTACCCAAAATCTGTTCTTACAACACCTTTAGCGCCAACTGGATTATCAAATGCAAAATCATTAAAAGGTATAACCATTTGACCTTGTGGAAAATAATCATACACGCCTCCTTTCTCTTTGCTTCCTCCATCATCAGAATACTTTGTAACCAACGCATTAAAATCAGCTCCGTTTTTAATTGCAGTTTGAATACTATCTACAAGTTTTTTTCCAGTAGAATCATCTCTTACTTGTTGACCGCTTTGAGGATCATTGGTACCTATTAAGATATGTCTTACAGTAACACTGTCTGGCCATTGTTTAATTCCAACCATTTTGGCTAATACATAATTGTTTCCGTCTACATAAGGTCCAAATAAACCACCAACTGGTAAACGAATAATAGAATCTTTATTTGCTACTTGAATTCTAGATCCACCAAAATAACTGTTGTAAAAAGCCAATTCAGTTCCTACTTTTCCAAGAAAAGCAGCAGCATCAGAAGAAGCTGCAAAATCTGCTTTTAAATCATTGATTTGAGCTAGCGTTGCTGCAGAATCAGCAGAAGTGGGCGCTGCACTAAAAGTTATATAGGCAATAGAACGAGTTTCTTCTTCTTTTTTGAATTCGTTGCTATGCTTCTTTACATAATTATTAATGTCTGCATCAGACACTTTAATACTAGAGTCTGAAACAGCAACATAAGGATAGTATACATAGGAAGCAGAAGCAATAGCGTTATTGTCTGCTTGTTGTTTTTCAACCATCCATTTTGGAACATAAACTGATTGAATTAATAGGTTTTGGTATTTATTACGCAAGCTATTTTGAATAGTAGGCTCTATATATCCACTATTGATCATTTTGATTTGCTCAGCATTTTTGCTCTTTTTAATTTGAGCAAAAGCTCTTTTTGCGTCATCCACTTTAAATACACCTGTTTTAGGATCGGTAAATTCTTGACGTAAAGGAGAGTTTTCGCCAAATAAAATGTCATTCAACTCTTTAGCTGATACAACAAGACCTAATTTTTCAAATTCTTGGTTTAATACAATATTATCCACTTCCATATTGTATACAGTACCAATTAATTGATCACGAGTAGCACCTTGACCCGCATACATTGCTTCTTGAGATTTTAAACGCTCTTCAAAAGCTCCACGCTCAATAGAAGTACCATTTACTTTTGCGATAACAGAACTGTTAGAAAAAGCAGATCCACCACGTCCGGCACCATCCTGAAGAATAAAAGCAATCAAAGCAACTGCGATGATTACAAAAATAATCCAGGTGCCACGGTCTCGAATAGTTTGAATTACAGACATAATTAATAATTAATATATAATTTATCCCGCTTCATATACGGGGAGGCAAAAATAAGGGAAAAAGAGGTAGAATAAGTTGTGGAAAAATATGCACATTATTCTGTTGGTAACCTCCTTTTTTAGGGGAAAAATCGTGTTTTGGTATATTATTTTGTGGAAACAAAAGGAATAACTCACTCAAAAAGAATGAAAATTGAACTTTCTAAATAAAATACATTCAACTTATGCTTGTTAATTAACAGTGCAAGAAAAGTGAATTGAAAAAAGGAGGCCGTGTGAATTGGGTTATACAGCATTGTTAATAAACCATATTTTCTTAATTAAGACAGCCAAAAACACTGTTTAAAAAAAAGTGAATAATGGTGGATAAACTAACTAAGGTTAACTTTGCACTCTGTGGGTAACTAAGTTATCCCGATATACACACGCATAATAGTAGTAGTTGATTTTATATAAATAATTATTAAATATTATTACTTTGGATATTAACATCGCAAAAACACAATTAGTAAAAAACGGATTTTTAGATTTGGAAATTGATCCTGAATTAGATCTCTTTGCTGAAATACAAAAATTAAAAAAAGAGAAAAATGCCGTTTTACTTGCACATTACTACCAAGAAACAGATATCCAGGATGTGGCAGATTATATTGGGGATAGTCTGGGTCTTGCACAGCAAGCAAAACAAACCACAGCAGATACCATTGTTTTTGCAGGAGTTCACTTTATGGCCGAAACTGCCAAAATTTTAAACCCAACCAAAAAAGTTTTACTACCCGATTTAAAAGCTGGTTGTTCCTTAGCAGACAGTGCACCTACGGCTTTATTTAAAGCATTTAAAGAAAAACATCCGAATCATATTGTTGTTTCTTATATCAATTGCACAGCTGATATTAAAGCCTTAAGTGATATCATCTGTACCAGTGGAAATGCAGAAAAAATTATTGAAAGTATTCCAATTAATCAACCCATATTGTTTGCTCCTGATAAAAATTTGGGTGCATACTTAAGTAAAAAGACAGGTAGAGAAATGTTACTTTGGAATGGGGCTTGTATGGTTCATGAGATTTTTAGTCTAGAAAAAATAGTAAAACTAAAAATCAGACATCCTAAAGCAAAATTAATTGCACATCCAGAATGTGAAGAAGCTATATTAAATATTGCAGATTATATTGGTAGTACTACACAGTTATTAAAGTACACGCAAACAGACAATACACCCGAATATATTGTAGCAACAGAAACTGGTATACTTCACCAAATGCAAATTAATAATCCTACCAAAACATTTATTCCTGCCCCACCAGAAAATAATTGTGCATGTAATGATTGTCCATATATGAAACTAAATACTTTAGAGAAAATATACCTCTGTATGAAGTATGAATTACCTGAAATATTAATGGATGAAGCATTGCGATTAAAAGCATTGAAACCAATGGAAAGAATGATGGATATAAGTAGAGCAGCTGGTTTAATTGGAGGTTAAATTCCAATTACTTTGTTTTAACAAAGCTTTCTCTTTTAAGGATAAACTTTTCAAGCAAAAAGGTATCTAATCCAAAAATGCCTGATATGAAAAGGAAAATCCTTATTATTTTATTTGCAACAATCGCAATTATTGCTTGTAATAAAAACGATCAGACAGTTGTTACCCCAACCGTTACAACCAATACAGACAATGCAATTATCTCGGCTGCACTTAATTTACCAACTGTACCTTTTGATTATGTTAATTTGAATTTACCGGCTTATTTTTTTGTTAATGCCGGAGGAGGTGCGCCAACTTCTGTAAATGGAATTGATAATACACCTTCAACTAATACAGTTACCAATAATGGTGCAACCTTAGGAAGGGTTTTATTCTATGATAAAACCTTGAGTGTTAATAAAACCATTTCTTGTGCAAGTTGTCACAATGCTTCTTTTGGATTTAGTGATACTGCTGTATTGAGCAATGGATTTGCAGGGGGCAAAACAGGTAGACATTCTATGAGTTTAATTAATGCAAAATTTTACCAACGTGGTAGATTCTTTTGGGATGAGCGCGCTGCTACTTTAGAAGAACAGGTACTAATGCCATTTCAAGACCAAACAGAAATGGGTATGACTATTCCTACCCTA
>Ga0209812_10000338_pt1 | contig 43718 bp, 38 predicted proteins | sample JI71714BDNA_FD_187502 | JGI IMG/M metagenome (GOLD analysis project Ga0209812, IMG submission 187502) | Wastewater effluent complex algal communities from Wisconsin, to seasonally profile nutrient transformation and Carbon sequestration -... | ecosystem: Engineered > WWTP > Effluent > Algae...
CGGCGAAATCGTTGATTTTCTGGGAGAAAACTGGAGCGGGCGAAGGGATTCGAACCCTCGACCCCAACCTTGGCAAGGTTGTGCTCTACCCCTGAGCTACGCCCGCTCTGGCGGCTGGAATCATCTGGTTCCAGCGGGTGAGGCGCGCCATTAGCAGGCGATTTCGGGGGCCGCAACCCCCATCGCAAGATAATTGCTCGCCTTTTTTCCATGGCGTGCCCGCAAAGACTTGGCGTATCGCATTGCATACCCACATATAACCGACTGCGATTCGGCTTTTCGCCGATCAGTCACGCATTTTGACTTTGGGAGCGATTGAATTGGCAAGCATGGGTTTGACAAGCGAGGAACAGAAGGCGGTGCAGGCATTCCGTGAGGATGTTGTCGAGCCGTCGATGACAAAACTCGTCATCCTCGATTTCTGGGCCGAATGGTGCGGCCCGTGCAAGCAATTGACCCCGGTGCTGGAAAAGGTCGCGGCAAATTATGCTGACAAGGGCGTTGTCCTTGCCAAGGTCAATGTCGATGAGAACGGCTTCATCGCCAGCCAGTTCCGCGTGCAGTCTATCCCCACTGTCTATGCAATTTTTCAGGGTCAACCGGTCGCCGATCTGACCAGCGCGCGCACCGAACCGCAGCTGTCGGCGATGCTCGATCAGCTGTTGGAAAAACTGCCGGTTCAAGCAGGTGGCGCAGAAGATGATGGTCCCGATCTGGTAGCGATGGTCGATGGCGGCAAGGCCGCGCTGGCCGAAGGCTCTGCCGAAGAAGCCTATGCCATTTTCACGGATATATTGGCGCTTGATCCGCAAAATGTTGCTGCACTTGCTGGCATGCTCGAAGCATTGTTCGCACTCGATCGCCTCGAGGAGGCCAAGGCGATTTACGACAGTCTGGGTGAGGATCAACGCGGCGACCCTGCCTTTGACCGTGTTGGCGTCATGCTGTCGATTGCGGCAGAGGCGCGCGACCCCGAAGAGCTGGTTGCGCTGCGCGAAGCGGTCGTAGCGGATGAAGATAACCATCAGGCTTGGTTCGACCTTGCCAATGCGCTGATGGCCTCTGGCGACCGCGATGGGGCGGCAGACGCGCTGCTGCATATCATCGCCGCAGACCGTGAGTGGAATGAAGGCGGGGCACGGGCGCGCTTGCTAGAGATATTCGGCATGATCGGTCTGGAAGATCCCTGGGTCGCAGCAACCCGTCGTCGGCTGTCGGCAATATTGTTCGGCTGACCATGAGCCGCAAACGCATCTCGGTCTTTCCGCTGTCGGGCGCGATCCTGTTTCCGGGGATGCAGTTGCCGTTGCACATTTTCGAACCGCGCTATCGGGCTTTGGTCAGCGATTCGCTCGCGCGCGACCGCTTCATCGGCATGATCCAGCCGCAGACCGAAGGGGTAAGGCCAGAGCTTTTTGCCGTCGGCTGCCTTGGTCGGATTGGCGACGTCGAGGCACTCGAAGACGGGCGGTATAATATTGTGCTTGAAGGGCTCCAGCGCTTCACCGTCGCGCGCGAACTGGATGTCAGCACGCCGTTCCGCCAATTTGATGCCGAGCTGTGGGAGGAGAATGAGGAGGCTGACGTGCTCGCCATCGCCGAACGCGCTTCGCTCGAACAGGAATCGAAACGCTACGCCGATTCGCTCGGCTATGCCGTCGATTGGCAGTCGGTTTCGCAGCTTGATGACTATGCACTCGTCAATGCAATCGCCCAGATCGCTCCATTCGATGCTGCCTCCAAACAAGCACTGCTCGAATCGCGCGGTTTATCGGCAAGAACCGACCTTATCGTCCAGCTGATGCGATTCTTCGCGCGCCGCGATGCTTCAGGCGACAGGGAAACGCTGCAATAGCATCCCGGGCTTTGAAGGAAGAAGTTGGTAGCGGAGGAGGGATTAGTCAGATGCATTTATTTGATTGAAATATATATATTTTCTTCACTCAAAAATGATTGAATACCCCCACCGATACCCCCAGATTTGCCATGCGACAAGATGCCCCAAAAACGCGACAAAACGTGGGATTTAGGGACCAACGAGGACTCGAACGCCCTCCGTTGCAACAAGTTGCAAAACCTATGACTGGATCAATACCAATCATAGGTTTTGTAACACATCGATTGCTAGCCCCTACCTTGAGAGGATCGTGTCAAATCCCCAACCCGCGCCCACGCCCCAAGCCCAGCGAGAAGGCCAAGTCGTCACCGAGAGACCGTGTCGACTCCACACTGATCCCCAGTTCGAGTTTGCGGTTGCGCAGGATGGATTCCATTTGCGGGTCGCGCTCCAGCCCCTTGGCCATATCGGCCATGGCATGGCGGCAGTCCTTCGACGCGGAATAGCGGCCACTGCGATAGAGTTCATCGCGCCTGTCGTCGAGTTGCTGCCACCGCTCGACAAATCGGTCGGCGCGCAAGTGCGGGTTGGTGCGGATTTCGGCTTCGCGGATCATGGCGTCGCGAGCGCGTTCGGGCCTGCCGCTGGCGGCTTCCTCCGCGAGTGAAGGATCGCGTTTGTAGGCGACTTCCATATCCTTCGATGCATTTTCGCGCAGTCCATCGAGTTCGCTTCGGGCGGATTGCAGCTCGCGAAGCTGCTTGGGCGTTGCCTCCATCCCTTCATCCTGTAGGGCGAAGATCGTTGTGACCGCGCGGGCGTGGCGCTCGACCGCCATCTTGCGCGCCATGCCCGCGCTGATCTCCGGTTCGGGCTGCTTCTGGACGGGCTGAAGGCCATCAAACAGGTCGCGTACCTTTTCGGGCACGACCTTCCTGAACAGCGCCGCCACACGCTGCCGAAAGTTGATGCCGCGACGCTCGGCGAAACGCCGCTCCATGTTCTCGTCCCGGCCATAATCGCTCGCCATGTCCTTGGCCCGTTCACGCGACAGCGTGCGGGCAAGGTTGCCGTCATTTGCAAAATCATCGCGGCCATAATGGAGTTGCATGTTGTCCCGATGCCGCGACAGCGCAACATAGCTGCTGTGCTGATCCATGCCTGGTGTGGCGAGCACATGGGCTCGGTCCACCGTGACACCCTGCGACTTGTGGATCGTCGCGGCATAGCCGTGATCGATGTGGGCATAGTCTTTGAGATCGAACGCAATGGACCGGCCTGTGTCGAGACGCACGCGCATGGAGTGTGGGCTGACCTGTTCGGTGGTGCCAATGCTGCCATTTTTGACGTCAAGCGCACGGTCGTTGCGCAGGAACATAATGCGGTCGCCCTCTGCAAAAGTTCGCTCGCCGCGTTCGACTTGCAGGGTGATGTCGTTCCCCAGTTCGCCATTGGTTCGAAGCCGGTCGCGCGCGGCGGCGTTGAGTGCGCGCACCTCGTCATTGGTGTGCGTGAGAATGATGCGGCTGTCTTGGGGGCTGGCGATCCGCTCACTATCCCAACGGTCGATTAACTGCTCGCGTGCGAGGTCGCGCGTGTCGGCTGCATTCAGCATGTCATGGTCGCGATAGGCTTCGAGCGCCTCGCCTGTTCTGCCCGTCGCAAGCTGCCGGGTTGCATCGCGCTGCCAGTCTTCGCGTTGGCGGCGAATGTCGGTAATCTCAACTCTGCCGATGTCTTCGGCAATCGACCGGAACGCAGCGCCAGCTTCGATGGCCTGCAACTGTTGCGGGTCGCCAACCAGGATGACCTTCGCCCCCGCTTCGCGGGCGTGGGACAGGACGCGCTCCATCTGGCGCGTCCCAACCATGCCTGCTTCGTCGATCACCAACACATCGCGTGATGTCAGCAGGTCACGGCCTTGTACCCAGCCATGCTCCATGCTGGCGATAGTGCGCGACTGAATACCCGATCCGGATTCCAGATTTTCAGCAGCGATGCCTGACAGCGCGACGCCATGAACGTTGTAGCCAGAATGTTCCCATGCCTCGCGTGCAACGCCCAGCATCGCCGATTTTCCAGTGCCCGCATAGCCGACAACAACCCCAACGTCTTTTCCCATGGTGATGTGATCGAAGGCGTCGCGCTGTTCGCCTGACAGGATCAGCCCGCGCGCTTCAGAAGATGCCAGTGCGCGCTCCCGATCACGGTTGCTGACCAGATGCGACTCGCGCCCGGCGAGCGCTTGTGAAGCCTGATGCAACCGTGTTTCGACATCGAGCATGTCGCGGCTGGTGAAGCGTTCGTTCCCACGTCCGTCCAGTCCTAACGCAACAACATGGTCGGAGTTCTGCGCCGCGCTCAGCGCCAGATCGAACTGCTCCTTACCGTCGCTGTGGCGGTGGATGAAAATGGCGAGATCGCGGCGCGTGAAGGTCGCCCGCTGCTTGGTTATCGCGTCAAGCGCGATGTCAGGATTGGCGATGATCCGCTCGCCATTCTCGCGGGCGATGGCGTGATGCTCGATCAAACGGTCGGCATCTGGCCCCATGCGCTGTGCAGGCGCGCCGATCTTACTTTGCGGCTCGAGATCGATGCCTTGGGCTTGCAATGAGCGGTGATCGATCCGCGCATCGATGTCGAGTTCGGCGAGACGTTCGTTGACGTGTGTCTCCCAGTGTTCGCGCCATTCACAAACCAGCTCGCTCTTGTTCCAATCGCGCACTTTCGCGCCAAAGCCGTCTTCGTTCACTTCCCTCAAGGTCAGCATGACATGAGCATGGGGTTTGGCGAGGCCGTCTGCGGCAATGTCCCAATGCAGATTGAGGTCGGCGCACATGCCTCGATCCACAAACTCGGCCTGCACAAAATCCCCTGCAAGTGCGATGCCCTGTTCGACATTCATCTCGCGCGGGATCGCAAATTCCACTTCGCGCGATAGCTGTGCATCCTTGCGCAGTTCGGCAGCTTCGACATCATTCCACAGCCGCTCGCGGTCACGCCAAGCGTCGGGCGCATTCTCTGGCAGCATCACTTCAGAATGAACAACGCCTGACTTGTTGCTGAAATCATGGTCACGGTCCAGCCGCTGATCGTGCAGCCGCGATCCCGAACGATAGGCAGCCGACGCCAGCGCGCTCGATCCGTTGGCGCGGCTGATCACTTTGACCGAGAGGTGGTAGATCGCCATGACGACCTTCGACATAGTCCTGGGTAAGCCACGTCGGAACGACGTATAAGCGCGCCCTCACAGAATAAATCCTGTTCGGGACCGCCCCGTCCCAGCACGTTCCGACGACCTTGCAGCCAATCGCGACGAGCCGGATTATGATTACAGCATCACCCGAAAAAGGAGATGCGACAATGCGAAAGCCCCGTGATTACGATGCTGAACTCAAGGCACTTCAGGACAAGGCCAACGCGCTTAAACAGCGCAAGGTTTTGCAGCTCGGCGAATTGGTCATCGCCACTGGTGCCGACGCGCTCGATCCTGAAACGCTGGCTGGCGCACTGCTCAAAATGCTCGAAGCCAACGATGCACCGCGAAGGGAGGCTTGGCGCAAGAAGGGCGTCGAATTCTTTCAAGGCCGGTCACGCCAAACAGGCAACCGATCTCCGGACAACGCTGAAAGCGATCCGGCACACACGGGCGCTAACGCACCGGTTTGAAGCCAGCATACGCCGATCCGACAAGAGGGAATGGGTCATGCAACGTCGCGAACGCACGCGCCATCTGATCGAGCTGGGCGGGCTGGTTCTGAAGGCTGGACTGGTCAAACTTACCGACGATGATCGCGCTGTGATCCTCGGCGGATTGCTAGCGGTTGCGGATAAGCTGCGCGGCGACGACAGCGAGAGCGCAAGACTGCTTTGGCGACGACGGGGCAAACGTGCGTTTGAACAGCCGCGCGAATGACCGATTGAGCCTTCAAAACGCGAGGACTTGAACTTGTTCCCCGGCAGCTAATTTAGTTTCCCTAGCGTCACGCCGGATCAGAAACCGCGCAAGTCGCAAAGCAGCCTGCGCTCCCGAATCCTGATTGCAAATCGGAGTGATCCGACCAGCAGTTTCGTCAGCTCGCATAAAGGTCAGGCGGTCGCCGGATGCGGGCAACGCGGTACCGAGCAGATGCAGCTTCCACTGGAGTACTTCGTCTGCCTGGCGTCCGTGCAAAAGTGCTAGCAACGGAGCCAGAAACAATCGTGCTGTGACCATCGCAGAGGTCGGATTTCCGGGCAAGCCAATCACCCACTTTCCCTCAGCCATCCCCAACCAGACTGGTTTTCCTGGCTTGATCGCGACTTTGGCAAACAGCAGTTCCAGTCCCGATGGCGCGAACATGGCTTTGGCAAAATCTCGCTCGCCAACCGAAGCCCCTCCCGTTACGACAATGACATCCGATCCTTTCAGTGTCTCCCTAGCTTGCCGTTCTAGGGACGGAAGATCATCCGCCCCTCGACATGTCCCCCTTACATCGGCTCCATAGTCTTCAGCCAATGCAGAAACACCAAACGAGACAGACTCTGGGATGGACAAAGGCTGATCCTGCGCCATTCCGGGGGGAACAAGCTCATCGCCTGTCGCGATGATTGTAACGCGCGCTCTTTTGTATACCCGCGCGCTGTGACGATCAGCTGCGGCAAGAGTCACCATCGCTTGCGGATCAAGCAAATGCCCTTTGGCCAAAAGCAGGTCGCCTTTGCCGAAATCACTGCCTGCCTTTCGTACATGCCAGCCCGGACCAAAGGGTGCGACGATCACCATTACAGATCCGTCAGCGCGGCAGTTTTCCTGCATCACCACACGATTGGCGCCTTTTGGAAGACTTGCCCCCGTAAAGATCCGAACGGCGTCACCCGAACCGATTTCGGGCGGCAATTCGCCTCCGGCGAAGCTCTCGCCTACCACGCGGAAGTGCGCACCGACCTCAGCGTCAGCATCTCGCAGCGCATAGCCATCCATGGCTGAAACGTCGCGTCTGGGTGACGCAACCAGCGCGTGAACATCCTCCGCCAGAACGCGCCGACGGCAATCTTCTAAGGGAAGATACTCCGTGCCAAGCGGCTTTACGAATTCAACAAGGAGTGCCTGCGCATCATCAAATGAGATCATGCGCAAACGTCGCGCAAACGGGGCAATGCTCCGGCTATCGAACATGGCTTGTGACGGCTGTCAAATTCGAGTTCCAACAGACCTTCCCACGCATCTCGGCAAGCACCGGTTGAGCCAGGAATGCAAAAGATGAAAGCGTCATCGGCCTGCCCTGCGAAAGCCCGCGATTGCATCGATGCAACGCCCACTGTTTGCAGGCTCTTTTGGTGAAAAGCGACTGAAAAGCCATCCATTTCGCGGCGCAAGAGCGGTTTGATCGCTTCGGGCGTATTGTCACGCGGAGAGAAACCCGTCCCACCGGTTGTCAGGATGATTTCGATTTCGGGCTTTTTAAGCCAGCACTGCACTTGGGCGCGGATGGCGGGAATGTCATCTTTGACCAGTGCACGGTCGAGCAATTTGTGCCTCGCCGCTGTCAGTCGTTCTACCAATAGACCACCGGACGTATCGGTATCCAAGGTTCGCGTATCGGAAATGGTCAAGACCGCGATACCAAGCGGATAGAAGGCCAGATTTTCGTCAATGCCAGGCAAGTGTCATCCTCCGATAGAGGCTAGATGAGGGGTGCCGCCGCTGATCCCGTCATGCAAATGGTGCGCGAAGGGCTTTGTGCCGGTCAACTTGGCGATGCGCGCAACAAGCGCGTCCAACTGGCTGTCGGCCTGCAACAGCGGACGAAGGTCAATGCCGTGCTCGCCAAATAAGCAAAGATGGAACTTGCCCTTTGCGCTGACACGCAGCCGGTTGCAGGTCGCGCAAAAATCCTTGCCATAAGGCGCAATGATGCCGATCCGACCAGGAGCATTCGGTTGGGCATAGTCGATCGCAGGACCGGCACCTGAGGGACGCAACATCGGCAGCCATCCCATGGCCTCCAGCTTTGCCGCAACCGCTGCACCCGGCGTGTGGTGGCGTTCAAAGAACGCGCTATTGTCATTTGTCCGCATGACTTCGATGAATCGCAGCGAAAGATCATGTGCTCGGACGAAGGCGATGAACGCTTCGAGCTCATCATCATTAACGCCGCGCAACAATACGCTGTTGAGCTTTACCGTGCCGATCCCGGCAGCGCGTGCTGCTTCGATCCCCTTCAAAATCTCTTCAAGCCGATCATGGCCAGTGATCGCCGCAAAGCGGGCCGGATCAAGCGAATCAACGCTGATGTTGAGGGCGGAAATGCCCGCCTGTGCATAATCTGCAGCACGCTCCGCCAAACGGTAACCATTTGTGGTCATGGCCAAAGTGCGGATACCCGGCACGGCTGCAACGGTCCGGGCAATCTCTAGCAGCTCAGTGCGAAGGCTTGGCTCCCCGCCTGTCAGCCGAACTTTCCAAAGGCCCAGCTGGGCAAAAGCTGTCACGAGCCTTCGAATCTCGTCTACACAGAGGTTTGACGTTGTTCCCTGCAGTTTGCGATAGCCATCCGGCAAACAATAAGCACAGCGGAAATTGCAAACATCGGTCAGCGAAAGCCGCAGATATTCGAAGCTGCGACCATAGCCATCGCGCAGAATGTGGAATGGAGCGTTCACTGGACCAGCGGTCCCTCAGGCCCGGCAATCTCTACCCCTTCCAGACTGGCATTGGATGCAAGGATAGAGAGATATTGGGCCACTGCTCGTCGCCAGCTCGCTTCTTCCAGATAGTCGGCAATCTTTGCAGAGACGAGTTCATACGGAAGCAGTTGGGGTTCTTCCCGGCGACCGGCACGAACGACATGGACGCCAAAGCGGGTCTTGACTGGCTCAAGACACAAGGCACCCGCCTCCAACGCGAACAACGCCTGCTCAAATTCCGCGACCATGTCTCCGGGGCCGACTTGTCCCAGATTGCCACCCTGCTCTTTCGAGGGACAAGCCGAACGCTCCTGCGCGATTTCGGCAAAGGCCGATGGATCATTCTGCAAACGGCGGATCGCCATGCGCGCATCGCCGGTGGCAAGGCCATAGGCCAGATCGTCTTCCGGTGATGCCGCAAACAAGATATGCGCTGCTTCGACCATCGGGGCCGACATGAAACGGACCTGATTGGCATCGTAAAAGCGTCGAGTCTCGGCTTCATCGGCCTTGGGCGTTTTTACCTGATCAGCCAGTAGCGCCTCAATCAGCGCTTCCTCTGCGGCCAGCGGACGGCCCTCGGCATCGGTCAGTGACGCCCCGTCGATGGCCAACCGCTCGGCTTCATCGAGCAGCAGCTGGCGCACGACCAGCGCTTCTGCGGCTGCTTGCCAAGCTGCATCAGCATCCGGTGCCGGATGATGCTGCGCCTCGGCAGCGATGGCTTCGGGCGCAATCTCCCTGCCGTTCACGAAAACCGGCACGCGCTCCAGCACATCAGCCATGACGCGCCGCCAGTTTGCGCGAGCGCACAACCTGATAGCCAGAGCGCCAGATATAGCGCACCGGCGCGGACAACATGTGGACCAGCCGGGTGAAGGGGAAGAGCAGCAGGATCGTCAGCCCCAGCGTCAGGTGCAATTTGAACACCAACGCCACATCCTGAATCCTGTCTGCCGCGCCGCTGCGGAAGGTGAAGATGCCTTGTGCCCAGTCCATGAACTTGACCATCTCATGCCCATCCAGATGTTGCATCGAATAGGGAATGGTGGCGAGACCAAGGGCCAACTGCGCCCACAAAAGCAAGATGACCATATTGTCGCTGAAATTGGAGGCCGCCCGTACACGCGGATCAAAGAAGCGGCGGTGGATCAGCAAGGTTGCGCCGATAATCGCGATCACGCCCGCGACACCGCCCGCGACAATCGCCAGCATCTGTTTCGCACCGTGCGGAATGCCGAGCGCATCAAACAGCGCAATTGGCGTCAGCAGGCCAACAACGTGCCCCGCAAAGATCATCAGCACCCCGACATGGAACAGCACCGAACCGGCGATCAATTGCTTGCGACGCAACAATTGGCTTGACCCTGCGCGCCATGAATAGGGTTCCCGATCATAGCGGATGACAGACCCCACCGCGAGCACTGCCAGCGCAATATAGGGGTATATGCCGAATAGCAGCGTGTTGATGAATTCAGCCATGGGCCGGGCTCCTGACAGTTGCTGGGATGTTGAAACGCGCAACCATTTCGGCCGCTTGCGGGCAGGCATCGGGCGCAGCCGGAGAATCGAAACGGATTTGTTCTTCTGCCCAAGCCGCGTCGAGCGCCTCGAGGTCGTCCGGATTGTCCGGCGGCGCGATCACGAAACTTTCGCCCTCGACGCCTGCCAGATCAGCCAGCACTTGCATGGGGCCGGCATAGAGGCTGCCACGTTCTGTCAACCGTTCGGCAATTGCGGCAATGATGACGCCGGGTTGTGCGAGTTCCTCACAGGCCTGTTCAGGCGGCAAGGTGGAGAGATATTCCAGAAATAGAGGCAGATAGTCCGGTAGCTCGCTTGCAGTGATTTCTAGTCCCTGACGCTCATACCGGTCCCGAAGATCGACCATCGCCTGCCCGCGATCCCGGCTCTCACCATGGACATGCTCGAACAAATGGAGCGACACGGCACGACCGCGATCGAACAATGCGACATAAGCCTCCTGGCTGTCGAGCAGGTCATCGCTCGCCAGCGCAGTGATGAGTGGCTCCAGCGACCGGCATTGGGCAGGAGACAGTACGCCATCCTGAGCAAGCGTTGACGCCAATTCGTGGGCCGCCAGCTGCACTTCTTGATCAGGATAGCGAAGCAAGGCAGACAGAATGCGAAGTGTCGTGCGCATCAGAAAATCTCCCCTGCAATTTGAGGCGTCGGGGTTTGGAGTTTCTTGCGGTTGGGCGCGCCAAACAGATTGGGCGTTCCGGTGCCACCCGAACAGCCATTGCCGAACGAGAAGCCGCAGCCGCCGCGCTCTTCATACATGTCTTCGGCATCCTCGCGGTGGCCGGTCGGGATGACGAAACGATCTTCATAATTGGCAATGGCCATGACGTGATACATCTCTTCAATCTGTACCGGCGTCAGCCCCACGGCCTCGGCGATGTCGGCTTCTATTACGCCCTCCACTGTCTTTGCGCGCATATAGGCGCGCATTGCCAGCATGCGCTCCAGACATGCCGCTACTGGTTCCTCGTGCCCTGCGGTCAGCAGGTTGGCGAGATACTTCATCGGGATGCGAAGTGACCGTACATCGGGCATTCCGTTATTTGCGGAAATCTGGCCTGAATTAGCCGCAGCACTGATCGGTGAAAGCGGTGGGACATACCAGACCATCGGCAGAGTACGGTATTCAGGGTGCAGTGGAAACGCGACCTTCCATTCCATCGCCATCTTCCACACCGGAGAATGGCGCGCGGCGTCCAGCCAGGCTTCGGGCACGCCGTCTTTGCGGGCCTGCGCGATGACTTCCGGATCATTGGGATCAAGGAAGATATCGAGCTGTGCTTGATAGAGGTCCTCGACGTTTTCGGCGGAAGCGGCCTCTTCTATCCGGTCAGCATCGTAGAGCATCACGCCGAGATAGCGGATGCGGCCCACGCAGGTTTCCGAACATACCGTCGGCTGCCCTGCTTCGATCCTTGGGTAGCAGAAGATACACTTTTCACTCTTCCCGGTTTTCCAGTTGTAATAGATCTTCTTGTACGGGCAGCCCGATACACACATGCGCCAGCCCCGGCATTTTTCCTGATCGATCAGGACGATGCCATCCTCCTCCCGCTTATAGATCGAACCCGACGGGCACGCTGCGACGCAAGTGGGGTTAAGGCAGTGCTCGCACAGGCGCGGTAGATACATCATGAAGGTATTTTCGAACTGGCCGTAAATGTCCTTCTGCACGCCTTCGAAATTGTAATCAGCCGAGCGTTTGGAATATTCGCCGCCGAGAATTTCCTCCCAATTCGGTCCACCTTCGATCTTTTCCATCCGCTTACCCGAAATCAGGCTGCGCGGACGTGCGGTTGGAAACGCCTTGCTCTCGCCCGCCTGTTGCAGATGACCGTAGTCGAACGTGAACGGCTCATAATAGTCGTCAATTTCGGGCAGGTCGGGGTTTGCGAAAATTTTCGCCAGAACCCGCCACTTTCCGCCCATACGCGGCTGGAGGCGACCGTGTTTCAGGTCCCAACCACCATTCCAGCGCTTCTGGTTTTCCCAATCTTTGGGATAGCCGATGCCGGGCTTGGTCTCCACATTGTTGAACCAGGCGTATTCCATGCCTTCGCGGCTGGTCCACACATTCTTGCAGGTAACAGAACAGGTGTGGCAGCCGATGCATTTATCAAGGTTGAGCACCTTGCCGATTTGCGCGCGAACTTTCATGCTGCGGTCTCCCCTTCGGCGAGCGGGCCTTCGAGCCAGTCGACCTTTTCAAGTTTGCGGACGATGACAAATTCGTCGCGGTTGGACCCGACGGTGCCATAATAGTTGAAGCCATAGCTTTGCTGGACATAGCCACCGATCATGTGCGTCGGCTTCAGGATGGCGCGCGTCACCGAGTTGTGAATGCCGCCGCGCTGTCCGGTAAGCGGTGAGCCGGGCACATTCACAATCTTTTCTTGCGCATGATACATGAACAACGTGCCTTCCTTCATCCGCTGCGAAACCACGGCCCGGGCGACTAAAGCGCCGTTGGAATTGAAGCTTTCCACCCAGTCATTATCGACAATGCCAGCCTTGGCCGCGTCCACCTCCGACAGCCACACGATTGGTCCGCCGCGAGACAAGGTGAGCATGAGTTGATTGTCAGTATAGGTGGAATGGATGCCCCATTTCTGGTGCGGCGTGATGAAATTCAGAACGACATGCTTTTGCCCCGCCGCCCGATCAAGCATCGGTTTGACCGCCTTGGTGTCAATCGGCGGTCGATAGACACACAGCGCCTCGCCAAAGGCCAACATCCATTTGTGATCCTGATAGAGCTGCTGCCGCCCGGTGAGCGTGCGCCAAGGGATCAGTTCGTGGACGTTGGTGTAGCCGGCATTGTAGCATACATGCTCGCTTTCGATGCCCGACCAGGTGGGTGAAGAGATGATCTTGCGCGGCTGCGCCTGAATGTCGCGGAAGCGGATTTTCTCGTCTTCCTTCGGCAACGCCAGATGGGCATGGTCTTGCCCCGTGAATTTGGACAAGGCGTTCCATGCTTTCACGGCGACTTCGCCGTTGGTTTCGGGGGCCAGCATCAGGACGACCTCTGCCGCGTCGATCGCGGTTTCGATTTTGGCCATGCCCTTGGTCGGGCCGTCCTGCGTCACGACGCCGTTGAGCTTGCGCAGGCCTTCCACCTCATTTTCGGTGTTCCAACCAATGCCCTTGCCGCCATTGCCGAGCTTGTCGAGCAACGGACCCAGTGCCGTGAAGCGCTTGTACAGGTTCGGATAGTCCCGCTCCACCACGGCGACATTGGCCATGGTCTTGCCTGGAATAGGCTCCACCTGCCCTTCGCCCCAGTCCCCCACATCAAAAGGCTGAGCAATTTCATTGGCGGTATCGTGCTGGATCGGCACCAGCACCACATCCTGTTCCACCCCCAAGACTTCGGGTGCAATTTCAGAGAAGGTCTTGGCGATCCCTTTGTAAATGTCCCAATCGCTGCGCGATTCCCAAACCGGATCAACCGCTGCTGACAATGGGTGGATGAAGGGGTGCATATCGGACGTGTTGAGATCGTCTTTCTCATACCAGCTCGCGGTCGGTAGTACGATGTCGGAATAGACGCAGGTTGTGGACATGCGGAAATCGAGCGTAACCAGCAGATCGAGCTTCCCCTTGGGGGCGTCATCATGCCACTTCACATCCTTGGGCTTCTGATAGCCCATTTCGCCAAGATCCTTGCCTTGAACGCCGTGCGCCGTGCCCAACAGGTGCTTGAGGAAATACTCATGCCCTTTGCCTGATGATCCGAGCAGGTTCGAGCGCCAGACAAACATATTGCGCGGCCAGTTGGCTGGATCGTCCGGATCAAAGCAGGACATTTCCAGTTCCCCGGATTTTAGCGCGGCTGAAACATAATCTCCCGCATTTTTACCCGATGCCTTGATCGCCTTACCCACGTCCAGCGGATTGGATTTAAGCTGCGGCGCGGAAGGCAGCCAGCCCATGCGTTCGGCGCGGGCGTTATAGTCAATCAGGCTCGCGTCCCAATCACCCGCAGGGGCGGTGGGCGAGAGAATTTCATCAACCTTCAGCGTCTCGTAGCGCCACTGATCGGTGTGCGCATAAAAGAAGCTGGTCGAATTCATCTGCCGCGGTGGACGGCTCCAGTCGAGCGCGAAGGCCAGCGGCAACCACCCGGTTTGCGGACGCAACTTTTCTTGGCCCACATAGTGTGCCCATCCGCCGCCCGATTGGCCCACGCAACCGCACATCACCAACAGGTTGATGATGCCGCGATAGTTCATGTCCATATGGTACCAATGGTTGAGGCCCGCCCCCAGGATGACCATCGACTTGCCGTTGGTTGCCTCAGCATTCGCGGCAAACTCACGGGCGACAGTAATGATCTGCTCGGCGGGAATACCGGTAATCTTTTCACCCCATGCCGGAGTGTAAGGGCTAGCATCGGTATAATCGCGCGCGACATGTTCGCCGCCCAATCCTCGATCCAGGCCGTAATTGGCGCACAGCAGATCGAAGACCGTCGCAACGAAAGCCTTGCCCTCGGCCAGCTTGACCTCGCGGACAGGCACGCGCTTCATCAGCACATCGGGATGATCGGTGCCTTCGAAATGATCATGCTCGCGATTGCCGAAATAGGGGAAGGCAACGTCCAGAATTTCGTCGTGGTCCGTATCGATGATCGCGGTCATGCGCAGTTTGACGTCTGCGCCCTTGCCGTCTTTCTCCTCCAAATTCCATTTGCCCTGATCGCCCCAACGGTGACCTGCTGAACCATTGGGCGCGACAATTTTGCCGCTCAAATCGTCAAAGGCGACGCTCTTCCATTCGGGATTGGCCTTTTCACCCAGCCCGCCCTTGAAGTCGGAGGCGCGCAACAACCGGTCCGGCACGAAGCGCCCATCCTTTTCTACCAACCGCACCAGCATCGGCATGTCCGAATAGCGACGGCAATAATCCTCGAAATAGGGGACCTGCCGGTCGAGATGGAATTCACGGAGGATGACATGCCCCATCGCCAGCGCGAGCGCGGCATCGGTGCCCTGTTTGGGGTTGAGCCACAAATCGGCGAACTTGGTCGCTTCGGCATAATCAGGGCTGACCACTGCCACTTTGGTGCCACGGTAGCGCGCCTCAGTCATGAAATGGGCGTCGGGTGTGCGCGTTTGCGGCACATTCGATCCCCACATCATCAGGAACCCGGCATTGTACCAGTCTGCGCTTTCGGGAACGTCGGTCTGTTCGCCCCAGGTCATCGGGCTGGCGGGCGGTAGATCGCAATACCAGTCGTAGAACGACATGCAGGTGCCACCAAGCAGCGAGAGGTAGCGTGATCCTGCTGCATAGCTGACCATCGACATTGCCGGGATGGGGCTGAACCCGATGACCCGGTCCGGCCCGTATGTCTTTGCGGTATAGGCATTGGCTGCTGCAATGATTTCGTTAACTTCATCCCAGGTCGAACGCACGAATCCGCCATGCCCCCGGATCGCGGTATAGCTTTTGCGTTTTGCGGGATCGTTCTGGATTGAGGCCCATGCCGCAACCGGCGGCAATGTTGCCCGCGCTGCGCGCCACAGCTTCACCAGCCGCTTGCGTACCATCGGATATTTCAGCCGCTGTGCTGAATAGATGTACCAGCTATAGCTTGCCCCGCGCGGACAGCCGCGTGGTTCATGGTTGGGAAGCTCTGGCCGGGTGCGCGGATAATCAGTCTGCTGCGTTTCCCAGGTGATAATCCCACCCTTGACGTAGATCTTCCACGAGCATGAACCGGTGCAGTTCACGCCGTGCGTGGACCGCACAATCTTGTCATGCTGCCAGCGCTTGCGATAGCCATCCTCCCAATCGCGCGCCTCGCCAGTGGTGACGCCGTGGCCGTCGGAAAAGCCTTCCTTCTTCTGACGGAAGAAGGTCAGTCGGTCGAGCAGATGGCTCATGCGGTTGCTCCTGAAATGGCGGCGGGTGTGGATTTTGGGGCTGGTGTGCGACCACGCTCAATGTCGTGCAGCAGGCCGCCCTTGCGGGTGTAGATAAACCAGGTGAGCGCGGCGCAACTGGCGTAGAAGATGAGGAAGGCCCACAGCGCGGTCATCGGCGATCCGGTATTGGTGATCGAACTGCCGAACGCCTTTGGGATGAAAAAGGCACCGTAAGCCGCAATCGCCGATGTAAAGCCGACAATCGCCGCCGATTCCTTTTCGGCCTGCCGCGTGGCCTCCGCTCCGGCAAGCTGCGGCATCAGGCGCGGCACTTCGCTCCGCATGATAACCGGGATCATCTGGAAGGTGGAGGCATTGCCTACGCCCGTCACGAAGAACATGAAGATGAACATGGCGAGGAAGCCGGTGAAATTGCCCGCCTGGAGGAAGTGGATCACACCCAGCGTGCCGATCATCATGCCGATGAACACCCAGAAGGTGACACGCGCACCGCCAAACTTGTCAGACACCCAGCCCGTCGCTGCCCGACTGATCGCGCCAACCAAGGGAGCTAGGAATACATATTTGAGCACATCAACGTCAGGGAACTGGTTCTTCGCCAGCAGCGGAAGGCCCGCCGAAAATCCGATGAATGAACCGAAGGTTCCCGTGTAGAGCCAGCACATCAGCCAGTTATGCTTGCGCTGGAAAATCACGGACTGTTCGGCAAAACTTGCCTTGGCATCGGCAATATCGTTCATGCCGAACCAAGCGAGCAAGCTCGATGCGATGATGAAGGGCACCCAGATGAAGCCCGCATTTTGAAGCCAGAGCTGTCCACCATCCTTGTTCGGCAGCGGATCTCCGCCCATTGCCCCAAACACGCTGGCGGTAATGACCAGCGGCACAGCAAATTGCATCACGGACACGCCGAGGTTGCCCAGCCCGCCATTGAGCGCCAATGCATTGCCCTTTTGTGCCTTCGGAAAGAAGAAGCCGATATTCGACATGGAGGAGGCGAAATTTCCGCCGCCAAAACCGCACAGCAGAGCCAGAACGAGGAAGATAACGTAAGGTGTATCCGGGTTCTGCACCGCATAGCCAATGCCAAAGGCCGGGATCAGGAGTGACGCTGTGCTGAGCGTCGTCCAAAGCCGTCCGCCAAAGATCGGCACCATGAAGCTGTAGAAGATGCGGAATGTTGCGCCAGACAGGCCCGGCAATGCTGCCAGCCAAAACAACTGGTCCGTGGTATAGGCAAAGCCAATGAGGGGAAGCTTCGCCACGACCACGGACCAGACCATCCAGACCGCAAAAGCGAGCAAAAGGGCCGGGATAGAGATGATGAGGTTGCGCCGCGCGACCCTCTGACCGGTTTCCTCCCAAAAGGCGGGATCTTCGGGCTTCCACTCGGTCAGCACCTTTGAAGGCTCGATGCGCCCATGTTTGGCTTCATCGTGCATGCCCGCCATTTCGGGGAATTGCGGCAGAGAGCGGACATCGATGCCGCTGGCCTTCTGTTCCATCTGGCGGATAGCGATATGCATCCAGCCCAAAGCAATTGCGACCAAAGCGAACAATACCATGAAACAGCTTGTCCAGATGCCGGTCAGATCACTGACGGCACCAAAGACGATGGGAAGTACAAAGCCGCCCAACCCGCCAACCAGACCGACCAAACCGCCTACCGAGCCAACATTCTCAGGATAATAGACCGGAATGTGCTTGTAGACCGCTGCCTTGCCCAGCGACATGAAGAAGCCGAGCACGAAGATCGTCAAGACAAACGGCACCAGGCTCATCGAGGTTGATAGGTTGATGTCCCCCTTGATCCCATGGATCGTGTAATCGGTTGCCGGGTATGAGAGCATGAACAGGCACAGCATCGAAACGCCGAAGGTGGCGTACATGATCTTGCGCGCGCCATATTTGTCGGAGAGGATTCCGCCATAAGCGCGAAACAGGCTGGCGGAGAGACTGAAGGTTGCCGCCAACATGCCTGCGACTTTCACGTCCACGCCGTAAACGCCGATCAGATATTTCGGCAACCACAGTGCCAGCGCTACAAAGGCCCCGAAAACGAAGAAATAGTAGAGTGAAAAGCGCCAAACCTGTTCGTTCCTGAGCGGCTCCAGTTGCTCCTTCAAGCCGCGCGGCTTTGCTCCGCTCTTCTTTCTTGCAGTTAGCTCTGGATCGTCCTTGGCAAACAAGAAAAAGACGAGTGAGGTGACAGCGAGAACCGCTGCCCAGATCTGTGCGACGACCTGCCATCCTGCCGCAACCATGATCCAGGGCGCGACGAATTTGGTAACGGCTGCACCGACATTACCCATGCCGAAAAAGCCGAGTGCGGAGCCCTGCTTTTCTTGTGGGTACCATTTGGAGACATAGGCAACGCCCACGGCAAAGCCGCCGCCCGCCAGCCCCAGACCAAGGGCCGCGATCAACATCAGGATGTAACTGTCGGCATAAGAGAGCAGAAAGGTCGAAAGTGCCGATGCCAGCATCGTCAACGGAAAGACGATGCGGCCGCCATATTGGTCGGTCCAGACACCCAGCAACAGGCGCACTAGCGATCCGGTCAAGATCGGCGTGCCGACCAGCAATCCGAATTGCGTATCGTTCAGCCCAAGATCGTCCTTGATGGCTATCCCGGTGATCGCAAACAACGTCCACACTGCAAAGCAGATCGTGAACGCAAAGGTACTCAGCCCCAGTGCCCTGTTCTGCTGCCCCGCGCTCACCGCGTCCCGTACTGGCATGATAGACTCCCGTCTTCCTTTTGCTCTGTTGAGCGCGACCATGGACAAGAGGCTGGTGGCCTGGTTGATCCAGATCAAAGAACGCGACGTGCAGTGATCAAAGTGAAAATGGCTTGATCTAGCCATATTCTGGGCAGTTGATCGATCAAGGTTATGATTGATGTACATCAAGTGTGCCTGTAGAGATTGCGCGATCAATGAGGAGATACCTGTTCCGTGCGCGCCGGTGAAAAACCAGAAATTGCCCAATTGCCGTTGTTCGCTGAAATGCAGGACGAAGAGCGGGAGCGCGTATTTTCAGGATCGTTCCTGCAGGTTTTCCCGCCGCAACTCACCCTGTTCGAACAAGGTCAGCGGGCAGATTTCCTGCACGTATTGGTCGATGGGCTGGTCGAGCTTTACGCCCACGGAGCCGGGCGCGACACGACCATGCGCATAGTCGAACCGGTGAGCAGTTTCATTCTCGCCGCCGTGGTGACCGACATGCCTTACCTCATGTCCGCGAGGACGCTCGCATCGTCGCGTATTTTGCTAGTCCCAGCCGCTTTGGTGCGTGAAATCATCAAGCAGGACACCGCCTTGATGCAGGCGACCATGCGCGAGCTGGCGCTTGGCTATCGCGATCTTGTCCGGGCGCTGGCGGACATAAAGCTCCGCCAATCCACCGAAAGGCTGGGCAATTATCTGCTCGCGCGAAGCGAACGGCACGGCAGTGCCCGGACGTTTGATCTGCGCGGAGAGAAGCGTGTTCTGGCCTCGTTACTCGGCATGACGCCTGAAAACCTGTCGCGCGCCTTCGGCCAGCTTGCAGGCCACGGAGTGACAATTGACGGACCGAAAGTGCAGATTATCGACGCAGATGCGCTGGCTCAGTTCGCAAAGCCGGATGCCAATTTGCACGATCATCCTGCATGACGCTCTTTGACAAGCTGACCTCCCGGGCCTTTTGGTGGCAGCCCGGAATGCATCCGGTCCGCGCCAGTTTGGGTTCGATGATCGGCCTTGGGATTGCCGCATTCACGACATCCGCCGTCATCGCCGACACGACTGGCCTCCCCTACCTTGTGGCTCCCCTCGGCGCTTCAGCCGCTCTTGTATTTGCATTGCCCGCTGCGCCGCTAGCCCAGCCGCGCGCGGTGATTGGCGGGAATGTCCTTTCGGCATTGTGCGGCGTGACAGTGGCTCAGCTTATAGCGGAACCGATGTTGGCTGGGCCAGCAGCAGCGGCACTGGCTATCTTGCTGATGCAGCTTTGCCGTTGTCTGCACCCGCCTGGGGGAGCCATTGCGCTCGTTGCCGTTTTTGGCGGAAATGCAGTGCGTGAAGCCGGATTCTATTTCGCGCTTTTGCCGGTCGGACTGAATTCCGTGCTTTTGGTTGGCGCAGGAATCATCTTCAACAATCTGGCCGGCAGCCGCTATCCGCACCGCCCAGAAATCAGCCGGATGACACAGCCTGACACCGAAGATGCGGCAACCATAGACAGAAGTGGCTTCACTCGCGCTGATGTGGAGGCAGGGCTTGATCAACTGATTGATCGACCTGTCATTGACGTTGCCGATGTTGAATTTCTGCTGCGGTCAGTCGAAGCTGCCGCTTTTTCACGGACACGGCCTGTTCCGCTATGCCTCGACATCATGTCGCGCGATGTGGTGACGTGTCAGGCAGATGATTGGACCGAAGATGCGCTGGCAGAAATGGATCGCCGCCATGTTTCTGCCTTACCGGTTCTGGATCGAGACGAGAGGGTCGTTGGCCTTGCAACGCGCGGCGTTTTGGCAGGCGAACAGGGACGCAGCGTTTCCGAAGTTATGCAAACCGGCGCTTGCATTGCCGCAGCGGATAGCGCTGCCGCAGCACTTGCGCCTGTACTTTCGGATGGCGTTCATCATCAGGCAGTGATCATCTGGGCCAATGGCAGTTTGGCAGGTTTGGTTACTCAAACGGACTTGCTTGCCAGCCTTTGGCGCGGACAGAATCGCAGAAGCAAAATTTAAGTTACAAACACATTTGAGCTACCGATTGATGACGGTGTCGGTAATATTAGGGCGCTACTCCGTTTAACCTTGCAGCTCTTGAACCGTCCGCCCGTCACGAATTTTGTAAAGTCTCTTGAAAGTCGGGATGATCTTTTCATCATGGGTGACAATGATGATCGCGGTATCGAACTGCCGGGCCATATCGTCGAGCAGCCCCACTACCGCTAGCGCGCGCTGCCCATCCAGCGGCGCAGTTGGTTCGTCTGCGAGGATCACTGGCGGACGATTGATCAGCGCGCGGGCTATGGCTACGCGCTGCTGCTCCCCTCCCGAAAGCTGCGAGGGCATGGCCGCTGCGCGGTGGCCGACATCAAGCGCATCAAGCAAATCGCGCGCCATCTTTCGGGCCTCTGCATTCGGCTTTCCGGCCAGCATCGGCAGCAACGCGACATTGTCGGTCACATCAAGGAATGGGATCAGGTAAGGGGCCTGAAAAATGAATCCGATCATATCGCGCCGCAGCGCGCGCAGATCACGGACTTTCCAGCCATTGTCATAAATGCACTGGTCGCCAATCGTCATTTTGCCTGATGTCGGCTCGATCACCGCGCCAAGGCATTTGAGCAGAGTACTCTTGCCCGAACCCGATGGCCCGATCAGCCCCACGACCTCGCCCTTGGCCACCGCCATGTCTACCCCGCGCAGGGCATGAACCGCTGTCTCGCCGCTGCCGTAGGTCTTGACGACATTCTCAAGGATGATGCCCTCAGCCACCGATCGCCTCCGCCGGATCGACCTTGATCGCAGCCTGGATGGCCAAAAAGCTCGCCAATGTGCAGATCAGCATCACCGCTACGAAGCCCAGAATTGAATCCGATGGCAGCAGCAGAACATATTTAGGGAAGAAGGGTGCCCACAGGCTGGCGGCGATCTTGCCAACTATGAAGCCGATCAGCCCCAGCCCCAGCGCCTGTTGCAGGATCATCCACGAAATCGTGCGATTGCGGGTGCCGATCAGTTTGAGCACGGCAATTTCACGGATCTTACCGATGGTCATGGTGTAAATGATGAAGGCCACGATAGCGGCACTGACAATCGACAGAATGACCAGAAACATTGCGATTTGTCGGGCCGAGTTGGCGATCAGCTTCTGGACAAGGATCTCCTCCATCTCAGCCCGGGTATAAACAGTCAGGCGTTGCCAACGGCGGATCGCGGCGGCGACGTCATCGGGATTGGCATCCGGCGTGATGGTAACCAGAATGGCATTGACGTTGGCATTGCCCGCTTGAACGGCGTTTACGGCTTGCGCCACTGCCGGATTGCCAGGCGGGTTCAGTTGGGGATTGGTAGCCGTGCGCGCGCGCTGACGGACAATGGCGTCGCTGTCCCTTTGGAACTGGGCGGCCTGCGCATCTTTTAGCGACAGGAACAACATCGGGTCACCACCCGACGACACCATTCGGCTGGTTAGACCGACGACAGTGTAAGAATTGCGGCGCACCCTGACACGATCACCAATTGCGAAGCCAGTCTTCACATCGGCCACAGCTTCATAATGGCCGCGCACGATCTGGCGTCCAGAAATGAGATGGGTGGGCTGGCCGGGCAAACCCGGTTCGCCCATGTCCGCTCCGACGACCATCACCCGCACATCCTTGTCACCGTGCGCGATTTGCATGGTGAGGTAAGTAACGCCCGCGGCTTGGGCGACACCGCGCATCGCCTGAATCGGGCGTTCGCTGTCTTCGGTCAGGCTGGACGGTTCGGCATAGGGGCCAAGCGTGTCCTTCTGCACGACCCACAGGTCGGCCCGGCTGTTGTCGAGTAGAGCCTGCGCATCATCGACCATTCCGCGATAAACCCCGGCCATCGACAAAGTCACGCCAATCAACAGGCCCAGACCCACGCCGGTAAGGACAAATTTGCCCCAGCCATGCAAGATGTCGCGCCCGGCAAGGCTGATCATGGTAGCGCGTCGACAATGCTGAACCTACTGCTGGCCGACAGTGCCCGCGCGCTGTGAGTTACGATTTCCTCGCCCCGGGTGAGGTCGCTTAACACCTGCACCCAGCCTTCCAGATCCTGAGCGCCCAACCTGACGGGCGCAAAGACAAGGTCTCCATCGCGGATCACCCAAACGCCAACCTGTCCATCGATCCGGTGAACAGCTGCATTGGGAATGGCCAGCGATCGTGCCTGTGCAGGCAGGGCCACGGTAACTTCCGCCAGCTCGCCGATTGAGGGCAGTCCGCCGGTTACAGTGAACCGCGCCTTGGCCAGCACTTCCTCAGTCAACGCATCTGCCATCGGCTCGACGCGTTCGATTGTTCCCGGCACGGGCGCGTCCGGCCTTGACCGCAGAGCGATCCGCACCGCTTGACCCGCAGTCAGACCCGCCGATTGGGTCTGATCGAAGCGCACGTTGATCCACAATTGCGAAGGATCGATGATTTCGATCACAGCTTGGCCGGCCACCACGGTCGTGCCGGGTTCCACAGCGCGGCGCACCACCAGTCCTGCGTGCGGTGCGACAAGCCGCAGATTGGCGCGCTGCTCGACCAACGCCGATCGTTCCGCGCCCAGACGCCCGCGATCCATTGCAGCAGCACTGCGATTGGCCTGCGCCGCCGCAAGCCCTGCCTGAGCAGCAGCCAGTTCCTGACGGCGTTGATCAACCATCGCATCGGTGACCCAGCCACCGCGTTTCAGTTCTTCCGTCCGTGCGGCCACGGACCGGGCGAGGACAACCCGGGCGTTCGCATCCGCGATCTGAGCGACGGCGGCCTGTTCCAGCGCGGCTGACCGCGCAGTCCCGCCCGCGGCTGCATCGATGCGCTGGTCGAGGTCGATGGGATCGATTTGCGCCAGCAATTGCCCTGCGACTACTTTGTCACCCACATCCACGGCAACCAATGTCACCCGGCCCGCAGCGGTTGGCCCAACTTTCTGGGTGTAGCGCGCCTCGACAGTGCCGATGCCGAACATGGCTGGGGAAATGCTGCGCTCTTCCACTTGGGTGACCGTCACGTTGATCGGTGCCAACGGGCCGGATCGAAAGGCGACCCATGCAAAAAGCAACAGCAATGGCGCCAACACCGCTAGCATCGTCCAGCCACGGCGGCTCATCGTGAATGGCAAGGTCATTTGGATCCTCGCAGTCCATCAAGGAAGACTTCGAAAAGCCTCGACGATAGTGCAGGCATAGCGGTGAAATCATCGGCCGCCATCGCCTGCATTACCAGCCCTTGCACCATGCCGAGGAACATGGTGGCGGCTGCGGCGCAGTCAGCCTTTTCGTCGATCTGGCCTTGCGTCTTGGCAAGTTCGAGCAGGCCAAGCACGCGACTACGATACCCGCTCATCAGCGCTCGCACTCTCGCCTTGCTGGGGGCGTCAGCATCGCGCTGCAACTCCCCGAACAGGATACGGGGAACGCCGGTATGCTCGACAACAAACTCGACATGGGCTGCGAAGATGGCGTGCAACTTATCCGCGGGCGTTGCTCCATGTGCTGCGTCAATCCGCGCCAGCAGGGTGTCGCTCGTCCAGCCCATCACGGCCAACCACACGGCCTGCTTGTCAGGGAAATGACGAAAGAGCGCACCTTGGGTTACCCCCATATGAGCTGCAATCTGCGCAGTGGTGATGTCGGCGGGATTGGTTGTAGCCGCCAGTGCAATCACCGCTTCAACGGTTGCGGCTCGGCGCGCATTGGCAGGAAGTTTTGTGCGGGGCATGAGCCGCCATAACATTTTGATAGTAATTAGTCACTATCTTTTCTGCGTTGGTACGGCAAATATGACCTGTTAAATGTCAAGCTCTCCAAATCAACGTCGGCATCCCCAATTAGAACTTTGCGTCGAGTGCCAGCCAAATTTTGGTTGTATCCGTCGCGAAAACATCTGCATCGTAGCGCGCGAATTTGGCAGAAGCGCTCAGCTTCTTTGTCACGGGATACGAAACATGCGCATTCCATTCGCTACCGTAATGCAGACCTGCGCGCGTTGAGCGATAATCATGCCAGACCCCGCGCAATGTGAGGCCCGCCAGGGGCTTGTTGGCGGGGATTTTGTAGCTCGCATCCAGATAGATGTCGCGCAGTCCATTTGCCGGGGTCGACAAAAACTTGTCTGCCCAGCCATTGAACGCATGCAGCGTGGCCAGCGGTGTCTGGACCGCCGTAGTGCCATTGCCCTCAAGACGTTCAAACCCGGCCTTAAAGGTGAAAGGGCCGCGGCTCAGCCCCGGCTCAAGCAGCAGATAATCCAAGGCGAAACTGCGCGGATTAGCCCCGAAATCTTGCTGGCGGGCATATTCAAAAGCAAAGGTTAGGAGACTTTGCTTGCCGATTTTATGCCCGCCAGCCATCCGCACGCCAAGCGTCCGAGAACTGCTGGTCGGGGAGGATGGTATGTCCAGCCAGTGTCCGTAAGCCGATAATGTGCCGATGTTTGGTATGATATAGGCCGCGCGCACGCCGTTGATTGCCGTCCCACGCCAGATACCCTGCGGTGAATCCGGGCCAAAAACGCGATTGACGCGCCAGGCATAGTGGTAATCGACAGTCATGCCCTTCACCGGCTTGAGCGTCACGCGCGCGGCATCAAGGGTTTGATCATTCTGGCGCCAGCCAACTGATCCGATCCAGCGCTGGTTATCAAGATTGACAGCTTGCCGCCCTGCGGTCACCTCAACCACAGCATCCGGCTTCCAGCGAATATAGGCTTGATTGAGCAGGACGTCCGAAGGGTCTGCAACCACCGGATATACAGTCAAGCCATTTACCGTATCGTTATAGCGCGGCTTGCCCAGACGGAGGATCGCCTCTCCCTCAATGACCCCGCTAAAACCATTCCATTCTGCTGAACGAAGTCCCGCTCGCAGGCGCAATGTGGACGCCGTCGCACCCTCAGCCAAGCCGTCCTGGTCGACCAGTTCCAAACGGTAGCGAACGTCGGCATAAGGGGTAATCGCGGCGGGTTCGACCTCTTGAGCGGATGCCAGACCAGTCACACTTGCGGATAAAGCGAGGCAACCGATTATATATTTTAATTGATTCATATTTGCCCAATATCCTAATATTGACGTTTTGATTTGATATGTGTCAATTTATTCTCACCTCAGGTTGATAGCGCAGCATAACCATGACATTCGACGACATGACCTTGGCCCGGATACTCCATGTGATCGCCATCGTCGGCTGGATCGGAGGCGTCTGGTTTGTAACCTTTGTCGTGATGCCAGCCCTGTCGCGGAGCGAAGCACCCGAAACCCGGCTTGCCGCATTTCACCGCATCGAAAGCGGGTTTGCCCCGCAGGCTAGAATTTGGGTGCTACTGGCCGGTGCATCCGGCTTCTGGATGACGCACCGCGCAGATCTTTGGTCCCGCTTTGCTGATCTGCACTTCTGGTGGATGCACGCTATGCTGGCGCTCTGGACGGTATTTGCGCTGATGCTGTTCGTCATCGAGCCGTTGTTTCTTCATAAACGCATGGCCGAATCGCAGACTCCACAAGCCGACTTCCTACGCATGGTGGCCATGCATCGGGCCTTGTCCGTTATCGCAGTGGTGACGGTGTTCGGAGCGATGGGCGGTGCGCATGGCCTCTTCTGAACGAAGCGCACGTTTTCCACGCATCCTGCTTGCAGCCCCGCATCGACTGGCTTTTCTTGTGGGAACGCTCAATGTCATAGCACTTGCGCTCTGGTGGCTCGCGCAGATGGCCGGACTGCACCTGATTCCACTCAATCTGCCATCGGGCAACCTGCCGCCCACGCTGCTGCACGGTCCTGCGATGCTGTATCTGCTGCTTCCGCCCTTCATCTTCGGCTTTCTGATGACGGTCTTCCCGCGCTGGATGGGCTATCCCGACCTTGCGGCTGGCCAATACGGGCCTGTTGCTGTGTTGCTCGCTACCGGAAGCCTGTTGGCTCATTCTGGTCTGTGGCTTGGCATCGACGCCATCCTCATGTCCGGCTTCACTGTCTTTGGAACGGGATGGGCGCTAGCGTTGCTGGTCCTGGGTCGACTGATCCGGCAAAATGCGTCTGATGCTAAATCAATCTGCTGGCACGCGGTTTCCGCTTTGGCCGCCCTGACCTTAGGCCTGATCGGGTTACTGGCTGCCCTTGCCTTCTTTGCTACAGCCTCTGCCGAGGTCTTGAAGATCGCAAACCGGATCGGCATTACTCTGTTCCTGCTGCCCGTCTTTTTGACGGTATGTCATCGCATGGTGCCATTTTTCGCAGGCAGTGCAGTCAAGGATTATGTCCGCTGGCGGCCTGATTGGCTGATTGGTGCACTTTGGATTCTGCTGGCCGCCAAGTTTGCAGCTGACCTTGGGGGCTGGCTAGCATTTGACCTCCTTGCCTCAACCGCGCTCGCAGCACTCTCTGGGTTTATGGCCTGGAAATGGTGGCCGCGTGGCTCCGCTCCAGGCCTATTCAAAGTGTTGATCTGGGGCTTTGTCTGGGCACCTGTCGGGTTCTCCCTTTCGACATTCAAAGCATTGGGGTTCAATTTGGGCCGCGCACCCGATCATGCCTTGATGATTGGCTTTTCGTGCAGCCTGTTGATAGCCATGGTCACCCGCGTGACGCATGGCCATTCGGGTCGCCCGCTTGAAATGTCTGCGGCGGCGTGGATTGCCTTCTTTTCTATCCAGATTGCCGCTTTTTTGCGGGTAAGTGCGGCGATTGCCGATGAACATGGGTTTCTGCTGATCTCAGCGGCTGGTGCCTTTTTAGTCGGCCCGCTCCCTTGGTTGCTGCGCCACGCGAAGATTTATGGGACACCGCGACTGGATGGGAAACCGGGCTAGTGATCGCCAAGCGCCCGGCCTACGGATACCAACGCGTTGACGCCGACGATGTGCTTTTGTTAAGAAGGCTATATCGGGATTGAAGCAACCTCCCGGTCAGGCAGTTGGTGCCCAAGCGTTGCCTCTGGCTGGTCTCGCACTTGCGCGGGACTGCGCTGAGGAGATGTGTTTGTGGCCGTGAATGAACCAACAGATGGTCCCGAATTTGGCAAACTGGTGCGCGTGTTCGCGCGCATCGGCTGTTTGAGCTTTGGCGGCCCGGCAGGGCAAATCGCGCTGATGCACGGCGAGATTGTCGAAAAACATCAATGGGTGGACGAGGAGCAGTATCTCCATGCGCTCAATTTCTGCCATTTGCTGCCCGGACCCGAAGCGCAGCAACTGGCCACATGGATTGGCTGGCGGCTGCACGGTCTGAAGGGTGGTCTTGCGGCGGGCCTGTTGTTCGTCATTCCCGGTGCGCTCGTGATGCTGGCGCTCTCCACGCTCTATGCGCTCGCTGCCAATCTCGACTGGTTCGCGGCGCTGTTCTTGGGAATCAAGGCAGCGGTGCTGGCGATTGTGGTGCAAGCGCTGATCCGCATTGGCGGGCGGGCGCTCAATACCCGCTTCAAACAGGCGCTGGCTGTTGCGGCGTTCCTTGGGCTGTTTCTGTTCAATCTGCCCTTTCCGCTGGTGGTGCTGGGCGCGGGCGTGATCGGCATCTTGGTTGCCGCACAAAGACCTGAATGGTTGGCGCTCAAGGCCAATCCCAATGCCTTGCTGCCGCCGCGACCTCCGATCATGGCGATGGTGCGCACTGTTCTTCTATGGGGCGTGATCTGGGCCATGCCGATGGCGTTGGTGCTGGTGACACTTGGTCAAAGCCATGTGCTGTGGGACATTGGCGTGTTCTTTTCGCAACTTGCCGTGGTCACGTTCGGCGGAGCCTATGCGGTGCTCGCCTATATGGCGCAGGAAGCAGTGCAGTCTTACGGCTGGATACAGGCGGGAGAAATGGCCGACGGTCTGGGGCTTGCCGAAACCACACCGGGACCGCTGATTCTTGTCACCCAGCATGTCGGCTTTCTTGCGGCCTTCCGGTCGCCCGAGCCCTTCTCTCCGCTCGTTGCGGGACTTTTCGGTGCAGGCCTGACGACTTGGGTGACGTTTGCGCCCTGTTTCTTATGGATATTCACCTTTGCACCGTGGATCGAGCGGTTGCAGCACGCGACACGGCTCAAGGGCGGTTTGGCGGCCCTTACGGCAGCGGTCGTCGGCGTGATTGCCAACCTGTCGGTCTGGTTTGCGCTCCATGTCTTCTTCGCACGGGTGGGCACAGTGGACTTCGGTCCGATGCGGTTGGGCTTGCCCGACTGGATCAGCTTTGACTGGCGCGCGGGCTTATTGTCGGTGCTTGCCGCACTCATCCTGTTCGGTCTCAAATGGAGCGTGTTCCGGATGCTGGCGATCCTTGCCGCCCTGGGCTTGGCGCTCGGCAGTTTTTGAAAGGAGTTTTGATGATGACCAATATGAACCGCCGCAATGCCATCGGTGCAATGGGTATGGGTATCGCAGGCGCTGCGGCTATCAGCCAAGCCAAAGCCGCCGACCATCCGCCCGCCTTACCGCCAGCCTTTTCAGGTGGGCATCAACCCCAACCGCTCAAATTCGATCCGGCCAAGCTGACCGGCCTTTCTGAAAAGCTGATCCGGTCGCACTATGACAATAACTATATCGGCTCGGTGAGAACGCTCAATATGATCGAAGGGCGACTGGCGGCAGCAATGGCCGACAAGGACTTGCCGCCGGTCGTCTATGGCGGACTGAAACGTGAGGAACTGCACCGCACAGGATCGGTCATCCTCCACGAACTCTATTTCGGCGCGCTGGGTGGTAACGGCGTGGCAGCGGGCGACATCCGCACGGAACTTGGCTCAGCTTTCGGAAGCCATGAAGCATGGGAGGCCGAGTTTCGCCGCACCGCCATGGCACTGGCGGGCGGCTCTGGCTGGTGCGTGCTGGCGTTCAACCTCCACACGAACAGCCTACACAATTATTGGGCGTGGGATCATATGCACCAGCCCGCCGCAAGCGTGCCGTTGCTGACGCTCGATATGTATGAACATGCCTTCCATATGGATTATGGCACAGCAGCGGCGAAATATGTCGAAGCCTTCATGGCCAATCTTGACTGGGAAGAGGTTGACCGGCGCTTTCGGAAAATATCGGTTGGCATGCGTGTTGGGTGATGGGTTTCGATGGCACAGGTTTCCGATCTCAAACTTCACTTCAATCACATAGCAGACTGCCATTCATCCCGTTTCACCATGAAACTAATGCGCGCAAAATGCCGCAGGCTCTGCGCCATCGATCTTGTAAATACGACACACAACTCTTGGTATCGAACCGCGTTGCAGAACTAAATTTCGACAATAAAATCTCATCTCGTTCCGTGACTATTGACGAGAATTCAAAATGCCCGAGCCAGACCGTATCATCCGCCTTAAGACCGTCATCAACCGTAGCGGTTTATCTCGCTCAACGGTCTATCGCAAAATAAGCGAAGGCACTTTTCCGCCGAAAGTGAAGCTGAGTCTAAACGGCGTCGGTTGGCGCGAATCCGAACTCAACCGCTGGATCGCAAATCCGGCTGCCTATCGTCCATTGGTTGACGTGGCGGAATAAGCCTCAATCCCGCCGCTTATCGCACCAGATAAAGCTGCGGTCGGGTGACTGGTACCTCGTGCTGTTTCAGCGTGGCAATCCCTGCGGCAGTCTGGGCGTCTAAATAGTCCGCCCAGTCCTGCAACATCCTGCGGCGCGGCGTGAGATATTCCGCCGCGTTGTAGGCCCCGCGAACTTCGTTTTCCTCCGAGTGTGCGAGCTGCATTTCGACCCAATCGGCGTGATAGCGGCGCATCCAGATGGGCGGATCACCATACTCGACGAGCTGCTCGTTGGCCCAGGTGCTGGCGATGCTGCGAAAGCCGTGGACGGTTTGACGGCTGATATAACCCATCCGGTAGATGGCGTAGATCATCGTATTTTCGGACAGCGGACTTTCGGGTTTGTTACCTGGAAAGACATATGGCTCGTTCATCGCTGCCAACATTTCGGCAATGATCACTTCGGCCTGCCGCGACAGCGGGACGATATGCTCGCGCTTCATTTTCATTCGCTCGGCAGGGATGCGCCAGATGGCATTTGGCGTCCCCAACCCCTCAAATTCGGACCGCGCGGCAAACCGCAACTCTTTGGTGCGTACCCACGTCAGCAGGGCAAAGTGGAGCGCATTGCGCGTGATTACCGAACGCCGCGGGTTCTCCTCAGTGTATCGATCGAGCTTCGCAAGAAAATGCGGCAGGTCCGCAACAGGCAAGCGGGTCATATGCTGCACGCGAGGCTTTGGCTTCAAAGCCCCGCGCAGGTGCGTTGTTGGATCGGCCTTGGCCCACCCAGAGGCTATCGCGAACTGAAAGACCTGGCCGACGCACTGCTTGGCGCGGCGGCTGATATCGAGCGCACCGCGTGCTTCGATTTGGCGGATCATCGCCAACACGTCGGGCGCTGTGATTTCCTCGATGTGCATTTCACCAAGGAAAGGAAGCACGTCGCGTTCCAGCCGTGACCAGACGCGGGTCGCGTGCGCCGGGTTCAAACTGGCCATGCGGTTTTCATGCCAAAGTTTGGCAATCCGCTCGAACGTCTTGCCCTCTTTGGCCGTCGGGCGCGCCATCTCGCCCATCGGGTCTTCACCCATAGCAATGGCATGCTTGGCCTTCAGGCGTAGTTCTCGCGCCGCTGAGAGGCCAACTTCGGGATAGGAACCAAAGGACAGGAGCTTCTCCTTGCCAGCGAAGCGATACTTCATCCGCCAAAGCTTCGCACCGTTCGGCTTCACCAGCAGAAACAGCCCTTCACCGTCAGCCAGTTTGTAAGGCTTATCGCGGGGAGCCGCGCTGCGCACCTGTAATTCCTTGATCGCCATTGGGGGTATCGCTCCGACCAAATGGAGAGATTCCGGGGGTATCGCCCTCAAAGTCTCTGATTTCGACGCTCACGATACCCCCACGATACCCCCAACGCAAATCTGGATGGCCTGAACCGGGCTGAAACGGGAGGGGATGCGAATCACCAGTATCCCGCAGAAAACTGCTACAAACTGACACTTTCTGGGATACAGTGAAATCGGCTGAAATTGGGTGATGGTAGCGGAGGAGGCGCTATAACTTTCGTCTCGGGCAATTTCAGAGCGTCTCCAACTACTCTGTAAAATCAGCGATTTATCTTGTAACGTGTTCGCGGTCGGTCGCCCTGAATCGCCTAAATTCCCGCTGAAATGTGGGAACGATTGTGGGACCAAATACCCCCGTTTTTGGCGGTATAAATCCCTGACAGGGACTCGAACCTGATGGCGCTGACAGTATTGAAAGTGAAGAACGCGAAGCCCGGTCGCCATGTCGATGGCAGGGGCTTGTGCCTGGTCGTAAAGCCTAGCGGCGCGCGCACCTGGGTGCTGCGCATGCAGTTGAAAGGCCACCGCCGCGACTATGGGCTGGGATCGGCGCATGATGTTTCGCTGACCGATGCCAGAACAGCGGCAGCAGAATTGCGCCGCCGGGTTCGTGACGGCTTCGATCCTGTCGCCGAGCGGCGAAAGGCACGCAAGGTCATACCGACCTTCGAGGCGGCAACCCGGACGTGCCATGAAACCCTGGGCGACGGTTGGAAGGATGGCCATCATGCCCGCTGGCTTTCGGGGTTTGAGCGACACCTCTTTCCGCGCATCGGCAAGAAGCCGGTCGATAAGGTGGACAGCGCCAGCGTCGTCGAGGCTCTCTCACCGATCTGGCTTGAGATACCGGAAACAGCCCGGCGCTTGCTCCAGCGCATCGGCGTTGTGCTCGATTTCGCGCATGTGAAAGGCTGGGTGCCAGAAGAGGTTTCATTGCGTTCGGTGCGCAAGGGGCTGCCGCGTCAGAACGACAAGCGGGGGCACATGGAGGCCATGCCATATTCCGATGTCCCGGCGCTGATGCAGAAGCTTGCCGCCGCCTCCCCAACGACGGGGCGCGATGCCTTGCGCTTCACGATCTACAATGCAGTGCGGTCCAACGAGACGCGCCTTGCGGTATGGGCCGAGTTCGATCTCGAGAACGCGGTATGGACCATTCCGGCTGCACGGATGAAGGCGGGCGAAACCCATGTGGTGCCGCTTTCGGCAGCGGTTGTGGCACTGCTGCGCAAACGCTGGGAAGAGCGGACCAGCGATACGGGCTTGGTCTTTTCCAACGATGGCAAGAAGCCGATCAGCGACATGACTATGACCAAGCTGCTGCGCGACGATGGTTTCGCGAGCATCACCGTGCATGGCTTCCGATCCACCTTCACAGACTGGGCTGCCGAATGCACCGACTTCCCCAAGGAGGTTGCTGACAAGGCCCTCGCCCACAAGCTGCCCAATAAGGTCGAAGCCGCCTACCGCCGAACCGATTTCTTCGAGAAGCGCCGGACTCTGATGTCGCAATGGGCGGACTATCTGGGCAATCGCGCCCCGGCAGCAGATCAGGTGGCAGGCGAACCTATTCCCGCCCGCGTTGCCGCATGATCAGTTCGTGCAAACTGGCGGTTGTGATGCGCGTTGACTTGCCGAGCTTGATGGCCTCGATTTCGCCTGACGCAATCAGCCCGTAGAGCTTGGTGCGACCAACGCCGATCATGCGCGCAGCGTCATTGACCTTTACGCAGATCGGCTCGACCGGAGGCGGCGCTGTCATTGCGCCGCGCTCTCATTCCGATAAGATACCGGATCATCAATCCAGCGGTTCACGGCGGATTCCCGCCAGCCCGCACCGTGAACGCTAATCTTCACCTGCGACGGGAAAGTCCCCTCTGCGATCTTGCGATACATGGTGGAGCGGGACAGGCCAGTTCGGGCGAGAACGGTCTTGAGGCGGATTATCTTGTCAGAGTTGGACATGAGACGTGCTTCCATTCGTTGGCAGTTATTGGTGCCCCCTGATCCAAGAATTTCGCTATGAGGCATCCAGCGCAACAGAATTCGCAGTCCCTGATACGGTCACCGTAGAAGCGGATAGAATAACTTGCGGAAGGATAGGCACGGATACGGAAGAGTAGAGAAGACAGCGGACGCAAACACGCGGTGCCTTGAGGCGACGTTTTTGTACCGTGATGAGAGCAGACGCGGGGTTATGCCGGTAAATCTGCGCACAAGCGGCGGATATTTGCGCCACACCTAGCGATGCTTGCGCGCGAATCAGCCTTCACCTTGCGGTTCACGCTGGTGCACAATCCAGTTCTGGCTTTTCAGCAAGCCGATAGGCATGTTGAGCCGATGAATGACGATTTTCCCACCCGGCTACCTTGGCCTTCGAACTTTCCTGAGGTGATCATCCATACCGATGTTCGCTCTCGCGACGGCCACCCAGGGTATGTCGCAGCAAAGAGCGGCGATGCAGACGCAGGCCTGATTCTGGCTGCGGACCTCCTCTCTCCTGACGGATTGGCTCGCATCCAGGCACTGGTTGCAGGCCGCTCCACCCTTCTTCTGCCGGTGGTCGCGGACGAATTGACTGGTTTCAACGCAATCCCCGATGCAATGGCCCAGGTTCTGGGGAGCAAACTCGGCTTGCCGGTTATCGCCGGTGAAATTGTTCAGACCAACAAAGTCGGCCATACCCGCGCCCCGGCATTTCAGCGACTGGTCACCCCGGCGACGTTCGAGGGGCAGGTGCAACCGGGTGCAAACTATGTGCTCGTGGACGATCACGTCGGTCTTGGCGGCACGCTCGCTAACCTGCGCGGTTACGTCGAGGCACGGGGTGGAGAGGTCATCGCGATCACAACCCTGACCGAGAGCCGGGACGCGCGCATAATTTCATTGCAGTCAGCAACAAGAATTGCAGTCAGCAACAAGAATTGTGCTATGGGAGCGGCATGGCCAAGCACTTGACGAACTCTGGCACAGCCAATTCGGCTACGGGATCGACTGCCTCACGGAAGTTGAAGCCCTCAACCTATGTCGTCAGCACTCCGTTGCCGCCATCGAGAATTTCTTGGCTCAGGCAGCAGTCGAAGCACGTGGCCGAGGTCTCCAGACAGCGGTTAAACCAGGCGACTGATCTTTAGATAGCGGAACAAGCCCGCTATCTACCTTGCCAATTTCAAAACGTCACCGTTACCCCGGCCTTCGCCGCATGGGCCTGCGCGCCGTTGCGGAAGGTGCCGTCATAGCCGAGCCACAGGTGGACACTGCCGCCCACCGCCGCATCCAGCGATCCACCGAGTTCGGCGACATCGCGGCCCACGCCGGGGCCGAGCGCCTGCATCACCGGGCCATTGGGCGCGCTGACGAAGAGCAGGTCCGCCGTGCCGCTGGCATCGCCGCTGTCATGGGCATAGCGGGCGTGGAGGCGCGGGGTGAGCGTGATGTTACCAAGCGCGATCCCCGCCTGCGCCTCTATCCCGGCATAAGCGCGGGTGCGGTGGACGGTCTGGTCGCGGCCGAGCAACGGGCTGGGTCCGCCGGTTTCGGTGAAGGCTTTGAGCTTTGCCGCAGTGTGCCGCACCCCGCCGACCAGTTCAACGCTGGCGCTCTTGCCGAGCGGCACAGTATAGCCCGCCTGCGCGCCGAGTGACCAGCTCCGCACATCGCGCGATGCGGTGGCGGGGGTCGTCGGTGTGGTGAGCGAGGTCTTCGCCGTGCCAAATCCGTATGCCGCCGCGCCGTTCAGGCTGAAGTGGCCGGTCTGCCAACCACCATACAGCGCCACTTGCGTGTGCTTGAGGCTGAGCGATTCAGGATAAGTCGTATCGCGCACGGTGTAGTTCGACGTGCCATGATCGACCGCCACGCCTACGCGGGCCGCGCCAAGGCCCTTTTCCAGCCCCAGCACAAAGCCGTTGGTGGAGCCCTTCACATCGGCGACCGGAACGGTGGGGTCTGCATCGATGTGCTGCCAGTTGCCGAAATAGCCGCCGAACATCGTCAGGCCACCGTTCTCGCCGCCAAGGCCATTGGCATCCTGCATCGGCATGGCGGCGCGGGCGACGTGACTGTCGCTTCCGCTAGACTGTCCGCCACCCATGCCGAGCAATTGCCCGATCAGCCGATCCCCACGATCAAACGCCGCAACCCCGCTCAGCGCGTGAACCGTGCCGAACTGGTTGCCCGCCGTGGCGCTTACCTGCCACTTGGCAGAAATCAGCTGGTTGACTGTGGTTGTGGTCGTCGGCGTGACCGTATTCAGCGTGTTGGTGAACACGTTGGAGTTCAAAATCCCCGCATCCACCGTCACCGGCGTTCCCGCCAGAGAGCAGCCGGTGGGGTTGGTGTTGTTCGCCGCCGCCGTGGCGCAAGTGCCAAGGTCGCCCGTAGCAACCGTGGCGGGGCCGAAGGTATTGACCGTCGCGGTGCTGGTGGAGGTGCCGCTGGCGACATCGACCACGGCATTGGTGGTGCCCAGCAACGTGGTCGTGTTCGAGATCAGCACCGGCGCGCCGATCACCACGCGGCGCAGGCCGCCGCCGACCTGCAAGGCGCTGCGCGCATCGGCCAGCGCAGTCACCCCGCCAGCTCCGGTGATCGGATCGGTAACGGTGCGGGTAAACACGCTTGTGCCGTTCAGCAGAGCATCCACCTGCGTGTTGAACGTCTGGTTGACGATGGAGGTTTGCGTTACCCCCGGCAGGCGGATCGTGACGATCAGGCGCGATTGGGTGACCTGGGCGAGTTGCAGGACGTAGCCGAGAAACTGGCCCTGCGCCGCGTTGAACGAATTGCCAGTGATGAACTGGCCGTTGTCGGAAACGCCTACGGCATCGGTCAGAACGAAGCCGTTGAGGTTGAGGCCTGCATTGGTGGCAATCAGGTTCAAGTCTTGCATCCCGCTGGCGGCGGTCCATCGCCAAGCACGGTCCAAGCGATTGGTGCCGACGATTATGCTGCCATCTGCATTCGCAGCCCGTGCTTCCGTTTCGGCGCTGGCCGGATTGGTCCCAGGAACATACCCCAATGCAGTGACGGATAATCCCCGCCAAAACACCGCTTGAACCAAATTATCCGCGCCGCGAGAAACACCAACGATAGTGCTGCCGTCACGACTGATGCCATTTGAAGATGCAAAGCTCGGCGATCCGGCTGCCGGTGTAAGGGAAGGCAGTGCCTGCAGGCCGTCGCTGGGTGTCCAGCGAAAGGCTGTGCCAATCAAAATACTTGAGGGGGCGGCAGTGTCATAAGCATTGCCTGAAATCACATTTCCATCACCGCTGATGCCACTGGTACTCAGGCTCCATGTCGCGCCAAAAGTGCCGAGGCTTTGATAGCCTCCCGCTACACTCCACCGATAAGCGCGGTTGATAACGCCGCAGTTATAACTGCGTGTGCAGCCCGGAAATCGGCCATCGTCGACGTTGCTCGTTACTGCAAAAATTGATCCGTCGCTATTGACCGATGGACTAAAGATAGCGACTTCGTTTGCAGAAGGATCAGGCAATGCTGAAAATCCAATATTGTTTCTGTAAATCAACGCTACTCTGGTCCCTGAGCTAGTATTTTCTCCGGTGATTGTCTGACCGTCCCCGCTAATTGCTGATGAACGAAATCCCCCACTTGCAGGAACCGGAACCTCCACAGGCACCCCATTAGTCCAAATATATAGACCGTTGAGACCCGGTGCCCCAGCAATCGTGCGGCCATCGGCGCTAATCGCACGTGAATCAGTGTCAGGCGACGAAGCTCCTGCCGGGGCAGGCAAAAACACCACCGTCGGCTGCGGAGCCGTCTGTGCGCTCGCCCCCTGCGGTGCGGCGAACAGGGCCAGCGCAGTTGCGCTGAGCAGTATGGATTTGGTGCGGTTCATGGCGGTGTTCCCTGTTGGTCGGTGAATTCGGATTGCGGGCGCGGTGATGGTCATTGGACTGTCCACCGTCCGCCCCGGCATATCTGCCCGTGGCCCGACTGGTTCATTTGGCCCGATCCCTCGGGCGAACAGGCTGAGCCGATCAGGCTGGGGTAGCGTTCGGGATGATAATTGACGTCATACATCTGCCAGAGCATTCGCTCATATTCGCCATAGGGCAGGCCATAGGGGTTGCTGTCGTGCCAGCGGGCCTGCACCACGCCCGCGCATTCGCGGACCCAGGCCGGATATTCCAGACGGGGCGCAGGCGGGTTGCAGCCTTTGGCAGAGGCTGGCTGCGCGCTGCCAAACAGCGCGAAGGCTGCGGCGAGCAATAAGGCTTTATTGCGGTTCGCCTTCACCACCTATGCCCCTGCGAGCACATATGCGGCCCGGAATGGTTAGGCGTGAGCTGACAATAATTCAGATAGGTGCATTCCTGGCAGGTGGAATCATCCGCCCGGATCACCGTATCGGTATCGTCGGCAGGTGCGGTGGTCTGGTTCTCAAAGTGAGTGTGTTCAAAGTTCTGCTCAAGACACGCCATCTGCTTGCCCTCCGGGTTTCGGCCCGCTGCGCCTTCGCGCAACGCTCCGTTGAAATCTGTTTCCTGCGAACCCGTGTTTTCGGCGAAGTCTTGTGCTTCACTTATGGAATCGCAAAGCAGCGGAAAATCTGGCCACATTGCCAAAAATAAATTTTGCCTTTTATGCCAAACTGTTGGAAATCCGGGGGAACGGGGGTTCACTTTTGTCAGCCAATCTCGATTTGAATGATTTGTGGAGCGGCTTTTCTCGCGGAGAGGCTGTGGCGCGGGACCGTCTGCTCTCGCTTTATTATGACGAGTTTCGCCGCATCGCGCGGGGAGTGCTGAACGGGGACAGCAGCCGGATGCACCTTCAGCCCACTGATCTGGTCCACGAAGCCTCGCTGCGGATCATCAAGAGCAGCGGTATCGAGGTGCGCGACCAGAACCACTTCCTCAGCCTCGCCGCGCGGGTGATGCGGATGACGCTGATCGACGAAGTGCGCAAGCACAAGGCCGCCAAGCGCGGCACCTTGATGACGCTGTGGGATGATGTTGCCCCGGCGGGCGAGGCTTTCGATATCGAAGACTTTGACGATACGCTGGAACAGCTCGCCCGGTTTGAGCCGGAGGGCGCCAAGGTAATCGAACTGCGCTTCTATGCCGGGCTGACCCTGCCCGAAATATCCGAAGTGATGGAGATTTCCGAACGCACCGTGCAGCGCCGCTGGCGCACTGCGCGGGCGTGGATGCTCAAAGAACTGACTCTGGCAGCCTGAACGATGGACCTGGCGCGCGAGAAGAGGGTTATCCGGCTGTTCGAACAGGCGCTGGATTGGCCTCCTGCTGCGCGCGAAGCAAGGCTACGCGAAGTGCTGGCGGATGAGCCGGATGTGCTGGCATCGGTGCTGGCGATGCTGAAGGCCGATGATGCCTCGGCGATGTTGCCCACCTTGCCGCCCGAACCTGCCTCGCTGGACGACCTCGACCACGTAATGCCCGAGCGGATCGGCAATTACCGCATCGTCGAAGAGATCGGGCGCGGCGGGATGGGGCTGGTCTATCGCGCCGCGCGCAATGATGGCCTGTTCGATCAGCAGGTGGCGATAAAGGTGATCCGGCGGAACATCTTTTCCGCCACCACCCACGAACAATTCGCCACCGAACGCCGCATTCTCGCCCGCCTGCACCATCCGCATATCGCCCATCTGCTCGACGGCGGGGTCAGCGAGGACGGCGCGCCCTATATCATCATGGAACTGATCAAGGGCGTGCCGATCACCGAGCATGCGGCTTCGCAGGGCCTTGATCTGGCGGCGCGGCTGGCCCTGTTCCGCGATGCCTGCGAGGCGCTGGAATATGCCCACCGCGAGCTCGTGGTCCATGCTGACGTAAAGCCCAGCAATGTCGTGGTGGCCGAAGGGTTTGGCGTGAAGTTGCTCGATTTCGGCATCGCCCGCCTAGTGGGGGAGGACGGCGGCAAGGCAGGCTCTGCGCATACCCCCGGCTATTCCAGTCCGGCGCGGCTTTCGGGCGAACGATCTACGCCAACTGACGACGTCTTTGCCCTTGGCGTGTTGCTCGACAAGCTCATCACGGGCGTTGCCGGTACGGACGATGATTTGCGCGCCATTGCGGCCAAGGCTGCGCAGGAGGACGCGGGCGAACGCTACGGCGCGGTCAGCGAACTGATAGCTGATCTGGATCGCTGGCAGAGGCATGAGCCGGTGATTGCCCGTCCGCCAGACCGGAAGCGCGGGCTGCTTCTGCTTTGGCGGCGCAACAAGCTGCTGATCGCAGGCGGAGTGGCTCTCGCTATCGTGGCAATTGCAATGACCGGCCTGTTCCTGCGCGCTGCTGCTGCCCGCGATTCAGCCGAACAACGCTTTGCCGAAACCCGCAGCCTGTCCAACTTCCTTGTCAGCGATGTTGTCACCGATCTGGAGACCATGCCCGGCACCGGCCCGATGCGCCAGCGCATCGCTGATCGCGCCCGGATTGCACTGGAAAAGCTGAGCCAGGTGCCAGGCGCACCAATCGATCTGCAAATTGAAACCGCCAATGCCTATGCCCGCGTCGGTGCAATTCTGGCTGCTGAAGACTTGCGCGATGTGATGGACCCGGCGAACGGGGACGCGGTGCTGGCACGGGCTGAGCGATCTTTGCGCGCTCTTATCGCAAAAATGCCGGATCGCTCGGATCTGCGTCTCTCATTGGCGCAAACGCTCTACGCTCGCGCATTGTTCGCGGGTGAAGCAAAGATCGACCAGGCCCGCACATTCAAGGTGCTGGACGAGATTGAGGCTTTGCTGGGGCTGGTTCTGAAGAACGAACCCGGCAACTTCCGCGCTCGCCTGCTTGGCGTGCACGCGCGCCTGTTGCGAGCAGACAGCCACAGCACGGAAGCGCAATATGCTCAGACGATCGCGCTCTGCAAAGCCGCGCTGGCCGATCTTGGCACAATGGCCGGACATACATCGCGCGAAAAGGCTGACATCGCGTTGGCCCGCGAGCAGGCCAATACCTTGATCGGCGATGCTACCTGGTACGGCGGCGATCAGGCAGGGTCGCTTCCGTGGTATCAGGCAGGCAAGACGGCTTTGAACGATCCGGCACTCGGCTCTGACGTGCGGGTACTCAAGCGCCGCGCCTACACCACGTTCACGGTCGCAAGTTCGCTGTTCGGACTAGGGCGCAAGGCAGAGGGCGTGGCGCTGTCCGAAGCAGGATTGGCCGAGGTTGAACGATTGCGCCGCTTCGACGACAGCGCCAGTGCCCGCCGCATGGAAAACATCGTGCGTGAGGAGTACAGCTACGAGTTGCAAAACACCGGGCGCATCGCAGAGGCCTATCGCCAGAACGATCTGGCCATAGCCGGATACCGTGAGAATGCCCGGATGCAGCCGAACAACTATCAGGTGCTGCGCGCCTTGCCGGTTGCTCTAAGGCCATCGGGCGAACTTTATCGCGACACCGGTAATCCCGCCAAGGCGTGCGAGCGCTTTCGCGAGGCCGATGCCATATGGACAAGGCTTGCCCGAGAGAACCGGGTCAGTGCATTTGATTTTGGTAATGACGTCAAGTTGATCAAAGCGCGGTTGGCGAATTGTGGGCCTGTGTGAATATCCCATCATCTGACGATGGCACAGCTATTCGTTTTCAAACGCCCGCTTCCCCTTCCGCTTCCATAGCATAAGCGCCTGTTCGCGTTCGTCGCCGCGCAACTTGGCCGCGACGGTAAGAAACGCGCCGTAGAGCGTGGCGCGGTCGTCATCGGCGAGTTCGACCAGTCCGGCCTTCACGACCAAGCCGCCCAGTTCGATCAGTTGCCGCGTGCGTTCACGGCGCTGGACTTGCCATTCGCGCATGTCAGTTCGCGCCTTCGCTGCTTCAAGCCGATGCCGCGCCGCCGTCAAGCGGGAGAGTGCCGTCCGGTTGGCGTTCAGCTCCGTCGCCACGTTTGCGCGCCTTGTTTTGAAAAAATGCAGCGCCGCGTTTGCGCCAAGCCTCCTTCTTTCCGGCGTCGGTGGTATCGGCGATGACGAGCAGCGCACCGGCCAGCGTTTCCGCGTCGGCCGCATCGGCACCGGTGGCAATCACCAGTTCGCCGAGTTGCTGCACGCGGCGTTCCTTCAGTTGCTTTGCCTTATCGGCAAGCGCCTTCAATTCTGAATCGAAGTCACGGGGTTTGCGCATCGAAGTTCTCCATTGAGAGGTGATGCGCTGATGATAATATCGATGCTCTCCCAATGCTGTAGAGTCGTCGAGACGGCCTGATACTGAATAGTCCCGAGCAGGATTTTATCATGGGAGGGCGCGCTTATACGTCGTGCCGACGTGCGCTTCATGGCGTAGATGGATTGCCGTCATGGCGATCTTCCACCTCTCCGTCAAAGTCATCAGCCGGTCGAGCGGGCGCAGCGCTGTGGCCGCAGCGGCCTATCGCGGGGCCGAGCGACTGCATGACGAACGGCTCGACCGCGAACATGATTTCACCAACAAGGACGGTGTCATCCATTCCGAGGTGATGTTGCCCGAAGACGCGCCGGAGGAATTCGCCGACCGGGAAAAGCTATGGAATGCCGTCGAGGCCGCCGAAAAACGCAAGGACGCGCAGCTTGCCCGCGAAGTCGAGTTCGCCATTCCGCGCGAGCTGACCAAGGAACAGGGCATTGAACTGGCCCGCGAGTTTACCGAGGCCGAATTCGTCGAAAAGGGCATGATCGCCGACCTCAATGTCCATTGGGATATTGGCAAGGACGGTCAGCCCAAGCCCCATGCTCATGTCATGCTGACCATGCGCGAGGTTGGCAAAGACGGCTTCGGCGCGAAGGTGCGCGACTGGAACAAGGCCGAGCTGGTCGAGCAGTGGCGCGAACGGTGGGCCGATCACGTCAATCAGCGCCTCGCCGAACTCGATATCGACGCGCGGATCGATCACCGCAGCCTGGAGGCGCAGGGCATTGCGCTGGAGCCGCAGGACAAGATCGGCCCCGCCGCTTCGCGCATGGGCGTGCGCGGGCTTGAGGCAGAGCGGATCGAAGAACACCGCGCCGTCGCGCAGCGCAATGGCGAGCGGATCATCGCCACTCCCGCTGTCGCGCTCGACGCGATCACGCACAGCCAGGCCACCTTCACAGGCCGCGATCTGGCAATGTTTGTGCACCGACACAGTGATGGAAAAGAGCAGTTCGATCAGGCGATCAGTGCGGTGCGCGGATCGTCGGACCTGATTGCTTTGGGCAAGGACGGACGCGGCGAAGATCGGTTCACGTCGCGCGCCATGATCGAGACCGAGCAGCGATTGCAGCGCGCATCGGAATTGATGGCGGAGCGCGAGCGGAATGGCGTCGATCAGAAAGGCCGGGAAGGAGCGCTGGCGCGCGCCGAGACAAGCGGCCTGATCCTGTCCGGCGAGCAGCGCGCAGCATTCGAGCATGTGACCGATGGGCGCGGCCTCAGCGTTGTCGTTGGCTATGCGGGGACCGGCAAAAGCGCGATGCTGGGCGTGGCGCGCGAGGCCTGGGAAAGCGCTGGCTATACCGTTCGCGGTGCCGCGCTGTCAGGCATTGCCGCCGAGGGTCTGGAGCACGGTTCGGGCATCGCATCGCGCACCATCGCCAGCCTTGAGCATCAGTGGGGTCAGGGCCGCGAATTGCTCACGTCACGCGACGTGCTGGTCATCGATGAAGCAGGCATGGTCGGCACGCGCCAGATGGAGCGCGTGCTGTCCCATGCCGCCGATGCGGGCGCGAAAGTTGTCCTCGTTGGCGACCCGCAGCAGCTCCAGGCCATCGAAGCAGGAGCGGCGTTCCGTGCGATCCATGAACGGCACGGCGGCGTCGAAATCAGCGAGGTGCGGCGGCAGCATGACGGCTGGCAACAGGAGGCCACACGGCACCTTGCCACCGGGCGCACCGGACTTGCCATTCAGGCCTATGACGAACGCGGCATGGTCCACGCCGCCGAGACGCGGGAGGCCGCGCGCGGCGAACTGATCGAGCACTGGGATCGCGACCGGCAGGCCAGCCCCGGCGATACGCGGATCATCCTTAGCCACACCAATGACCAGGTGCGCGAACTCAATGACGCAGCGCGAGGAAGGCTGCGAGCGAGCGGCGAACTGGGCAACGACGTGACCATCCGCGCCGAGCGCGGCGAGCGTCTGTTCGCTAGCGGCGACCGCATCATGTTCCTGCGCAATGAGCGGGGCCTGGGCGTCAAGAATGGCACACTGGGCACCATTGAGCAGGTGACGCCGCAGCGCATAGCCGTGCGCACCGACGATGGCCGCAACGTC
>Ga0209812_10000339_pt1 | contig 43680 bp, 57 predicted proteins | sample JI71714BDNA_FD_187502 | JGI IMG/M metagenome (GOLD analysis project Ga0209812, IMG submission 187502) | Wastewater effluent complex algal communities from Wisconsin, to seasonally profile nutrient transformation and Carbon sequestration -... | ecosystem: Engineered > WWTP > Effluent > Algae...
CTAACCAACAAGGCCGGAGAAAATCCGGCCACACCTTCGAGGAAATAAGTATGAGTAACGCAGTTGAAACAATCAGCAAGATTGAGGACATGATCCGCGAGCGCAAGCAGGTCGCAGAACGGTTGAACCGTGCGCGCCAATGCGCCGACATTGGCCGCACTAATGGGTTTTATATTCACCCTATCGCGCACCAAGGTAAAAACATACAGATAACGCCTGAATACATGGTCGACGCGGTGACAAAGTTTGCCGACGTCTTAGCCGACCAGCTGGCCGTGATCGACCGCAAACTGATGGCCGTTGGCGCAATCGTCGAGGTAGTCAATCATGTTGAGTAACACACAGCACGCCGCACTGGCGGCATTTGAAAAGGTTCGCGCATTTACTGAAACTGGGCTTTCCAAAGCTATGCGCTGCGAAAAGGCCGTAGCACGAACGATCATCAACCAGCTTGAAAGCACTGGCCACATCCGCAAGATCGGGCCGTACGAATGGAACATCAGCACGACCGGCCAGCTGTATCTGCGGCAACATAAAACCGCACCGTTACCGGCGCCTGCATTACCACCAGTGCAGAAAGCGCAGCCACCAGCGCCAGCACCGGCACCAAAACCTATGCCACAGCCGCCAGCACCGGTACCGCCAAAGCCCGACGATGGCATGGCCGCACTAATGGACGAACCACCAGTGTTCGTACCCACGCCGCCAACACCAAGAGCACCCACGCTGCCATTTGACCAGCTGGTGCGCCAAGGGCTGCAACGGCTGAACGACCGGCTGGGCTACGTGCCACCAGCGATCGAGAACGCAGCGCTGAAAGTCGAAGCGCTGGAACAGTTGGCCAATGGCACTGCCTGTATATCCGGTGAACTGTCAACGCTGGTGCTCAGCATCGCCGACGATATCAAGAAATTTTCAACAGCCGCGAAAGGCTAAGGACTGCATGTGAACTTTTTGAAACGCCTATTTGGACTAAGACTTTCTGCCGCCAGCGTTCAAGCCGTCAGCCAAGGTGCAGAAAGCCTAATCGTCACCACCGACGAACTGATGATGTACTACGACCAAGCCATGCGCATCAACGCCGACCAGGCGACGCAGCTGGAACGGCTCAAGCGGCAGATCAACGACCAAGCCCGACTGATCGCCGACTACGAACAGGCGCAGGCTGACAGCAACGAGCGTTCAGACTGGGTGCGTCGATTGGTTTCCGAACGTGGCGACCAGTTAGGCATCAACAGCACCATGCACCGGTTCGACGCTGCACGATTGGCGCTGGTCGCTGTTTGGGATGCGCTCGACCACTACAAGGCCGAGAACGACAAACTGAAGCGCCGCTGCGCCACTCTAACGAAGCAGCTGGCCGACAAGCCGGAATTCGATTTCGTGGCGGCCATATCCGCAGGTCAGAAGGTGCCGTCGTAATGGCGGCCTTCCTAGACAAGCTGCCAGAGCGGCTGCGCGCCAAGGTGAAATTGACCGAACGCGGCTGCATGGAGTGGCAAGGAGAGATCAACCGCAACGGATACGGCCGCTTATGGTTCGGCGGCCACCGGCACATGGCGCACAAGTTCACATTCGAGCTCTACAAAGGGCCGATCCGGCAAGGCGCGCTGGTTGACCACCTTTGCCGAAATCGCTGCTGTGTGAACCCTGACCACCTTGAACTGGTCACGCCTAAATTGAACGTGATCCGCGTGCATCGCCGACGCAAAATGATCGACGAAAACGGCATGCTGGTTGGCGGCAAAATGACACCTTCGGGGGCTGTATGTGCTGGCTAGCTTTTGCACTGTTCACGGCTATAGCTGTGATTGCGATTTTACTATTACGAGGTGGCCGCAATGGCTGAACATGATATTCAAAACCGGATCCGTAATGAGTTGGCCGGACAGGCGCTGATCTTTCGCGCCAATGTCGGGAAGGCGTGGACGGGATCGAAGATGGAAAAACTACCCGGTAACAGGATGCTGATCTACGACGCCAGGCCGTTCAGTACCGGATTGCCGACAGGCTTTTCCGACCTGTTCGGGCTGGTGGCTGTGACTATCACACCGGAAATGGTTGGCCAGCGGCTGGCGGTTTTCACTGCGCTGGAAGTCAAAGGCGAACGCGGACGGCCCACAGAGAACCAGCAGAACTTCCTGAACGCCGTCAACGACAATGGCGGACGTGCCGGCGTGGTGCGAACGGTCGAAGATGCGGTGCGAATCGCACTATGCCGTTGATACAGAAGCCCGGTTATCCGGGCTTTTTGTTATCTGCGATTACGCAGAGACAATAAAAATTATTGCCGGATATATTTACTTTCATAAATACTGACCGCATACTTAGCAGGCGTTTAATTTTCCAAGGACTTATATGAACAAAAACACCGAAATGCTGCACCAGATCATGGAGCAGCATCACCTGAACTGTATTCAGGTCGCCGAACTAATCAACCGCAAACCGGTCACCGTCCGCGTATGGCGCACCAAGAGCAGCGGCAGCGTCATCCCTGACGCCATGCTGGAACTGCTGAAACTGAAGCTGGCGGCCAAGGCAGGTGGGTCATGCGCGTGATTTACATCGCCGGCCCTATCACCGGCAAACCGAACTTTCTGGCCACGTTCACTTCGGTTGAACTGAACCTAATTTCCAAGGGCTGGACTGTCCTAAACCCAGCCAGGCTACCAGCTGGCATGACCGAACCGGCGTACATGGATATTTGTCTGGCTATGGTGCGCAACGCTGACGCCATCATGATGTTGGACGGCTGGGAAGACAGCCAGGGCGCATCCTGCGAACGTGCCTACGCGCTGAAGCTTGGGATCAAGCGGTTCTATAACTTGGACGCAGTGCCGGTGGTGGGCGTATGACATTCGCCGAAGCCACCGCGCACCAGATTGCCATAGCCAACGGACGCGACGTCCCGAACGCAAAGGACACCGCCGCGGCACTGGCAGCAGTTCAACGGTTCACTGAGCGCCGCGCCAAGTTAGGGCTGCCGCCATTCACGGATGCAGACGCGCCCATTGTGTCATCGCCAGTGATCGAAATTATCGGTGAACTCGAGTGAACCACTGCCGCTGGCAAGCGCCGCTAGTCACCCTGCGCGACGGCCGACAAGTGCCAAGCGATTCACAGGAATGGCAGGAAGAATGCCTAGCGCGCACCCTGCTGGCATGGCCGCTGAACAAGCGCCGCCAATGGCTGTTCGGCAAGCAGAACACCTTCGGCGAGCTCAAAGGCGGATACGTCCACAGCCACGGTGAAGCGGCAACGGAGCGGCTAAAAGCCGTCATGATGGAAATTTGGGTAGCGAAGCGCCCAACAAATGACAACAGGCAATAAGAATGCAACAACAAGGCACACTGCCAGAACTGAACGAACAGGACATCGCCGACGCATTAGGGTTCATCGACGCTGACGATCGCGAAACATGGCTGCGAATGGCCATGGCCGTTAAGTCTGAACTTGGCGACGCTGGTTTTGAAATTTGGGACGCTTGGTCGCGCCAGTCCAATGACTACAGCGAACGCGACGCACGCCACGTTTGGAAGTCATGCAAGGCGCACGGACGCATCACCATTGGCACCCTGCTGTACGAAGCGCAGCAGGAAGGCTTCAAGCTGCAATCCGGCGAACGGCTATCGGCTGAGCAGGCCGAAGAACGCGCCAGACAACGCGAGGAAGCACGCAGGAAATCCGAAGTCGAAGAGCGCCAGCGCCGTTCCGATGCCGCTGCGTTGGCCAACCGGATCTGGGACGCCGCCGACCCTGCCGCCAGCCATCCGTACCTAGACCGCAAAGGCGTGGCCGCACATGGCCTGCGTATCGGCAAGTGGCCACTGTTCAAGAAGGACGGCCAGCACTACGCCACCGCCGAAAACGTGCTGCTGATCCCCATCCGCGACAGCAAGGGCAACATCACCACGCTGCAAGGCGTTTTCGACGTCAAGCCGTACGGCTACGAAGGCGATAAGACGTACCTGCGCGACGGCCAGAAGTCCGGCAGCTTCCACATCATCGGCCAGCCTGGTGACGGCGGCACCATTGCGCTGGTGGAAGGCTACGCCACAGGGGCAACGGTACGCGAACTGACTGGCTGGTGCGTCGTGGTGTGCTTTGACCGCACCAACCTGAAGCCAGTGGCCGAACAATTCCGCAAGGCCAACCCCAGCACGCTGATGGTGATCTGTGCCGACAACGACGCCGACACCAAAGACAACCCCGGCGTCACCAATGCCAAGCTGGCCGGCGCCGCAGTCAATGCACGCGTCATCATCCCCGAATTCGAAGGCATGGCCGGTACCGACTTCAACGATCTGGCCGCCATATCGCCGGACGAAGCACGCCGCCAGCTGACCGCGCACCAGACGCCAAAGCCAGCCAACGACAACAAGCCAGCCGAACGCGAGCAGGTCGACGTCTACACCCCGCTGGTGGACATCAACCACCAAGGCAAGCCGCTGGCCACGATCGATAATCTGGCGGAAGTGTGCAGCCGCATTGGCGTGACCATCCGCTACAACGTGATCAGCAAGGAAGAAGAAGTGCTGATCCCTGGCGAATCCTTCCTGCTGGACAACCAGGCGAACGCCAGCCTTGCACTGCTGGAATCGTGGTGCGCGAAGTTCCGCATGCCGACCGGCAATCTGGCCAGCTTCGTCACCTATCTGGCGGACAAGAACCCGTACAACCCCGTGGCCAACTGGATCCTATCCAAGCCATGGGACGGCCAGAGCCGACTGCAGGCGCTGTTTGACACCGTTCAGGAGAAGCAGCCGCGGATCCTGCCTGACGGCCGCCGGCTGCGTGACGTGCTGATTTTCCGCTGGCTGCTGTCTGCCGTCGATGCAGCATTCAACCCGAACGGCGTCAGCGCACATGGCGTGCTGGTGTTCCAAGGCGATCAGTACGTAGGGAAAACGAAGTGGTTCAAGCAGCTGGCGCCAGCTGACCTGAACGTCATCAAGGAAGGCGTGATCCTGAAGCCGGACGACAGAGACAGCGTGAAGCAAGCCTGTTCGTTCTGGTTGGTCGAACTGGGCGAACTGGACAGCACCTTTCGCAAGTCGGACATAGCCGCGCTGAAGGCGTTCATTACCAACCGCACCGACGTGCTGCGCCGGGCCTATGCGCGCAAAGAATCCCAGTACGCCAGGCGCACGGTGTTTTTCGGTTCAGTCAACCCGAAGGAGTTCCTGCACGACCCAACCGGAAACCGACGGTACTGGACGATCGAACTGGCCAGCCTGGTTCTGGATCACGGCATAGACATGCAGCAATTGTGGGCTGAAGTGTACCAGCTGCTGCAACAGGGCCACGGCTACTATCTGACGCAGGACGAAATGAACGCGCTGAACGCGCACAACGAGGATTTCCAAGTCATCGACCCAATCGAGGAACGGATCCAGACGAAGCTGCTGTGGACGGCACCACCGGTTGAATGGGAGTGGCTAACGGCTACCGAAGTGCTGCTGAAAGTAGGCGTCGACAGGCCGAACCAGTCGGACGCAACGAAGGCCGCGCACAGCATACGGAAACTGAACGGCGGCAATGCGCGGAAATCCAACGGCAAGAACCTGCTGCTGGTACCGCCGCTGGCCAAACAATACGAAGCCGCACCATACTGATTCAATAACCCGCTAAGGCGGGTTTTTTGTTGCCTGAAGAAATATTCAAAAATATTTGCAGATAGTGGTTGCAGTATTTATAAATATAAATATAATTGAATACAACAAGACGGCACGGGGCCGGAAGTAACAAGAGACGCAAATGAAAGTCACACACTCACACGGAACAAGCTTAGTAACTGGCAAAGTGACCGAGATGGCTAAAATCCAAAAATGGATTGAGCTGGCAAACTGCGAAATCATGGTTGACGAGTGCGACGAGGACGAGACTTGCTTTGTCGTGGTGAGCAAAAGCAGAAACACCACACAAGCCGAACGGCAAGCAGATTTTCAACACGCAAAAAAACTGGCGAAGTAAGCAACCAACGCGCCGCCGGTCGCTAACCGGCTAAGGGTTAAAATTGGAATTTTTCTTCAATGCGATACGCGGCAAACAAGGCGACCGCGATTTCTACACAGCCACCGTACCGTTCAAGATGCTGAAGCGCATCATGTCTTTTGATTCCGGCGACGTGCTGGACCGCAGCCAGCGCAACGTGGATCCGACACGCGCCAAGGCGCTGGCCACGTACCTTGTCGAGAATCCGACGTCGTTCGTTCTGCCTGCGCTGACTGGCATCGTCGAAGACCAAGACATGCGGTTCGAAGAGTACGGCGGCAATGGTTCAGGCATTGGCCGGCTGCACCTGTCGCTGGACGCCACAATCAAGCTGTTCGACGGTCAGCACCGCGCCACCGGCATCATGCAAGCGCTGCGCGATTGTCCGCTGTTGCAGTTCAGCAGCATCACTGTGCAGCTGTTCAAGGGCATGACGCTGGAAGAGCGCCAGCAGGCATTCAGCGACATAAACGCCAACGCCAAGGCCGTCAGCGCCAGCCTGAATATGACCTACAACCAGCGCAACGAAGTGGTCACGGCGCTGGCGGCAGAGGTGGGCAAGGTGGAAGCCTGGCAAGGCAAGATTGACCACGAACGCAACGTGATCGGCAAGGGCAGCAACGCGATGTTTTCGTTTCGCCACGTCATCACAGCCAGTCGCCTGGTGATCGGCCTTTCCTCGAAAAATCGGCTGAGCAGTATCGAAGAATCAAAGATGACCGACGTCGGCAACTGGTGGAACTCGATCGCGAAATCAGTAGGTTGGACACTAGAAGAACGGCCAGAAGACAGCGTGACTTATACGGCCGCCGGTCTGATGGCTTTGGCGCGTGTTCCTGAGCTTATGCGCGAACGCCGCGGCAACAAGTGGACAACCTGGAAGGCAGCCAACGCGCTGGAAAACATCGACTGGTCCAAGTCGAACGAAATGTGGGCTGGCAACCTAATTGACGGCAAAGGCAACATGACGTCGACCACAGCAGCGCAAATCGCAGCTGCCGAAAAGATTGCAGACAGCATCTGCACGTATCTGGATTTTATGTAACAACCAAACCGCGCCAGCCGGTTGCTGGCATCATTGAAGGAAATAACCATGAAAAACATTGAATTTGTTCAGTCAGTAAAGGGTCAATCAGAGCTGTCTTTTTTTACTAGCGTGTTGGCTACCATATGCCATGGCGTTGCAGCAGAGTCCGGCTGGTGGACCGACCCAAAGACCGGCGAATGCCTAAAGGGCAAGCGAAACGTGGCTGAAATGCTGTGCCTCATTCACAGTGAGGTCAGCGAAGCGATGGAAGGGCACCGCAAGAACCTGAACGACGACAAGCTGCCGCACCGCAAGATGATCGAGGTGGAACTGGCCGACGCCGTGATCCGCATAATGGATCTTGCTGGCGGCTTAGGTTTGGACATAGGCGGCGCACTGGCTGAAAAGCTGGCATACAACACGAAGCGCGCCGACCACAAACTTGAGAACCGAACCAAAGAAGGCGGCAAGGCTTTCTAATCACCAGCCCGGCGACGGGCTAAGGAACTTTATGAAATGCGAAATTATCAACGGCTGGCTAGTAGTCGAGCCGTCGAGCGAAACGGAACGCTGGGCGTTTCAACAGTGGCTTGAAGGGCGCAACAGCTGGGATAATGTCAACAGCTGCGTGAGATCGTCTGAACCAGTTCGGAAAACCGTTGACGTGGGGCCTAGTGGCGCGGATTTGTCCGAAGTTCCGCACCGCCTTGTAACGCTGAGCGGGCCGCACACTCACACGTTAGGGCCAACGCCGCTAATGCACGCAGTACCAGAGGACCCGCGGCTTCCTGATGGCCCTATGGTGGCCGCAGCGGTTACTGTCGGCACTACGGGGGTTTTGCCGTGAAATCAGAATACATCGGTGCCGCTAGCGTGTTTTTCCTATGCTGGCAGGACGGGTACACAGTTTCGGGCGCGATCTCCGCGCTGTTGATTGTTTTCATTGGGCGCACTGTGCGGTGCGCTAAGGGGTAATTGTGAGCAAACGAGTATCAAACCCGCCGCCGCCGGTGGCAGTGAAACCGGCTTATCCGGCACAGGAAAAGCCAGAGCAGATCCTAGTGCCAAAGGCCGAGTGGGACGCAATCAGAGCCTATGGGGAAGCCCAGAAAGCCGAGGTCGAACGGCTGCGAGGTCTGGCGATTGCCGGGGCGGATCTGTCAATTGCCACCGCGAGTGAGGGCAAGAGAGTCGCCGAAGCGTTGGAAAAGGCCGAGGCCGAGCGCGATGCGCTGGCGGCTACGTTAAGCGAGATTCAGCAAGCCAGCCAAGATTATTCAGACGGAAAAATTACCCGCTATGAGTTTGTTAAAAAATTAGCGTTTTTGGCAGCAGTACAGCCGCAGCAAAACATAGCCAAAATCCGCGCCGAGGCTGTTTTAAATGCGCTATCAGATGCTGGCGTTACATGCCCAAAATTTGCTGATAAAAGCAAGGATTTCGTCGATGGATTTAACTTCTTAGGCGAAGTATTGACGCAACACGCCGAGAAAATCCTCCAAGGCGGTGACGTATGAATAAGATCCGCATTTTTCGGTCTAACACTGAGCTAGCACACGCGGAGCGGTACGCATATTTGAACTTTTCCGAAGGTGCGTTCTATCGAATTAAAGACTACGTCGACGAGCTAATCCAGCAGGCCGCGTGGGACGCCGCCAAGGCTGCCCGCGGAGAAGGTGACAACCATGCGTGCCGGTAAAGCACTCAGCCTACGGGTGGCGCTGGTGGCCATCCTGACCGCATACCTGGCGTCACTGGCGGCGGTTCTGTCGCTCATAGCGGCCAGCAGCCCACTGTGACGCCAACGCGCACGCGCGACTACCAGCAAAGGACCGGCCACTGCGCCGGTTTTTTTATGCCTTCAGCAGTGTACCCACGCTAAAAAACTGCAATGGATACCCTGTTGGGTACACTGTCAAAAAATCCAAGCCATTCAGTAGGTTATCCCTCTATAGTGTACCTTAGTGTATGTTATGTATGTTATATATATAATAGGAGAGAAGCCAAGGCGCGTAAGCAAAGCAAGCCCGCGATCCCCTATATGGAAATTTGGCACCCTGCCACCCTTCCCTACCCTGAACCAGCGCTAATCCTTTAAAATTCAATAGATTGCATCAGGTGACCTTTGTTTTGAAAGGTATACTGGCGCTTTTTTGCCTGCTGCCGTACAATCTGTTTGCGGAACTAAATATAATTATCGGGGATTACATGCGATTACCTGCCAGCGTCCAAGAGATAGCCAGCGTTATCGGGACGGATAAAGCGTTATTTCTGGTCGGCAAACTGCCGCGCTGCTACAGCAAAAAATCCACGCACGTCATCCTGTACGTGCCCAAGGCCGTCAATCTGAAGCCTGACCACCGTTTGGTGCAGATCCTTGGCTGGCCCGATGCTGTGAAGCTGTGCAAGGCGTTTGGCGGGGAAATCCTGCAACCGGCCACCTGTGCCGACCTGTATCGCGGATTCCGCAACACATCGATCCGCCGACTGGTGAACGACGAAGGCATGAAGCCACGCGAAGTGGCCGCCATGTTCGAAATGTCAGAACGCCAGATCAGCAACATCCTGAAGGAAAAACCCCAAGAGGGACACAGCGCCGCGAACGACAACTATCCGGCAACGGGGCAAATCAATTTTCGAGGGGCTAAATTTTGAGAAACGAAGGCGAACGCCTGGCCATTCAGTGGGGGATCCCACTGGCGCTGGCGATGTTGGCTGTTGGAGCCCGGCTGTTGATGTCGACTGATCGACTGACGCTGCTGGGCATTATCCGTGGCGTTGTGGTCGGTCTGTTCGTTGGCTGCTTGGTCAACCTGTACCTGACCGATGTCACGTCGATAGGCGATGGAACGCGTGGTGCGATCGTGGGCGCTGCTGCTGTTCTGGCCGAAGACCTGGTGGTCATCATGATGCGCGTGGGCAAGTACCTGCGCAACCGGCCTGAAACAGTGCTGGATTTCATCATGAACCGAGGTAAGACCAAATGACTACCATTGATGTTTTCGGATATGCGTTAGCCTCGCTGGCTGTATTGCTGGCGGCCTATTCACTGCGGTGCGTCTGCCGCGCCAAGAAGACCGGAAGAAATCCACGGCCATTCGCCATGCCGGTGTTCTCGCTGGTGGCCTTCGCGATGATGAAGGTCTGCTGGATTGCTGGCGGATTCGCCGACCAATTCACCGTAGCACTGGCCGGCGTTCTGCTGGCCACTGACTATGCGGTGGTTTTTTCAATCGCGTGGCTGCTGTTTCACGCCACTAAGCGCAGGACTTGGTAATGAGCATTTTCGACTACGCACTGGATTTCACGCTGAAGCACGAAGGCGGCTACGTGAACGACCCGCAGGATCCAGGCGGTGAAACCATTTACGGTATCAGCCGCCGCCATCACCCCGACGCCTGGCGCAATGGACGTCCGACCAAAGCCATGGCCGCCGAGATTTACCGCCGCGACTATTGGAACGCGAACCGCTGCGACGAACTGCCGGCACCAGTGGCGATCATGGTGTTCGATACGGCTGTGAACTGCGGCAGCAAGCGTGCCGTGCAGATGCTGCAGCGTGCTGTTGGCACTACGCCTGATGGTGCGCTTGGCCCTGTGACGCTGCGAGCCATCAAGAACAGCCATCCGCATATCATCGTCAGCCAGATGGCCGATATCCGCCTTGGCTACTACCGCGACCTGTCGACGTTCGGGCGCTTCGGTAAGGGCTGGACCAATCGGGTCAATGCGCTGGTGGCCCACGTGGCACAGATGGACGGTGTCGCATGATCGGCGCCCATCGTTACCTGCCCATCGTTCTGCTGATCGGTGGGCTGATGGGCGTTGCTGGCTTCGTAGGCTGGCAAGCTGGCGTGGATAGCACCACCGCTGAATGGGAGAGCAAGTGGGACCAGCAGGCATTGCAGCTGGCCCAAGCACAGGCACATGCGCTGGACGTCGCACGGACGGAAGAACAGCGCCGCATAAAAGCGATTGAGGACATTACCAATGAATCGAAAAAACAGATTGAACAGGCACGGGCTGATGCTGCTGCTGCCGATGCTGTTGCTGACAGCTTGCACGAACAGGCCCGCAGACTGGCCGCACGCAACAGCCAGTGCACCAGCCGTGCCACCACTACCGACCGAGGCGAGGCAGCCAGAGCCACCGACGCCACTGTGCTTGCAGACTTGTTCGCAAGGGCTGATGCAGCAGCGGGAAGACTGGCGGCAGCGTATGACCGAGCACGTACAGCAGGACTAGCCTGCGAGCGTGCTTATGATGCGCTGCGCAATGCAAGCACCGTGCCATGATGCGCGGTCTTGCTGGTCGACCAGTGTCGGTCGTGGGTCCTTCCGAGGCGGCACCGGCCTGCGGGGGCATCGCCTCCGCGCAACTCGACATCTGAGACCCTTTTTCAATCAATTTTTCTAATCACAAACCGGCAATCAATCGAAAAAAATAATAATGTCCAGAGATAGCAAAGGCGCATCAAACAAAGGCCGACAGGTCAACCGAACTGAGCTTGCAACGCTGTTCGGCGTGTCATTCCCCACCGTTGACGGATGGGTGCGTAACGGCTGCCCACACACCAAGCCGCTAGGCAGTCGATCGGTTGTCTTCAACACCGCTGACGTGGCCAACTGGCTACGCGACCGAGCGAAGGAAGAAGCCACCGGCAACGCACCTGCTGACGAGCAGCAGCTGAAGCGCCGCAAGATGCTTGCGGAAACCGAAAAGGCCGAACTGGAACTGGCCAAGGCCAAAGGCGAAGTCGCACCGGTTCGCGAATTCGAGCGTGCCACCGCCGGCCTGATGGCTGTCATCCGTCAGAACGTTTTGAACGTGCCTGCAAGGGCCGTGCTGCAGCTGCTTGGCTGCACCGATGAAGCCGAGTTCAAGACCAAGCTGCGTGCCGAACTGGTTCTGGCGCTGGAAACAGCGGCGGAAGCCGAAATCGATATGGACGAAGACGAGGACGATGGAAGCGACGATGTTTGAAATTCACCAAGGCGATTGCTTGAACGTGCTGCGGACGATGCCGACTGCCAGCATTGACAGCGTGGTGACTGATCCGCCGTACGGGATCAGTTTCAACGGCAACAAGTGGGACGCGGACGTGCCGTCGGTTGACGTGTGGGCTGAATGCCTGCGCGTGTTGAAGCCTGGCGGCCACCTGCTGGCATTCGCCGGTACCAGAACGCAGCACCGCATGGCCGACCGTATCGAACAGGCCGGATTCGAGATCCGCGACATGATTGCGTGGTGCTATTCGTCCGGCTTCCCCAAGTCGCGTGACGTATCCAAGCAGATGGAGCAGCACCAATCCGGTGAACGGCCAGAGCCGGAAGCGGCCAGCATTCGTCCTGGCGTTTATGAAGTGACCGCGTTCCTGAAGGCCGCACGCGATCGTGCTGGCTGGACCAACAAGCAGATCGACGCGCTGTTTGGCACCAAGGGCATGGCAGGCCACTGGACGTCACAAGGCAGCCAGCCGCTGGTACCATCCCTTCGGCAGTGGGAAATCCTGCGGCAGTCGCTTGGCTTCGGTACCGAACTGGATTCGCTGGTGGCCAGTCTGGCCGGAAAAGAGAAAGGCACCGGCACAAGCAGCGGTTCACCTCGATTCCTTGGCGCCATGCACGGACGCCGAGACTTTGCGCCAGCTGGTGACTGGGGCACGGCACTGAAACCCAGCCTCGAACCTATCACGATGGCCAGAAAGGCGATTGTGGGTTCCACCAGCGGCAACGTTCTGGCGTTCGGTACCGGCGCACTGAACGTGTCGCGCATCGATGGCCGGTGGCCCGGCAATCTGATCCACGACGGCAGCAGCGAAATGACTGACGCCTTTGGTTCTGCCGTCCGGTTTTTCTACAGCGCGAAGGCCAGCCAATCCGACCGCGGCGAAGACAACACGCACCCGACAGTGAAGCCCACTGCACTGATGCGCCACCTGTGCCGTCTGGTGACGCCGCCTGGTGGCCTAGTGCTGGATCCGTTCACTGGTAGCGGTTCGACCGGCAAGGCCGCCGTGCTGGAAGGCTTCCGATTCATCGGCTGCGAACTGTCGGCGGAATTCGTCGACATTGCCAAGCGGCGGATCCAGCAGGCTGCCAACGATAACGATCAGCAAGCCTTGGCCGTATAGTAATTCGTATGTATAATTGACGTGCGGCTAGTCCGGCCAGACGAAAAGCGCTACGCCAGCGCCTGCCGCACAACAATTCCGGCGACTATTGGGCGAATAGCATGCAAATAATTTCACGAAGCGACGCAATCATTACAGGTCTGAAAAAGTATTACACCGGCAAGCCATGCAAGAATGGCGAAAAATCTGAACGTCTAACATCAAGCGGTCATTGCCTTTGCTTTTTGTGTGTTGAGAAAACAAATCATAGGAAAAGAGCTAGGCACGCACTCAATAAAGAAAAAGAAAACGCAAGAGCAAAAAAATGGAAATCTGATAATCGAGATAAAATATCAGAATACATGAAGGAATATAGAACTACTGAAAATTCAAGGCAGGCTCAGCGCAAGTGGTACGCCAATAATAGCGAAAAGAAGAAATCAGTAAATAAGCGATGGGCTGAAAAGAATAAGCCATTGATTAAAGCCATATCGGCAAGATACAGAGCAAAAAAACTACAGGCCACTGTTTCGTTTAACCAAGAAATTGACGATCTAGTTATGATGGAAGCGGCCGATCTGTGCATTATAAGAAAGGAACAAACTGGAATTGATTGGGAAATAGACCACATGATTCCTCTTCAGGCTAAGAACGTTTGCGGTCTTCATACATTCAATAATATTCAAGTTATTCCAGCAAGCCTGAATGCCTCAAAGGGCAACCGCCTTATAATGGTAAATGTTGGTGAATGGCCAGCACTCCTATGAATAAATATCAATTCAGCAATAAATCAGCGGTGTTAGACGCAACGCATCAAGCAGCACAGCAGCTGGTACCGCCGCCGGATCTCTTGCCGTCTGAATGGGCTGAAAAGAACATTCGGATCCCTGTCGGCAACGCGAAGCCCGGCCCTATCCGCTTCGAAAACGCACCATACCAACGCGGTATGATCGACGCGGCCAAAGAGCCAGGCGTCCGCCGCGTGTCGTATATGACTGGTGCGCAGCTTGGGAAAACCACAATACAGCAGTGCCTGACAGGCTATTTTATCGCGCACGAACCGAAGTCGCAGATTTTCGCCCAGCCATCCCAAGGCGACGTTCAGACATTTCAGGAAACCAAGCTGAAGCCGATGATCGAGGCCAACAAGGTCATCAGCAACAAGATGGCCAAGCCACGTGGCCGCGAGGGCGTGAACAACTTCCGCATGATTTCGTACATTGGCGGCTGGCTGATCTTTTGTTGGGCTGGTTCACCTAAAACCGCACGGGGACGTTCCGCGCCAATCGTTCACCAAGACGAAATCGACGGATACCCGCCAACAATGGAAGGTGATTTCGGCGAACTGCTAGCCCAGCGTGCCGCGTCATTCGGTGACGAAGCGCTGCGGACGGAGTCCAGCACCCCGACCATCAAAGAAGTCAGCCGCATTGAAAGAGCGTTCGACGCTGGTGATCAGCGGCGGTACTTCGTGCCGTGTCCACACTGTGACCATCCGCAACACCTGGTCTGGGATAACGTCACATGGCATGGCCGCAAATCGACCAGCATCGATGATTTCGAAGAAGACCTGAACCAAGAGCACCAGCCAGAAACGGCGGCCTACGTCTGTGAGGCGTGCGGGGCGCTGTGGAACGACGGCGAGCGGATAGCCGCCATACGGCAGGCCGAATCCAAGGGCGCAGGCTGGAAGGCATCCAAGCCGTTCCGCGGCCATGCGTCATTCCACGCGCCGGAAATGCTGTCCACGTTCCGTCGGATGCGGGACATTGTGCAGTCGTACTTGGACAAGCTGGCAATGAGCGACATTCAGTCGTTCATCAACGTCAGCTTGGCGCTGACGTATGAAGAAAAAGGCGAACGGGTTGATCCTACCGGCCTGATGGCGCGTGTCGAAGAATACCGCGCCGAAGTTCCAGCCGGTGGCCTGTATCTGACCGCTGGCATAGACGCCCAAATGGACCGCCTTGAATGCGAGGTCGTGGCGTGGGGCATCGGCGAAGAAAGCTGGTCGATTGGCTACTACGTGCTTTGGGGCGATCCACTGCAAGGGGACGTCTGGAACGACCTAGACGACCTATTGGCTAGCACGTACCAGCACGAATCCGGCGCCGTATTGCCGATCAGCGCGGCCTGTTTGGATACCGGCGGCACACAAGGCTACACCCAAGCCGCCTACGAATACGCACGCGGCAAAACTGGCCGACGGCTGTTCGCTATCAAAGGCGTGCCAGGCTGGGGACGGCCTATCGTCGAGAAGCCGCAGCGCAAACAGTCGGGCAAAAATGCGCGGAAAGTTGACCTGTTCCTAGTCGGCACGGACGAAGCCAAGCTGGTGACGATGCGCCGGCTGCAACAGGAAGTGAAAACCGGCGGCTATTGCCACTTCCCAACCGATCGCGACGAAGAATGGTTCAAGCAGCTGACGGCGGAGAAATTGACGATCCGCTACGTCAAAGGCCAGCCCATCCGCGAATGGACGAAGCCGGATCGAGCTCGAAACGAGGCGCTAGACTGCCGCGTCTATGCACTGGCTGCGCTGAAAATCATGCAGCCATCGTTTAAACGGCTAGCAGAGCGGTACAAAACCGACGAAAAAAGCCAAATTCCAGCGAAAAAACAGGCCGAAAAGCCGGTCAAACCAGTGCAAAAACAGGAAGTTGAAAAACCCCAAGAGGATGCACCCAAGGCGTCTGACCAGACTAAGCCCATTATTAAACGCACGTCCGCGGCTGCAAAATCAGGCCGGCGGCGTGGTTCATGGGCAAAGAACTGGTGAATTGCAGCATATTACCCGACAAAATTGGCGCCGGCCTTACATTTAGCCGCATAGTGACGCTGACAGCCTACCCAGCACCGCTGTGGGGGCTGTTGATCGCGTTGCGCGGTCCTTCCGTCATTGACTTGACGACCATTGCTGAAGGCTCACAGCACCGCGTGACGGCCACTGCGGCCAACACAGCCAGCTGGGCGCCTGGTCTGTATTCGTACAGCGTTCGTGCGACTGATGGCGTGGACGTGTTCGAGGTCGAAAGCGGCCAGCTGGAAATTCTGGCGGATCTGACCAGTGCAGCGGCAGGCCACGATGGTCGAACGCACGCACAACGAACGCTGGAAGCCATCGAAGCCGTTATCGAAAGACGCGCCTCGCTGGATCAGGAACGGTACCGCATCAACAACCGCGAACTGTACCGGACGCCGATCGCTGACCTTTTGAAACTGCGCGACCTGTACCGGGCTGAAGTCCGGCGCGATCAGGCATTAGCGCGTGGCAAGAACCCATTCGGCGCAACTGTGCGCGTAAGGCTGCGATAGTGGCATTTTTTGACATTTTCCGACGGAATCAGGCGCCAGTTGTCGCGCCTACACAGCAGGATCGCCGGCCTTCGCGCCGGATGTTCACGCTGTCCAGCTTTGCGCGGATGTTCACCGCGGCTGAAAACAACCGTCTGAACTCCGGTTGGGGCGCTACGCCACTGACCGCTGATCAGGTTATCGACCGAAACCAGCGCGCACTGGTGGCCCGTTCACGCGAACAGGCGGCCAATAACGACTATGCGAAAGCCTATCTGCGCATGTGCCGCCAGAACATCGTCGGCAGCACTGGCGTGCAGCTGCAAGGCCAGAGCATCGACGAAAAAGGCAAGCTGGACACCAAGGCCAACCAGGCGATCGAAAACGCGTGGGCGGAATGGTCGAAGAACAAAAACTGCGACGTCACCGGCAAACGGTCTTGGCGTCTGATCCAGTCAGCTTGCGTGAATAGCGCTGCCAAGGATGGCGAATTCTTCGTTCGGATGGTCTGGGGCCGCGAAGGTGGCCCGTGGGGATTTTCCTTGCAGACCTTGGATCCGCAGCGCTGCCCAGTTGACATGAACGAGAAGAACCCGAAAGGCGGCGGATTCATCCGCAACGGCATTCGGTTCAACAAATACGGCCGTCCGCTGTCGTACTTTTTCAGCACGACCGACGAAAAAGAATCCGATTACCGCTACGGCGAAAAATACTACGTCGAGATCCCTGCCGACGAAATCATTCACGGCTTCCTGTCCGACATGGAAGGCCAGAAGCGTGGCTTGCCTTGGATGGCCACCGGCCTGTTCCGCATGCGCCAGCTGGGCGCAATGGAAGAAGCGGCCATCGTCAATGCACGCGTCGGCGCCAACAAAATGGGCGTCATCGAGTGGAAGGACGGCTTTGGCCCTGAACTGGACGACGACGAAGAACTGATCATCGATAGCCAGCCGGGTGAATGGACTGTGCTGCCGGAAGGCGCGCAGATGAAGGAAACCAACCCGCAGTACCCGTCCGGCGAATTCGCGCCATTCATGAAGCAGTGCTTGCGGTCAATGGCCGCTGGCTTTGGCGTTCAGTACAACAACCTGGCCACCGACCTTGAAGGCGTGAACTTTTCGAGCATCCGACAAGGCACGCTGGATGAACGCGAGCATTGGAAAGACCTGCAAGAATGGCTGATCGAAAGCCTGATCCAGCCGGTCTTTGATGCCTGGCTGCCGCGTGCATTGCTAGCTGGCCGAATTTTGGTGAACGGGCGCCCTTTGCGGCCTGAACGCTTGGAACGGTACAGCCGGATCAGCTGGCAAGGCCGTCGGTGGCAGTGGATCGACCCACGCGCAGACGTGGACGCCGCAGTGAGTGCCAAGAACAACGGCTTGGTCAGTCCAAGCACCATCATTCGCGAGCAAGGCCGCGATCCGCAGTCGGTTTGGGCCGAAGCGGCACGCGACGTGCGCGCCATGATTGACGCCTACGTGGCCGAAGGGATCGACCAGAAGACCGCTGAAGAACTGGTGCTGCTGTCGATGGGTAAACAACCACAAAAACCAGCGCCTACGGGGGCAAACAATGAAAAAGCAAGCGCTTAACTTGCGCGGCATGTATCTGAAGCGCGACGCCGGTTCACGCCAGCTGCCCGATTTCAATCGGGACGGACTGGTGCGAACGCTGGAAGTTCGCAGCTTTGATGTAGACGCGCGCACCGTCGAATTGGCGTTTTCCTCAGAAGTTGAGGTCAGACGTTGGTTCGGCGTGGAAATCTTGGACCACGACCAGACCAGCGTTGACATGGCGCGACTGTTGAACGGCGGGGCCGTTCTAGTTGACCATGATTGGAGCGATCAGGTTGGCGTGGTTGTTTCTGCAACAATCGACGCAGACCGGCGGGGCCGTGCTGTAGTTCGCTTTGGCCGTAGCGCACGTGCGCAGGAAATTTTCCAAGATATTGTCGATGGCATCCGCCGTCATGTGTCAGTCGGCTATCGGATCCTCGACGCTGTACTGTCTGAAACTCGCGACGAAATCGACGTGTACCGCATCACCCGGTGGGAGCCGTACGAAATCAGCATCGTTGCCGTTCCAGCAGATCCAACAGTTGGCGTAGGCCGATCAGCTGAAAAAACCCAAGAGGAACCGCCAGTGGTGCGCACACAAACTGCGAGCACCGATAAACCGGCGGCTAAATTAAAGACTGAGGACATCAGAATGGAAAAGATTTTGCGTGACAGCGCAGGCAACCTAGTGCGCGCACTGGTTGACGAAGCTGGCAATATTACGAAGGTTTTGGAAGTGCTGGAACGTGCAGGCGCAGACGTTGAAGCTGCACAGCGCCAGGCACGCGAAGCCGAACAGAAGCGCACCGCTTCAATTCTTGAGATGGGCAAGCGCTATGGCTGCGAGGCTGAAGCACAGCAGGCTGTAATTGACGGTACCAGCGTTGACCAGTTCCGCCAGATCGCGCTGGACAAGCTGAACACCCGTTCTGCTCATGTTGGCGCTGGTGGCCAGCAGGAACGCGGCAACCTGCCTGTGGGTGATAACAACCCTGACGGCCTGATTGGCCTTACTGATCAGCAGGTTCGCAACTACTCGCTGTTCCGCGCTGTACGCGCACTGGCAAATCCGAACGACCGTCGCGCACAGGAAGCTGCAGCATTCGAGTTCGAATGTTCGCGCGCTGCTGAAACGCAGTTTGGCCGCACGGCGCAGGGCTTGCTGGTTCCGCAGGACGTGCTGGCTTCGCGTGCATTCAACGCTGGTGGCGCTGCTAACACCCCAGCTGGCGCAACGACCGGTAACTTTGGCGTTGACACCCAGTTCATGGCTGGTTCGTTCATCGAAATGCTGCGCAACCGCACTGTGCTGATGGGCTTGGGCACCACGATGGCCGGCTTGGTCGGCAACGTGGACATTCCGCGCCAGACTGGTGGAGCTACGGCATACTGGATCGGCGAGAACCAGGACGCGACCGAAGGCACGCCGACTCTTGGCCAGTTGGAACTGTCACCGAAGACGGTTGCAGCCTACACCGAGATCACGCGCCGCCTGATGATGCAGTCCAGCCTTGACGCTGAAGGCATCGTGCGCCGTGACTTGACCAACGCCATCGCACAGGCGATCGACTTCGCTGGCTTCTATGGTTCTGGTACGAACAACCAGCCACGCGGCCTGCGCAACTATACAGGCATCAACAGCGTGGGCTTTGTGTCGAACCCCACGTACGCACAGCTTGTGCAAATGGAAACCGAAATCGCTGCCGACAACGCCGACGTGAACAGCATGGCGTACGTCATGAACGCACGTATGCGCGGTTACCTGAAGACCACACCGAAGTTCGGCAGCGGCACTGAAAGCACGATCTGGGAAGCCGGAAACACTGTGAACGGCTACCGCACCGAAGTGACTAACCAGCTGGCCAACGATGATATTTTCTTCGGTAACTTCGCTGACTTGCTGATCGGTATGTGGGGCGGTCTGGATCTGACGGTTGACCCGTACAGCAACAGCAAGAACGGCGCCGTTCGTCTGGTGGTGTTCCAAGACGTTGACTTCGCACTGCGTCGTGTCGAATCCGTCTGCTACAAGTAACCATTAACTGATGGCCGCTTCGGCGGCCATTCATTCAGGTGATAACATGAGCAAAACCTACGTATTGAAGCTGACCAGCGCGCTGGTGATCGCCGGCGTTGTATGCCGTCCTGGTGAACTGGTTGAAGTCAGCGAACTGGAAGCGAAAAACTTCTTGGCACGCGGCAAGGCTGAACTGGCCACCACTGACGATGGCATCGAGGAAGAACAGGACGAACCGGGCGACGACGACTTATCGAAGTTGACCAAGGAACAGCTGCTGGCGAAGGCCAAGGAACTGGAAGTTGATATCGGTTCTGGCGCCACCAAGGCACAAATCATTGAAGCCATCGCCGACAAGGCCGAAGGCGAAAAAGAAGGGGAATAATCCATGCGTGGAGTATCTACACAGGCATTGGCGGTGGCCGCATCGATCACCGCATCAGGCAGCGGTACATCTGTTGACGTTGGTCAGTACCAGGGCATTGCGCTGCTGGTTCTGAATTCCGGCGCAGTCAACGCTGGCACTAATACCATTCGATTGCAGCACAGCGCCGACGGTACGACCGGCTGGGCGGACACTGGCGATCAGTTTGCACCAGTGACCACTGTTGCCAGCACTGGCCAGCAGGAAATCATGGTGAACGCTGACAAGTTCCACCGCTTCGTTCGTGTCGTTGATACGCTGGCAGGCGGTGCTACTGCCGTTGTTCGTAGTGTGATGATCGTAGGCCGTCGGAAGTACGCATAATGCCGGCGCCGTCCTGGGAGAATCTGGACGACTTTTTGAGCACTGACGATGATGGCGGGTTTGCAGTACCCGCCATTATTCATTTTCAGGATGGCTCACAAAGGACAGTCCGCATCATTTACGACGATCCGTATTTCAACGCGCAGCTGGGCGAATACGACGCCGACAGCAGCCAGCCGCGCATCACTGGAAAGCTGACGGATCTGGTTGGAGTTCGCCGCGGCGATCTGGTTGTGCTCGATGGCGTCACGTATGAAGCGCTGACCAGCTACCAGCCTGACGGCACAGGAATGGCCACAGTGCCTTTGGCGGTATCCGGTGATCCACTTTGATATTGACGCCGACCAGCTTGGCGAAATCGCCAGAGAGCTAGGCGCAACAGACAAACAGGTCAAATACGCGCTGAATCGGGCGCTGCGCCGTACCGAAGCCAGCCTGCGCAAGCTATCCAGCAAGGGCCTAACCAGAGAACTGCAACTGCGGACGGCTATGGCACTGCGCAAGCGCCTGAAATCGATCCGGCTGCGCAGTGGTGGCAAGGATGGCGGCGTGGCGCTGTGGTACGGCCTGAACCCATTGCCGGTATCCAGCTTCAAAGGCCGACCAAAGGAAGATCCAGCCGGCGCATTCCTTGGCGACTGGTTCTTCAAAAAGGGCTTTGTGGCCAAGAGCAATTACAAAGGCCGCAACACGATTTTCAAGCGGCAAGGTGATAAACGCCTACCTATTGCCGAACAGACAATCACCATCGAAGACCGCGCCATTGTTTACATCGAGGACGAAATATTTGTGCAAACAGAATCGATATTCTGGCAGCACTTCCGCCGTGACCTAAAGGCGCGCGTCCAATACCAACTAGGTGAATCATGAACGCAGACACACGAATTGATCTTGATACTTTGCACGCGGCCATTGTTGCCGATATCCAGGCGAAATTTCCAGACTTGCGAACGGTCGAATTTTACCGCGGCGAAGGCAACGACCACGACGATCGCAAAGTGCTGCCGGTACCGGCGTGCTTGCTTAATCTGTCAGAACTGGAAGCCAGCGACGAAAACGATCCAGAGACCGGACAGCTGGCGGCCATTGCTCACTTTGAAGCTGAACTGGTGATCCGGTTCACGACACCAAACGCCAAGCGTTCCATCCGAAAGCTGGCTGCGGCCTTTGCTGCATGGCTGCACAAGCGGCGCTGGACCGACCCAAACGACGCAACCAAGAAGCTGCCCAGTGGCCCTGCCGTAGTCGTTGGCGCGTATCAGGACGATTTTTCAAGCACGATGGCTGGCCAGCGCGATAAGCCGCTGGATCAGTACGAGGTCTGGAAGGTCGAATGGCGGCAGGAAGTGCATCTGGGCGATTCCGTCTGGATTGATGAAGGCGTGGTACCGACGACGGTATTCCTTGGCATGGCGCCTGAAATCGGGATCCCACACATCGACGACTATGTGCAGATCATACCAGAGGTGCCGCTATGAACTACGAAGTTGGCGAACTGCAGCGGCAGCTGGCCAACCTGATCCGCGTTGGCGTCATATCCGAATTGGACGAAGGCAAGGCGCGGGTAAAGGTCAAGGTGGCCGGCTTGACGTCGGACTGGCTGCCGTGGGGCACTGGCCGCGCTGGTAGCACTCGCAGCGTGTCAATGCCATCGGTCGGCGAACAGGTACTGGTCTTTTCGCCGTACGGGGACACAGCGCAGGCCGTCGTCGGGCCGTCCATCTTTCAGGACAGCCACCCTTCCCCATCGGCCAGCAAGGACAAGGAAACGACCATCTACCCTGATGGCACCACCGTCGAATACGACAGCGGCAGCAACACGCTTACGGTCACTGTTTCGGGTTCTGGCAACGTGGTGGTGAACTGCAAAGTGGCGACCATCAACGCGGAAACCAGCGCCAAAATCGACACGCCAACCACGACCTGCACAGGCGATCTAGTAGTGGAAGGCTCGATCACCTACGGCCAAGGCATGACCGGCACTGGCGGCGCAACCATCAACGGCGGCGCAACAGTGAACGGCAACTTTGCCGCCCAAGGCGGTACATTCAGCCACGAAGGCAAGAACGTCGGCAGCACGCACGCCCACAGCGGAGTTACGCCAGGCGGCGCCAACACTGCCTCGCCCATCTAGTGAAAAATCCCAAGAGGATGACCGGCACGGCTGGCGGACACACTGCCAGCCATGAACGGCATCAATTCATCAACAGGCAAGCGGCTAGGTGGCATTGAACACCTGCGGCAAAGCATCCGCGACATACTGACAACGCCAATCGGCAGTCGGGTAATGCGTCGCGACTATGGATCACGTCTTTTCGAATTGATTGACGCGCCACTGAACCGCAGCACCTTGCTGGAACTATACGCAGCAACGGCAGAAGCACTGGAAAAGTGGGAGCCACGTTTTCAGCTGGTCAGCTGCAAGGCTATTTCGGCATCACCTGGCCGCGTCGAACTGGAACTGGTCGGCAAGTATTTGATCGACGGCCAGACAATTAAACTTGACGGAATTGTAATCAGCTAATGGCCGCAACTTATACATCCATCGATCTGTCGGCGCTACCAGCGCCAGACGTGGTCGAACAAATCGACTATGAAACTATCCTGGCTGCCATGCTGGCAGACTTGCAGGCGCGCGATCCTGCCTTCAGTGCGCTGGTGGAATCCGATCCGGCCTACAAGATTCTTGAAGTGGCCGCGTACCGCGAAACGCTGATCCGTCAGCGCTGCAATGAGTCAGCGCGAGCGGTCATGCTGCCGTACGCCATGGGCACCGACTTGGACAACCTAGTGGCACTGCTGAACATGCAGCGCCTTATCATCACACCTGCGAACCAAAACACGATACCGCCGACGCCTGCCGTTATGGAGAGCGACGAAGAACTGCGGCGCCGTGCATTGCTGGCATGGGAAAGCCTAAGCACCGCCGGTCCATCGGGCGCGTACATCTACCACGCACTGTCTGCTGACGCCGACATTAAGGACGCCAGCGCAATCAGCCCACAGCCTGGGCAGGTTGTCGTCACCGTCCTTGGCCGTGCTGGCAATGGCATTCCTGACAGTGACACGCTGGCGGCTGTATCTGCGCGCCTTAGCGCTGAATCGGTTCGGCCACTAACCGACCAAGTTACCGTCCAAGCGGCCTCGATCCACAATTACCAGATCATCGCCACGCTGTTTTTGTTCCCCGGTCCTGACAGTGCGGTGGTGATGCAGTCTGTCCGCGATTCTGCTGCGCGGTTCGCTGCCAACAATCACCGGCTGGGCGCGGATATAACGCTGTCCGGCCTGTACGCGGCATTGCATCTGCCAGGCGTGCAACGCGTTGAACTGGCTGAACCGCTGGCAACCATGGTCAAGAGTCCGACCGAAGCGCCGTACTGCACGCTGATCCAAATCAACTTCGGTGGCCGCGATGAGTAGCCTACTGCCACCGAACGCGACCGCGCAGGAAGTCGCGCTGAGCGAAACCACCGAACGCATTGACGCAATCCCTGTGCGAGCGCGGCAGGTCTGGAATCCGCAGACCTGTCCGGCCAGTTTGCTGCCATGGCTAGCGTGGGCGCTGAGCGTTGACGAGTGGAACGCCAATTGGACGGACCAGCAGAAGCGCGACACCATCGCCGCATCATTCCGCGTTCACAGCACCAAGGGCACGCTGGCTGCCGTCAAGACGGCGCTGCTGGCGCTTGGATATAGCCTTGAAGTCACCGAATGGTGGCAAGAGCCTGTGGAGTATGAGCCGTACACGTTCGGCGTCGTCATCGACACAGACGGTTCACCACTGGCTGAAGACTTGCTGATCGATGCAGCCACGCTGATCAACGAGACAAAAAACACCCGAAGCCACCTAGCTCGACTGCGCGTAATCACCAAGAACGAAGCACAGGTGCGAGCTGCGGCAGCTGCTGCGTTCGGCGTCGTGTATGAGGTCTACGATTCGCTTGGCGGTTCATACCCGAACCCAGGCGGCGGCGCCTATGTTCCGCCACCGGCTGGGGTTTGGGCTTATGTGCTGGTTCTGTTGGATTTTGACAATTCGGGCAACGGCACGAATTTTTTAAACAAGAGAAACAACGATCTGATCCCTTATCTTGGCAGCAACCAAGCCAGCGGCGGCCAGTTTGCTTACTGCATGATCTCTACCGATCAGCGCGGCCTTAAACTGACCAACCAAGCAGCGATCCCGGCATCGTTCGATTTTACGATCGAATTTGCGCTAGATCGTTTCGTTGCACAGCCGGGAGAAGTCGCGGCGCTGTTCTATTGCGAGCAGGCCGCCGAAGTGCGGTTTGTTTACGACTTCGATCGGTCCCAGTTTGGCGTTTTTGGACTGACCAGTGCCGCCGGTTACGACTACTTTCCGCTGGTAAACCTTCCCAGCGGCTGGCGGCATGTGGCGCTGGTGCGCGAGGCTAATACGCTGAGACTGTTTTTCAACGGCGTGTTGGTTGGAACCAAAACAGCGGTACAGCGCGAGATCAGCAACTATTCACTGCTCGACGGCCGTTTTGGCGCTGGCCGTTCGCGCGTTTTAATCGATGAGTTCAGACTGAGCAAAAAGGCGCTGTACAGCCAGAATTTTGCACCGCCAACCGAGCCGCACCCAGTCGGCGACATACCGACCGATCCAGAGTGGGGCCAAGTTCTTGCGCTGAGCAACTTTGAGCAATGGCCGTTCGTCAACCTGAAATCGGGCGCGCCGCTGCCAACAGGCAATACGCTTCGCGTGGCTGGCGGCCGCTTTGGTGACTACGCCATGGGGAACCCAAGTTATAATGGCGTGGTCTATAGCGGTCTGAATATCAACACCGGCCAAGACTTTACGTTCGAGATGTGGGCCAATATCGCTAGCCAAGCGAGTGGCGGGCCTGTGATCGTTTACGTTGGCGTAGGCAATCCCGGCGGCTGGCTTGGCTATGACTTTGACGCTGGCGCATTTTACGCGGCGGCGTTCGGTTTGGGCAGTGGATCGTTCCGGCTGCCGCCTTCGGCCTTGCCTGTCGGCTGGTTCCACTTGGCCTACGTGCGATCGGCTAACGTGCTGAGCGTCTTTGTGAACGGCGTCAAGATCGGCCAGTTGGCTGGCGCATCGACCGAGATCAACGAGATCTGGCTGCTAGATCATCAAACCAACGGCTGGCGGTTCACGTCCGCAAGACTTGATGAGTTCCGCGTGACGCGCGGCGCGCGGTACTTGGCAGATTTTGCGCCACCTACCGCACCATTCCCGACTAGATAATTGAGGGCACAACATTGAGTTACGTAACAACAATTACAAACGTGGGTCTGGCTAAAATCTCAGCCGCGCTGGCTGGAAGCTCACAGATCACCATGAGCCAGATTGCCGTAGGTGATGGCAACGGTGCAGCGACAAATCCGCTGCCGTCGAACACGGCGCTGGTGCGAGAGGTTTACCGCGGTTCGGTCAATCAGCTGTCATTCAACGCGAATGGCCAGCTTGTGGCTGAACTGGTGGTGCCTGTAGCGGTTGGTGGGTTCACCGTTCGCGAAATAGGCTTGTACGACAGCGGCGGCGATCTCTTCGCAATCGGCAGCCTGCCAGCAATCACTAAGCCGATCACGGCTGACAATGCAGCTGGTGAGCTAGTGCTTCGCATTGTGGTTGCAGTTCAGCACGCCCAGACAATCAACCTAACCATCGACGCCAGCACGGTTATTGCCACGCAGCAGTGGGTGGAAAACAACTTCTCTGCGGCGGCAATGATTCCAGGCGGCACAGTCAACCAAGTGCTGGCCAAGAAATCCAACATCGACGGCGATACAGAGTGGCGCGATCCGACCGCAGTTAACGTCGTCGTCGATGCACGCGAACAAGAAGTCACGCTGACAGCGACGCAAACAGTGGTCACGCTGACAACCGTCACTACCACCGGCCTTGTGCTTTACGTCGACGGCATCCGTCTACCGAAGTCACGCTGGACAGCGACCAACGCCACGACCGTGACACTGGATCGAACCTATCCAGTCGGCACCATTCTGACGCTGGTGCAGAACGCGCCAGCAGCAACGATCGAGGCGATCAAAGTCGGACAGGTGATCATGCTGGGATTGACCAGCACGCCGAACGAGGTCTTTGGCTACGGCACTTGGCAACGCGTCGCTGAAGGCCGTGCTATTTTCGGCCTAAGTTCGACCGACGCTGATTTCAACACGCTGGCAAAAACTGGCGGCAGTAAGACGCACAGCCACGGCGGCAACACCAACACCGCAGGCGCGCACGGCCACCAAGGCGTTACTGACTGGGGCGGCAACCACAATCACGGCGGCGCTACTGGCGCAGGCGGCGCACACGGCCACCAGACCACGAACAGCGGCACGCACAGCCACGGCGGATCGACGGCCGCGCACACGCTAACGATCGAGCAAACGCCAGCGCACTCACACACCACGCAGGTGGCGGTTAACACCGGCGGCGGTAGCGGCAGCATCGGCCTAGACAAAAACCAATTATTTAACGGCGTTGTACAGCTAGATAGCAACACCGTCGGCGGTGGCCAAGCGCACGCGCACGGAATCAGCCCAGACGGCGACCACTCGCACAGCGTAACTACCGCGCCAGACCACGCGCACAGCATCGCCAACAGTGGCCAGCACGCGCACGGCATCGTCACGGACGGCAATCACTCGCACACGATTACCGCGAGCACTGAGAGCAATTTGCCGCCGTATTACACTGTCGCAATGTGGCAGCGCACAGCATAACCGATGGAGGGTACATTGATTGAGATCACTAGAATTTTTGGCACCAGGTATTGTACTGCCGTACGCTGGCGCAACGGCACCAACAGGCTGGTTACTGTGCGACGGTTCGGCAGTTAGTCGCACCACCTACGCCGGTTTATTCAATGCAATTGGCACGGCCTATGGCGCTGGGGACGGTTCCACCACGTTCAACCTTCCTGACATTCGTGGACGCGTAACCGCTGGCCGCGACAACATGGGCGGCACGGCGGCGAACCGGTTGACCAACACAGGCACCGGCAACCCCGGCATAAACGGCGCAACACTTGGTGCGGTTGGTGGTGCAGACCGGCACGCATTGACCGCAACGCAAATGCCGGCGCACAGCCATTCGACGTACGCGCAAAGCAATGGCGGTATCACCAACAATGGCGGTACGACCTACGTCACCAGCAGCGGCAACAGTAACACCACGCTGTCGACCGTTACGCAAAACACAGGTGGCGGAGAGGCGCACCCGAACGCACAGCCGACCATTGTTCTAAACCAGATCATCAAAACCTAGTTCGACCCTAGTGTGTGCCTTTGGCCGTCCTTCGGGGCGGTCCTTTTTTTGAAATCTCCCAAGAGGCGCGGAGCAAGCAAGGGCGCGACCATCAGGCTGCGAATTTTTATCTGTGCGCGCAGACTGAGGAAATACCAAATGGCAGAAACCTTTTTGCACGGAATCGAGGTCTTAGACATCGATTCCGGTTCACGTCCGATCCAGACCGTCCGGTCTAGCGTGATCGGCATCGTAGGCACGGCGCCTAGTGCAGACGCCACCGCCTTTCCATTGAACACACCTGTTTTGATTGCTGGCAGCAAGACCGAAGCCGCCAAGCTGGACATGCTTGGCACTGGCCTTGGCACGCTGCCTTCAGCCGTTGACAGCATCCTAGACCAGATCGGCGCGGTTGTTATCGTCGTTCGCGTTGATGTTGGTGCGAATGAAGCTGCCACGCTGGCCAACGTCATTGGCGGCGTGAATGCCGTCAACGGAAAATACGAAGGCGTCTATGCCTTCCTAGGTGCGGAATCTGTGGTGGGCTACCAGCCAAAGATCCTGCTGGCGCCTGGATTCACACACCAGCGCCGTGCGACCGCTGTTTCAGCGATCACCATCGGCAACGCCGGTACCGGCTACACCAGCGCGCCGACTGTCACGCTGAGCGGTGGCGGCGGTACTGGTGCGACGGCAGTGGCCACAGTGGCTGGCGGCAGCGTGACCAAGGTCACAGTGACCAATCCTGGCACCGGCTACACCAGCGCACCCACCGTCGCATTCGCTGGCGGCGGCGGTACTGGCGCAACGGCCACGGCATCCTTTGGCACTATCGGCAACGCCGTAGTGGCTGAACTGCTGGCGATTGCGGATCGTCTTCGTGCGGTCATTCTGGCCGACGGGCCGAGCACCACCGACGCGGCGGCCATTGCGTACGCTGGCGATTTCGGCAGCAAGCGTGTCTATGTTTGTGACCCGCAGATCACCAAGCTGGACAGCGACGGCGACAACGTCACTGGCTACAGTTCGCCGATCGTTGCTGGTCTCATTGCACGCACTGACAACGACATCGGCTTCTGGGCGTCGCCGTCAAACAAAGAAATTTACGGCATCACCGGCACTGCGCGGCCTATCGATTTCACGCTTGGCGATCCGAACAGCCGCGCCAACCTGCTGAACGAAAAGAACGTCGCGACGATTATTCGCCAGAACGGCTGGCGGCTATGGGGCAACCGCACGCTATCGAGCGATCCGAAATGGGCGTTCCTGTGCGTTGTCCGCACCGCTGACATGATCAACGAAAGCCTGCTGCGGAATCACCTGTGGGCAGTCGATCGTGGCATTACCAAGCTGTACATCGACGACGTGAAAGAAGGCGTGAACGCGTACCTGCGCAGCCTGAAGTCACGCGGCGCCATCCTTGGTGGCCAGTGCTGGGCAGATCCTGCGTTGAACACGCCAGACCAGATCGCGCAGGGCAAAATCTATTTCGACTTCGATTTCACACCGGTTTACCCGGCGGAGCACGTCACGTTCCGTTCGCACCTGGTGAATGACTACGTCGTCGAGTTGTTCGACTAATCGGAGATAACGACCAATGACAGCACGCGACGTTCGCAAGAATGCCAACCTATTTTTTGATGGCCGTGGTTATGCCGGCCAGTTGACCGAGTTCAACCCGCCAAAGCTGACGCTGAAGACGGAAGAATTCCGCGGCGGCGGCATGGACCTGCCGATCGATATTACGCAGGGCATGGAGAAGCTGACGACCGACTTCAGTTTGAAGTGCTACGACCGCCATGTGCTGTCGTGGTTTGGCGTCAGCGAAGGCAACGAAGTTCCGTTCGTTGTCCGTGAAGCGCTGGAATCGTTCGACGGCACGGTGAAGACGGTCAAGCACACGATGCGTGGCAAGATCACCGAGATTGACCCAGGCACAACGAAGCCGGGTGAATCGCCGGAAATGAAGGTGTCCATGACGCTGAGCTACTACAAGTTGGAGCACAACGGCGTTGTTGTTCACGAAATCGATCCGGTGAACATGGTTCGCGTGATCGGCGGCAACGATTTACTGAGCGCGATCCGCGACGCGCTTGGCTTTTAATTTCCCATAAAACAAGGCCGGCGACTGACCGGCCTTTCTAAAGAGGCAAACACCATGACAGCAAAGAAATCACCCGCTTACCTGAAGACCACTGCCGATGGCGCCCATGTGGATATCACACTGCGCCGCGCCTATTCGTTCAATGGCGTATCGACCAGCACGCTGCGCATGCGCGAACCGACCGTGCGCGACCAGCTGGCCACCAGCGAAATGCAGGGCAGTGACGCAGCCAAGGAAATCGCAACCTTTGCGAACCTGTGCGACGTTACGCCGGACGATATCCAGAATCTGGCGATGGCCGATTACCAGCGTATTCAGTTGGCGTACGGCAGTTTTTTAGACTAAGCCGCGACTATTTACGCGGCGGTATACTGGCGCTGTCCAGCCACACAGGCTGGCAGCTTTCAGAAATTGAACGACTAACGACCACACGATTTATGTGGTTCTTGGATGGATTGCCGCGCGATGGCCAATAAGAAACTTTCCGCAATAATTTCAATCGGTGGCGCTGTCGCTAGCAGCTTGCTTGGTTCGATCGATCGGACCAAGGGCAAGCTGAACGAGGTAGGCCAGACGCTGCGCAACCTAGAAGCGCAGCAGCGCAAACTTGGCCAGGCGATCCAGACCTTCGGACGCCAGGGCAAAGACGTCGAAGCGATGCGGCAGCGCTACCAGCAGCTGACGAAGGAGATCGAGAAGCAGCGCGCTGTGATGGAGAAAATGCAGCGCATCGAGAAGCAGCGTGCCGACAATATGGCACGCCAGAGTGCTGCACGTCAGAAGATGGGTGAAACCGCAGCCGTTGGCGCGGCGGTGGCTGTTCCTGCATTCCTGCTGTCGAACAAGGCGGCAAAATTCAATTACGACCTGAAGATGATCGGTCTGACCGCCAACATGAGCGACGCGGCCATTCGTGACATGGGTAAGGGCATTGTCGGCCTGTCCGTCACCACAGGCCAGTCATCTGACAAAATCAAAGACGCGATGGCGTTCCTTGTTGCCGCTGGCCAAAACGCTGACGTGGCGCAGGCAAATCTCGAAACCGTTGGCAAGACAGCGACGGCCACTGGTGCCGAAATCGAGGACGTTGCCAAGGCATCGTTCACGCTGGGGGATGCGCTAAACGTCGATCCGAAGAACATGGAAAAGGCGCTGGCATCACTGGTGCAGGCAGGCAAGGAAGGTAATTTCGAATTCAAAGACATGGCTGCAGAACTGCCTGTGCTGGGCGCGTCGTTCCAGGCACTGAAGTTCACCGGCAACGAAGCCGTTGCATCGATGGGCGCCTACCTACAGATCGCACGCAAAGGTGCGGCCACATCAAGCGAGGCCGCGAACAACATGGCCAACTTCTTGGCCAAGATCCTTTCGCCGGAGACGCTGAAGAAGTCCGAAAAGCTGGGCGGCAACCTGTTCGGCGTTATCTCGAAAGCGCAAAAGGCAGGCGAGAACCCGATCGAAGCGGCGGTGAAAGAAATCAACCGGATCACCAAAGGCGGTGACCAGAAATTGCTTGGCGAGCTTTTCGCGGACATGCAAGTGCAGAACTTTGTTCGTCCTGTGCTTCAGAACCTTGAAAAGTACGACGAAATTAAAAAGGCTGCGCTTGGCGCCAGCGATGTCATCAAAACTGACTTTGCGCGGGTAATGCAAGAAGACAAGCTGGCACTGGATCAGCTGACCAACTCGCTGGACAACTTCGGCAAAAGCATTGGCGAGTCGCTGAACCCAGTCCTTACAAAACTGTACAACACACTGACGCCGATCGTCAGAACCGTGCGCGACTTTGTGGAAGAAAACAAAGAACTAGTCGGAAGTGTCATTGTCGGCGTTGGCGCGTTCGCCACGGCTCGAATCGCCATCCTTGGCGTTCAGCTGGCAATGGCTGGCCTGTCGATTGTTATGGCCACCAACCCTATCGGAGCAGCTGTGGCATTGATTGCGGCTTCAGCGGCGATGGTGATTGCGAACTGGGAGCCGATCAAAGATTTTTTCGTGCAGCTGTGGAAAGGCGTCACCGAGGCTTTCGATCAGGCCATCGGCTACATCATGCAGCAGTTCGACAAGATGATCGGCAAATTCAAAGCCGGTATCGAGTGGGTGGGCAACGTAGGCGACAAAATCGGATCGAGCGTCAGCAGCGGAGTGCAGGCCACCAAGAAGTTTTTCGGCGTGGACGACGGGCAAGTGCAGTCCACTGGCCCGATGGGGATCTCAGCAGCACCACCGCCGATGGCCACCGCACGCGGCACTGGTCCCAGCATCACCGACAGCAGCCAGAACACGTTCAACATTTACCAGCAGCCAGGGCAGGATCCGAAGGCGCTGGCCGAAGCATTGACAAGGGAGCAAGAGCGCCGACGGGAGATCATGAAACGCGGCGCCATGTTTGACGGAGTTATGGCGCAATGAGTTACGTAATGATGCAGCTAGGCAGCTTCCAGTTTGCGATCTGGACGGCTGCTTTTCAGGAATTTTCACGCAGCACGCAGTGGCGCTGGCCAGAGCAGGAGACGTTCGGCCAGTTGCCCACCTCGCAGTTCACCGGCAAGGGCAAGGAATCAATCACGCTGAAAGGCGTCATTTTTCCAGAGTTCCGCGGCGGCTTTGGCCAGATCCAGCGGCTTCGCAGTCTTGGCGACATGGGCCAGCCTCATATGCTGGTGAGCGGCGAAGGGGCGCTGATGGGGCGCTGGTGCATCGAGCAGCTGGACGAAGGCCAGACGATTTTTGACACGTTCGGCAGGCCGCGCCGGCAGGAATTCACACTACAACTGAAGCGGTTCAGCTAATGGCACAACAGTACCGAACCACGGCTGGCGATACCGTGGAATTTATCGCTTGGAAGAATTACGGCAGCCAGCAAGGCCAAGTGGTCGAGCAGCTGCTGGCGGCGAATCCTGGGCTGGCAGATTACGGCCCACAGCTGCCGGCAGGCGTCATCATCAGCCTGCCCACACTGACGGCCGTCGGCCAGTCTAAGGGCGTGAAGCTGTGGGATTGATCACAGGCATCCGTCCGGGCTTTAAGGTCACGGCAAACGGCGCAGACATATCTGGACTGGTATCGCAGCGGCTGGTCGGCATGACGTTGACCGACGCCGTTGGCATGGAATCCGATCTGCTGGAAATCAGGCTGCAAGACGCCGATCCACTGAACCCGATCCAGCTGCCACCAACTGGTGCCGAAATCACGCTGGCCATTGGCTATGACGGCATATTTCAGCCCATGGGCCTGTTTGTTTGCGACGAAGTGGAGTTGGCCGGCTGGCCTGGCGAAATGACCATCCGTGCGCGTGCGGCCGTCTACAACAAATCAAAGGGCGGCAAGTCAGACCTACAGACGCAACGAACGCGAAGCTGGCCGGCTGGTACCAAGCTGGTGGACATGATCAAGAAGGTGGCCGGCGAACATGGGCTTGAACCCAAGGTGGCGCAGTCGCTGCAATCCATCACACTGCCGCACATCGACCAGGCAGACGAATCCAACATCAACCTGCTGATCCGTGTCGCCAAAAAATACGATGCGATCGTGAAGCCGGCGAACGGCAAGCTGGTGGTGGCCAAGCGCGGTGAATCAAAGTCGGTCAGTGGCGAGTCGCTGCCACCAGTCCTGATTGCTGCCAGCGATTGCAGCGCCTACCGCATGAGCATCAGCAAGCGCGAAACGGCAGGCATGGTGGTGGCCTACTGGCACGCTGTCCGATCGGCCAAACGCAAGGAAGTGAAAGTCGGCAAAGGCGAGCCGGTGCGCCGGATGCGCAACAACTACCCGACCGAAGAAATGGCGCTGGCTGCTGCACGCGCCGAACTGGCACGCCGCGAACGTGGCCAGACCACGCTGGCACTGGCCACCATAGGCAGCCCGACGATCGCAGCCGAAGCGCAGCTGACAGTGGCTGGCATCCGGCCTGACGTCGATGGCCAATGGCTGATCACGCGAGTGACGCACAAGATCGACAATACCGGGTACGCCTGCGACATCGAGGCAGAGAAGCCGAACGAGTCCGAAGACGCCACCGTGGAAGTGAACGACCAATGACCTAGGCATGCCGCCGTGGTATGCGAAGTTATCCCCGCAGGGTACCGACCGTTAAACGGGGTATTTTGCGGGGTACGGGCAAAGGTCAAAAAAATTTCTACACATACAAATCAACACGTTAGGTCACGAATGCGCATAGCCACCTGTTATGTGCATTGGCATAATCCTGAATCATCCTGTATCATCCTGAATCATTCTAAGAGATTGCAGACGCTGCGTTTTTTCCGTTGAAGCCGCGATATTGACGCGCAGCCAAGGCGATGGCATCAGCTGCAAAAAGGGGTATCGCACGGGGTATCGATGGACAGCTACGCACGCAAATTGAGCGACGCACAGGTGCGCAACGCCAAGCCAGAGGCCAAGCCTTACAAGCTGACCGACGGCGGCGGATTGTTCCTGTTGGTGCAGCCAAACGGCGCCAAGCTATGGCGGTACAAATTCGCCGTGAACGGCAAGGAAGGGCTGCTGGCCGTCGGTACCTACCCTGACCTGTCGCTGTCAGCGGCTAGGGCTGCGCACCGTGAAGCACGCACGCTGGTGGCCGCTGGTCAAAACCCTGTGAAGGTTCGGCAGGAAGATCGCCGACTGGCTGAGCAGGAAGCGCTGCGCGCTAAGGTCGGACTGTTCACCAGCGTGGTCGAGCAGTGGCGCAACGCGACGGATCCGCGACTGGCCGAAAACAGCGTGAAGCAGCGCAAGCGCGAGATCGAAAAGTACCTAGTGCCAGAGCTTGGCAAGGCCATGATCCAGAACGTGCGCCGCATCGAGCTAGCCAACTTGCTGACCAAGGTCGAGGCCAAGACGCCAGAGACGGCACGCAACCTGCGCAACTACCTGAACGGGATTTTTGAGCACGCGATCAGCATGGGCCTAATCGAAGCCAATCCGGTACCGCCGCCAAAGCTGATGAAGAAGCGCAGCGCCGTTCCGTTCGCCGCCATGCCAGTCAACCAGATCCCCGGCTTCCTGCGCGCTGTGGACGCATGCAGCGCCGAAGCCACCACCAAGACAGCCATCACGCTGGTGGTGCTGACGGCCTGCCGCAAAAACGAAGTGACCGGCGCCAGCTGGTCGGAATTCGACCTAGACAATGGCGTCTGGCTGGTGCCTGCCGACCGTATGAAGAATCGCCGCGATCATTGGGTGCCGCTGTCACGCCAAGCGCTGGCCGTCCTGCGCGAGCTCAAGAAGACCAGCCAGACCGAACTGCTATTCCCCAACCGCCGCGACGCCAGCAGGCCAATGGCCAACCGATCGCTGAATGCCATGCTGGAAAGGCTAGGCTTCACCGAAGACACGGTGCATGGCTTCCGGTCCGTGTTCAGCACCCACTTCAACGGCAAGGGCGCCAACCCTGACGTGATTGAACGCTGCCTAGCCCACGCACCCAAGGACAAGGTGCGAGCCGCCTACAACCGTCATCCATACCAGGACGAACGCCGGGCCATGCTGCAAGAGTGGGCCGACTTTATCGACACACTGCGCAGGCCAGCGCTGACCGTGGCCGCGTGAAAAACCCCAAGAGGCGACCACCGAACTGAGACAGGATCATTGCGCGGATATCAATTTCCGCGGGTGCATTATGTCCACGACAATTTCAGGCAATAACCAAACAATCGCGCTTCCAACGCAGCAGGCTGGCGACCACGAAAGAACGCTGGTTGTTAATCCAAGCGCAGGCGCGTCCGTTGTGTTGCAGTATAAGTGTGGCGCGTCGTGGTTGACGGCCAGGAACTACGCATCACCAACAATCGACCGCATATTCATCAAGGGCCACCCTGCACAGCTGGTCTTTACCGGCCAATCTACTGTTGAACTGGGGGACTAAATGACAAACCCGGTAATTCAGAGTGTTGTGGGATCTTCGCAGCAGGAGTTGCTTTCGTCTCTATCGGCTAAGTCGCTTAAAAGGCCAGTTGTAGTCAGCTTGATGAACGGTAACGGCGGATCTTTTGTGGCGAACAACACGACGCTTGCGCAAATGATTATGATGCCAACCGAATTTATCGCAATCCGTATTGGTTACGCTCACCGAGGCGGATCTGGCCCCGTGACGGCTGCCCGATTGCTGGTGGCCACAACCGACAATGTCGGCGATCTTTCACAGGCTCAAACATCCGGCGGACGACAGTATGTTGTGCCAACAAAAAACGGTGTGGCAGATAACACCATATCCGCAACGGGGTGGCGGCAGGTGACGTTTTCAGGTGGCGCCGACCTTAACGTTCCAGATGCTGGTGCGAATAACCTGTCTTTTGTTTGGTCTGACTTAATTCAAATTCAGGCCGAGCCGCTGCGTTTTGGCGATACGGCGCGTTTTGCTGGCTGCTACCCGCTTATATTTAGGTTCTTTGCTGGGACCGCGCAGTACACAAAGGGCGGTAACACAGGATTCGGCGACACTACGAGTTTCATTCCTGAAAGCGGAAAATACCTACAACTAGGATGCGCGCGAGCAGGCGAGTTCACAGTAACCCCCAGCGGCTGGAACGAAACTTCCACTGTCGCTTTCGGTGACGACAAAAGCCTTCCGATCATAGTCGAGGCATATACAGCAGCTGGACGTTATTCCACGGTTCTGTGCTGTGGTGATTCTCGATTTGCTTCCTGCTCTGAGTTTCCATCCAAGATGCACCGTAATTTACAGCAATTTATAGAGCAGCAATCGGCTTTCAGCGAGACGCCTTTCCGAAGCGTAAGCCTTGCCCAAGGTGGACAAACGACAAACGTATACTACCAGCGCGGTGATTCTTATCTGGCCGGTGGTGGTTATGCGGATGCCTCGCTTTACCTTGTATATTCGATCAATGATGGGACTCCAACAAAGGCGATCATGGATAACGCTAAGGCAAAGGCGATTTTGTTTGCTGACAGATGCCGGCGTAGCGGAGTACGTCCCGTGCTTGTTACCGCGTTCCCTCTAGGTACTGGTTATACAACGGAGCAGGTAGCGCTTCTGAACGACCTTGTTAGCTTCGTGTCGTCACTTGGTTATCCGTTTATCAATCCACTCGCTATATACAGTGGCAACGCCAACTACGGCTGGAATCCTATTTTTCAATTCGATAACAGCCACATGAATGACGCAGGCTACCAAGACCTTGCAGCTCGATGCTTGGCAATTTTGAGAACTTCAACATAAAACAAACCCGCGCTAGGCGGGTTTTCTTATTTACGCATACAGCGGTTCGTTGTGTCTGTGCCATTCCTTGTGGCAGCGTTCGCACAACCAGCGAACGGAAAGCGGCTTGGTGTAGTCGTCGTGATGGGCTTCGATTTTTTCAGTGCTGCCGCATGATTCGTAGGCATTCGGTCGCACTAGCTTACCGCTTTTAATTGCATTGCCGGTAATGATATGCGCCGCGCGCTTCAACGGGAACCGTTCTTGATAAGACTTCAGCGCGCGCTGTTTCGCTGTTCTGCCTTCTTCCGTTTGGCTGTACCTTTTGCGCGCCTCAATTCTGTCTGGGTTGTTAGCCCGTTTCCGATCATATTCAAGGTAATAATCTAAATTTTTGGCGCGATTTTCTTTCGCTAAAGTCTTTCTGCAGTCCTTGCATGTTTTATCGTTAGTGTAAAAATCTGTTAGCGCCTTTTCCTGCTCACATCTTTTGCATTTCATAAAAAACCCCGCTGTTAATGGCGGGGCTATAGTACCTTATGCAAAGGGAATATTCAAATATACCGTTTAGAACGGTATATCTTGATCGAAGTCGATCGGCGGTTCATTCGGCCCACGCTGCTGGCCTGCAAACCCCTGCTGCTGGTTTGGCACAAAGCCGTGGGTGTTCGGTGCAGCTGAACCGCCAGGATTGTAGCCAGTGCGCGCCTGTGTGTTGTACGGCTGCTGCGCTGGCTGATGCTGACCCTGTGGCCGCGACTGGTGGCCTGCCTGCTGCTGTGGCTGGCCCTGTGGCCGTGCCTGCTGCTGGTAGCCACCTTGTGCCGCCGGCTGCTGGTTTGCCGGACGCTGGTTCTGTGGCTGGCCACCAGTAGCGCCCTGCCCTTCTGGCTTGCCGTCCAGCATCTGGAATTCGTCGATGATGATTTCCGTGGTGTAGCGTTCGACGCCTTGCTGGTCCTGCCACTTGCGCGTCTTCAGCTTGCCTTCGATGTAGACTTTGGAGCCCTTGCGCGAATATTCGCCGATGATTTCAGCCAAGCGCTGGTATGCCACGCACCGATGCCATTCGGTGGATTCCTTGCGTTCGTTGGTCTGCTTGTCCGTCCAGCTTTCGCTGGTGGCCACGGTGATGTTGGCCACCGCGCCGCCGGTCGGCATGTAACGCACTTCAGGATCAGCGCCCAAATTACCAATCAAAATTACTTTGTTTATTCCGCGTGCCATTATCCGTTCCTTTTTTCAATATTCCGGCGCTTTCTCGCCAGTCGTTTTAGTTGTGCCGCTGTCATTGTTCTGCGGCTTCCTCGCAGTTTGCCAGCGCGCTGGTAGTCCTGCCGGTACTCGATGTGCGCTGTACACGTTCCGGCCAACGCGGGGCCAACAACCGACCCCGCACCGATCATGATTGCAGCCAGCGCGTTGCTTAGTGTGAGTCTACGCATAGCCTTTCATCCGTTGTCGTTTTTCGTAGTCCTGCCGGCAGTCGGCGTCACAGAAACTGTGCGTCGGTGCCAGCTGTTCGTCACAGTTCAGGCAATGGCCGCCCCCAGTGGGGACGACCTGATTGCGAATGTTCTGGATCTGCGCTTCTTCCAACAGCGCTTGGATTTCCGACGCCTGGTCGAGTAAGTCAGCCATGCTTTGCGCCCACCCTGCCGTTGTCATTGACAGCGACCGTTTTGGCTTCTTCCCAAGCGATCACCTTCGCCAGCGGGTAAAGCACTCTGGTACCAACCTTCTGGAAGTCGGGGCCTTTCTTCTTGTGCCGCCAGTTGTTCAGCGTCTGCAGGCTGACTGAGTTGTTCCAGCGCTGCACCAGCTGTGCCGGCGTAAGGAACTTCGTTTCTTCGGTCATTTTTATGCACCCATAATCATGCTATTCAGTTCATCGACGCCGTTGTCATTTTGTGCTGGCAACTGGCGCTGTTCGTCGAACGCGGCTGCTGACTGTTTCAGCGTGGCAGGGCAACCGTTCGGATCGATCTTGTTGCGAAGTGCTTCCGGCAACGACTTCCAAGCAGCCTGAAGCGCCTTCATGCCGCTTTCGCAGACCATCGACAGGTGGTCCCAAGCGCGCTGAACTTCAGGATCGATCTGATTGCCACCATCGACCCAATCGCGCAGCAGCTTGCCGTGCTCGGACGTCAGATAGCCTTCGGCCCATTCGCCGGACTTGCCAAAGATGGCCGCCAGTTCGTCAGGGCACTTGAGCACTTCGCGCTGCATGCCGCCGTTCCACATCATCATGCTGGCAGTCAGTTCAAAAGTGAAGGACTTTTCCTGAATTGGCAGAATGCCTTGATCCAGATAGACAGTCTTTCCGTTCTGATTTTCCAGCTTTACTTTCGGCTGTGCGCGCATGCACGCAATAACGTGCACAGGTGATTGCAGCATCGCGTTCATGAACTTTTTGTGTTCCAGCTTTGCCGTGTTCCAGCGCGGATTCTTCGGCTGTTTGCCTTGGCTGTCTGGCCCGTTGGCTATGTCTTCACAACCACCGATGCCGTTCCATTCGTGCGACACAGAGTCGATCACCAGCACTTCGACGCCAGCGGCCACGAATGCGTTGATGGCCTCGATGTAGCGTGCAGGTGAGAATGGCGGCTGGAAGTCACCCACCAAGAACCGGTGAACCTGTCCCTGCTGATCGCGCAGAGCGTCCGCATACAACCGGCCACGGCGGTTTTCAGTACAGATCAGGCCGACCTTCTTGCTGTTGTAGTTCGCCAGACCCCAAGCCAAGCGCAGCGCTGAATAGGTCTTGCCACTGCCGCTGATGCCACCAAGGCCAATTACCAGGCGCGCGCCTTCGCGCTGCGCTTCTTCGATCGTGAAAATACTCATACAGGTTCCTTAGAAAAATAGGTCGCCAACGGCGAACACAAGTCCCCATGTGCCGACCACAAGACCGAACAGCATTCGCGGGACGGGTTTAATGTCATGCGCCACCAGAATGATGGCGCTAATCAGCAGAAGTTCGCTGGAAGTCATTCGGCTGCATCCATTAGGTGCTGGTTTTTGTTCATGTGCCACTTGGGCGTGCTGATCACCTGAACTTTGTCGCCATAGCCTTGCCAGCTGTCAGTGCGCTGGCATTCGGCGTACAGGTTCAGATCGGCGCGATACTGGGCACGGCCCAGCGCCACGGATTCCTGATCGAGCACATAGACACCGACGGCGAACGGCGGCTTTTTCTCCACCGCGATGAACGCGAAGTGGTCAGGATTGCCGCGCCAGAAGTCAGGCCGGCAGCGACACAGCACGCCAGTTTCCTGATCGTACCAGTAGGCCGACAGTTCGGCGGCGCCGTCCTTTGGTGGCAAGCAGTTCCCCTGTCGCAGCGCTTCGCGAAGGCCGTCGAGGTAGTACGGGTGCTGAATGTCGTAGCGCCAGTTCGCGATCGACTTGGAGAACCCTTCCAAGCTGGCGTCGTCGGTGGTCTTTAGGTCAACCACCACGTTCTGGCCGCGGAGCAATAGACCGCTGGCCGCCGGGTGATTCATCACCGCGTCACGCATGGCCATCAGATTCGACCATGTGTCTTCGTCCAGCACGATGCGTTCGCTGTTGTTGGCCTTCCATTCATCGAGGACGTCAGACCACAACGTCACCGGCTTGCCATTGGCTCGAAGCCAAGCGGCCATGTCATGGCGGCTGCCGCTGGTGCTGCCGATAAACGGCGTGCCAGTGGACTGCGTTGCTTCGTCGCAGATTTCAGACCACAGCGTCAGTTCGACGCCGTTGGCGCGCAGTGTGGCGGCCAGTTCGTTCACGCTGCCATTGGTGGACAGCAGGCCGGCGCGGTCTTGGTTCAATCGTTCGATGATCGACTTGAGTTCCGGCCCCTTCATGACTTCCAGCTGTTCGGCGGTGTACGTCTGTTCGGGCTGTTCCGTCAGGATCCGGTCGATCACTTCGGCTTTGGTGCCGCCAGTGATTAGCTTCGGCTTACGGTTGGCGTTCAGCGCCTGAATCATAATCACCAGCTGTTCTTTGTCGCGGATGGCGTCAGGGAATGCGGCTTCGCGTGCGGCGTTAATTTCGGCCACCATGGCCACCAGCACGTCGCGATCCTCGATAGCATCCGGTACGTCCTGCCGGCGCAATGCCAGACAGTACGTCTTGGTGAATTCTTCCGGTTCTAGGATAAGCGCATGAAATGCCGTGCCAAGTGCTTGGCTTGCTGTCGGTTGATTGTCATTCGCACTGCTGGTGGCGAACTTATAGTGCATAGGGCTGCGATGGATCAGATCCAGCCCTGACTTTGAGATCCCTTCCCCGCCGTGGTATTCGGCGTTCGGTATGCCGGCGTAAATGCCTGGTTTCATGGTTGCTTCCTCTATTGTGCTGGTTATTGCCAGTTATCCGTAATGATTGCGGATTATCTGCGAGTAAGTATAATGGTGTAAATTGACTTTAGTCAACGTTTTATGTTTTCTAGTGTTCTGGTGTGGCATGGCGTTACCTTGGTTGATCTGCCGTTATCGGCGATTGTTGAGGTGTGAACCGCTATTCCAAGCGCCGATCCGCTGTCAAGATGAAGTCACACTGGCAGTGTGCGACCAAGCGGCAGGCAAGCAATCCACAAGCTTTCGACGGGGAAATAAAATTATGCAGATCAATCTGCGTTCGTATCAAAGTGACATGATCGGGGGGGCTAGGGATGCACTTCGTACCCACCGATCCATTCTGCTACAGGCACCGACCGGCGCCGGCAAAACCGTTTTGGCGTCGTTTATGATCGGTCAAACGGCGGCTAGATCGGAATCAGCGTGGTTTTTGTGCCACAGGGCCGAACTGGTGGACGGCACCAGCAAGACGTTTTCCAAGTTCGGGATCCCCCACGGCGTCATCTGCGCCGGCTACCCTGGCGATCTGCGACAACCAGTGCAGGTGTGCAGCATCGACACCTTGAAAGGCAGACTGGCCATGCTGAAGCCGCCCAAACTGGCGGTGATTGACGAATGCCACCACGCAGGCGCTGCCGGATGGACGCGAATCATTGAATGGCTGCGCGAGGCCGGTTCCTACATCGTCGGCCTGTCAGCCACGCCGAAGCGGCTGGACGGGCGCGGTCTTGACGATCTGTTTGATTTTCTGGTGCCCGGTCCACAGGTCAGCTGGCTGATCGAAAACGGCCACCTGTCGCGGTACCGCGTCTTCGCGCCATCGATGCCAGACATGAAAGGCGTCAGGCGCAGCATGGGCGATTTCAGCCGCGCCGAAGCCGCCGAAAAGATGGACAAGCCAAAACTGACCGGCGACATCATCAGCCATTGGCGCAAGTACGCCGAAGGCATGCGAACGGTCGCATTTGCCGTGAACGTGGCCCACAGCAACCATCTGGCCGAATCATTCACCCGCGCTGGGATCCCAGCAGCGCACCTAGACGGCGGCACGCCAAAGGCCGAACGCAAGCGCATCATCGCCGATTATGCCGACGGCCGGATCCAAGTGCTGACGAACGTCGACCTGTTCGGCGAAGGCTTCGACCTGTCGAGCATTGCGCAGCGTGACGTCACCATTGATGCCGTTATCCAGGCGCGGCCAACGCAGTCGCTGTCACTGCATCTGCAACAGGTTGGTCGAGCCCTGCGCCCACAGCCTGGCAAGGTGGCCATCATCCTTGACCACGCTGGCAACGCGATGCGCCACGGCCTGCCCGACGACGAACGAGAATGGGGGCTGGAAGGCGAGCAGAAGAAAGGACGCCAAGCGGCCAACGACAACGAAGCGCCGCCGCCGCACATCTGCGTGCAGTGCTTCAACGCAATCAAGCGGCCACTGCCGCCAGCCTGTCCCCACTGCGGCAAGCGCCTGCAAATCGAAGCCAAGGAAATCGAGGTTGGCGACGGTGATCTGGTGGAGATTGGCGAAAAGGAAAAGGAGCAGCTGCGCCGGATCCGCGCCAAGGAACAGGCCGACGCCAAGACGCTGGAAGAACTGGTAACGCTTGGCCAGCGTCGTGGATATAAGGCGCCGATGGCATGGGCGCAGAAGGTTTATTCAGGCCGGCGAAGATAAATGAAATATTTTTGCTTGAATGTATTGCAGTATTTATAAATATAAATATAATTGTACTCAGATTTAAGCAACAAGGACAAAATCATTATGAACGTACCAAGCGGCATCAACTTAGCAAACCTGAACAAAGCAGAAGAACTGCTGGCCAAGATCCAAGCGCACATCAATGTGCTGAAGGCCGAAGAGAATGCCCACTGGGGCCATGTTGGCACAAGTGGCGCCATCGTTGAACGATTAGATGAAATCGTCGATTTCTTAGAAAACTAACCAACAAGGCCGGAGAAAATCCGGCCACACCTTCGAGGAAATAAGTATGAGTAACGCAGTTGAAACAATCAGCAAGATTGAGGACATGATCCGCGAGCGCAAGCAGGTCGCAGAACGGTTGAA
>Ga0209812_10000340_pt1 | contig 43661 bp, 42 predicted proteins | sample JI71714BDNA_FD_187502 | JGI IMG/M metagenome (GOLD analysis project Ga0209812, IMG submission 187502) | Wastewater effluent complex algal communities from Wisconsin, to seasonally profile nutrient transformation and Carbon sequestration -... | ecosystem: Engineered > WWTP > Effluent > Algae...
GGGGGGGGGGGGGCGGGGTGAGAGCCGTGTAACCTTCCACATCCATCCGCGTAGGAAGGGAACAACCATCTCTCCTGAGCGCCGTGCGATCAAAATTCCCCGTAGCCTTTCTGCTCCTCTCGCTCTCGGCCACCGCGGTGGAAGCCGGCAATGGCGATCCCAAGGCGGCGAAGATCTACCTGAGCACCGTACTGGAGCCCACCTCGCGCGGCAAGGCGGCCTTCTACATGGTGCCCGATGGCAAGGATGGTGAACTCTTCATCGGCCGCATCTATACGATGGATGGCAAGCTGAAGGCCGAAGGGCGCTTCCGCGATGCAGCGCTGTCGATCGAAGAAGGCCCCTTCGTGTTCTACCACCCCAACGGCAAAGTGGAAAGCCAGGGCGAGTACGTGATGGGCAACAAGACCGGTGTGTGGTTGCGCTTCGATCCCTGGGGTGGCCCTTTGGCGGAGAAGGTGTACAACCCCGATGTGCTGGCCAATATCCTCTACACCCGGGCCGAGACCATGCCCACCTTCCGCGGTGGCGACGAACGGGCGTTCGTGCGCACGGTGAAGGAAGGCGTGAAACTTCCCGAAGGCTCTTCCGTAAAGGGACCTGTGATGGCCTCCTTCGTGGTGGAGAAGAACGGTGAGTTGAGCGACGTTAAGGTGATCGAAGGCCAGGACAAGGCCCTTGATGATCAGGTGGTGGATGTGATCAAGTCCACCTCGCCTTGGACACCAGGCGCGGATAAAGGTGTCCCCGTGCGCGTGCAGATGCGTGTGCCGGTCCAATTCTAGAACCCAACTACATACACCATAAGCAGGAAGGCCCTCGAGCGATCGAGGGCCTTCGGCTTTTCAGGTGATGTTCGGATTAGAACGCATTATGCTCCTTGCCCGTGGCACTGCTTGTACTTCTTGCCGCTGCCGCACGGACATGGATCGTTGCGGCCCGGGGCTTTGTCCACACGCACCGGCGTTGGGGGCGTGCGGGGCGGGGGAGGTGGCATGGCCCCGCGGCCGGGTGCTGCAGGTCCAGCCGATGGGCGAGGCGCTCCGGAGCTTCCGCTACCAGCGAATTGCGGCACCTCCGTGCGACTGGTCTGAACCCGTTGTTGCGGGGGCGCTGGTGCCTGTGCTTCGCGTACCTGCGGTTGTGCCGTGGGTAGCCCGGCTTTCGCCAGGAAGCCGACCACATCTCCGTTGATGCGTTCGAGCATGGCCTTGAACAGGTTGAAGCTCTCCAGTTTGTAGATCAACAGCGGGTCCTTCTGCTCGATGCTGGCGTTCTGCACGCTGCGGCGCAGTTCGTCCATCTCGCGCAGGTGTTCCTTCCACTCGTTGTCGATGATGGCGAGCGTGATGTACTTCTCCACGCTGGCGATCAGTTCGCGGCCCTGGCTCTTGTAGGTCTTGGCCAGGTCGGTCACCACTTGCATGGTCTTCATGCCATCGGTGATGGGCACCACGATGTTCTGGTACTGTTGCCCCTGGTTCAAGAACACATCGGTGATCACCGGCATCGCTTGGTCCGCCGTCACCTTACCGTGGCGCTCGTAGCTGGCCAAGGCGGAATCGTAGACCTGTTCGATCAGCTCCTCGGTCTTGATGTTCTTGAAGTTCTCGGCGTTCACCGGGCTTTCGCAGCTCAGGCGACGGAAGAGTTCCAGTTGGAATCCGTCGAAGTCGCCGCTTTCGTGGTATTCGTTCACCACGCTGGCGCTCACTTCGTAGAACATTTCAAAACGTCCAGCTTCAAGCGCTCGCCGAAGAGCGCATGGTGGCGGCGCTTGTAGATAACCGTCCGCTGGCTGTTCATCACATCATCATACTCCAACAGGCGCTTGCGGATGCCGAAGTTGTTCTCCTCCACCTTCTTCTGCGCCCGCTCGATGCTCGCTGTGACCATCCGGTGCTGGATCACTTCGCCTTCCTTGAGGCCCATGGTGTCCATCAGCTTCGCGATGCGCTCGCTGTTGAACAGGCGCATCAGATCATCCTCCAAGGAGACGTAGAACTGCGAAGAACCCGGATCACCCTGACGACCGGCACGGCCGCGCAGCTGGCGATCCACCCGGCGGCTTTCGTGTTTCTCGGTGCCGATGATGGCCAGACCGCCGGCCTCCTTCACGCCGGGGCCCAGCTTGATGTCCGTACCACGACCCGCCATGTTGGTGGCGATGGTGACCGTACCGGGCAGACCGGCCTGTGCCACGATCTCGGCTTCGCGCTGGTGCTGTTTCGCGTTCAGTACGTTGTGCGGGATCTTGCGCATGGTGAGCATCTTGCTCATCAGCTCGCTCACCTCCACGCTCGTGGTACCCACCAGCACCGGGCGGCCGGCGTTGCGCAGGGCATCGATCTCCTCGATCACCGCATTGTATTTCTCCCGCTTGGTCTTGAAGACCATGTCCTCGTTGTCCTTGCGCACCACCGGACGGTTGGTGGGGATCACCATCACGTCCAGCTTGTAGATGTCCCACAATTCCTGCGCTTCCGTCTCGGCCGTACCGGTCATACCGGCCAGCTTGTGGTACATGCGGAAGTAGTTCTGCAAGGTCACCGTCGCATAGGTCTGCGTGGCCGCTTCCACCTTCACCTTCTCCTTGCTCTCGATGGCCTGGTGCAGTCCATCGCTGTAGCGGCGCCCTTCGAGGATACGGCCGGTCTGCTCGTCCACGATCTTCACCTTGCCGTCCATCACCACGTACTCCACGTTGTTCTCGTAGAGGGCGTAGGCGCGGATCAACTGGTTCACCGTGTGGATGCGCTCGCTCTTGATCGCGAAATCGCGCAGCAGTTCATCCTTGCGTTTGGCCTTCTCCTCGGTGCTCGCGCCGCTCTTCTCGATGTCGGCGATGCTGCCGCCCACGTCGGGCATGATGAAGAAGGTGGAGTCGTTCACATCACCGCTGATCAGGTCAACCCCTTTCTCGGTGAGCTCGATGCCATGCTGCTTCTCATCGATGGTGAAGTACAGCTCGGCATCCACCTTCGGCATGTCCTTGCCTTGGTCCTGCAGGTAGAAGTTCTCCGTCTTCTGCAGGTGCGCGCGCACCCCGTTCTCGCTCAGGAACTTGATCAGGGCGCTGTTCTTCGGCAACGCGCGGTGGGCGCGCAGCAGGGCCATGCCACCTTTCTCCAGCTGGTCCTTGCTCGGCGAGCCACCGTCGGTCAACCCTTTCAGGTTCTCCTTCGCCTCGGCCAACAACTTGGTCACCAACTGGCGTTGTGCATTGTACAGGCGCTCCACACGCGGCTTGTACTCGTCGAACTGGTGCACCTCACCCTTCGGTGTGGGGCCGCTGATGATGAGCGGTGTGCGCGCATCGTCCACGAGCACGCTGTCCACCTCATCCACGATGGCGAAGTGGTGCTTGCGCTGCACGAGGGCCGTGGGGGCATGCGCCATGTTGTCGCGCAGGTAGTCGAAGCCGAATTCGTTGTTGGTGCCGTAGGTGATATCGGCCATGTAGGCGTTGCGGCGATCGGGGCTGTTGGGCTGGTGCTTGTCGATGCAGTCCACCCGCATGCCGTGGAACTCGTGCAAGGGTCCCATCCATTCGGCATCGCGCTTGGCCAGGTAATCGTTCACGGTAACCACGTGTACCCCGCGACCGGCCAAGGCGTTCAGGAAGACGGGCAAGGTGCTCACCAGGGTTTTGCCCTCACCGGTGCCCATCTCGGCGATCTTCCCTGTGTGCAGGGCCACACCACCGATCAGCTGCACATCGTAGTGGAGCATGTCCCAGGTCATGGGGTTGCCTGCGGCAGACCAGGTGTTCTTCCAGATGGCTGTATCCCCTTCGATGCGGATGGCATCCGGGCGCTTGATGGCGAGCTCGCGGTCCACGTCGGTGGAGCGTACGCGCAATTCGCTGTTCTCCTTGAGGCGACGCGCCGTTTCCTTCACCACGGCGAAGGCTTCGGGCAGGATCTCCAAGAGCACGGCCTCGATGTCCTTCAAACTGGCCTCCTGCAACTTGTCGATGTCCTGGTAACGCCGTTCGCGCTCGTGGATGTCCATCTGCGGGTCGGCGTCGATCTCGGCGCGCAGGGCGTCCACCTGGTCGTCGTTCGCTTTCGTGCGCTCCTTGATGCGCGCTTTCAGGTCGGCGGTGCGGGCACGGAGCTCGTCGTGGCTCAGGCCGTTCAACTGGGCGTAGGCGGCCTTGGTCTTCTCCACCAACGGCATCACCTCCTTGAGGTCGCGTTGGGCTTTATCGCCGAATACTTTCTTGAGGGCCTTGGTAAGGGAACCGATCATGGGTCACTGGCGGAGCGCCGGTGGTCCGGCGGGTCCTGTTTAGGGTTTCGCCTCCGTACGGATGCACGTTGGCGGAAGAGGCGGCAAAGGTAGCCGAACGGGCCGAGCACAGACCTTGCCGCGATGGGACGGACTGCCAAGGCGTCAGGTGTGGGCCGTGAAACGCGAACCCCGGCCTTGAGCGCTGCTCGGACCGGGGTTCACAAGATGTTCGAAAGGCTAGTATTCGTCCTCGTTGAAGAAGAAGTCCTCCTTCGACGGGTAATCCGGCCAGATGTCCTCGATGGTCTCGAAGACCTCTTCATCGTCCTCGATGCCTTGCAGGTTCTCCACCACCTCCAGCGGAGCGCCGGTGCGCATGGCGAAATCGATCAGCTCGTCCTTGGTCGCAGGCCAGGGTGCGTCTTCCAAATACGAAGCGAGTTCCAGTGTCCAGTACATCGAAAAGGCCGTGTTAGGGTCCGTGAAATTGGCCGCAAATATAGACGGATAGACAAGCGGCGGCCCCAGACTTATCAACCGTTGAAGAATGCCCTATTGACGCGGCTTCCAGGGGGTGTCGGCCACGCCATCCACATGGGCGAGGTGGCGTGCCAGTACGAAAAGCAGGTCGCTGAGGCGGTTCAGGTAGCGCACCACGATCTCCGGTACAGGCTCGTTGGCCGCCAAGGTCACGATCAACCGCTCGGCCCGGCGACAGACCGTGCGGCATACATGGGCCTGTGAGGCGGCTACATGACCGCCGGGCAGGATGAAGTTCCGCATCTCGGGAAGCTCGGCTTCCATGCCGTCCATCGCGCGCTCCAAGGCTTCGATCTCCACATCAGTGACCTGGGGCACCTTGAACTTCTCCGCCTGTTCCTCGTTCGCACTGGCCAACCGGGATCCAAGACTGAAGAGCGTTTCCTGGATCGGTACCAGCAGGTCGTCGCGGCGGCCTTGGGCATGGTCGCGGAGCAGGCCGAGGTGGCTGTTCAGCTCATCGATGGTGCCATAGGCTTCGATGCGCAGGCTGTCCTTCGGGACGCGTTGCCCGCCCAACAAGCTGGTCTGTCCCTGGTCCCCGGTGCGGGTGTAGATCTTCATAGGGCCTTCAATAACGCAGGGTGAAATGCTCCTTGGCCTGCTCGGTGCGCAGGAACACAAGGCCGAGGTCGTAGATGTCAACGGTCACGGTGACGCGCGGGTGGGCTTTCACCACTTCCCAGGCGCGTTCCATGCCCCGGCTCCAATGGATGTCGTCGAACACGAAGACCGTGCCGCTGTGCGCTTTGCCCAGGCATTGTTCGAAGTACTCCAAGGTGGGTTCCTCGGCATGGTGGCCGTCGATGAAGACGAGGTCCACAGCACTCAACTTGGCCAGTGTTTCCGGCAGGCGGCTGCGGAAGCTCCCCAACACCGGGTGGATGTTCCGTTGCTTGAGCTGGTCGAAGTGGTGCTGTGCGATGCGCATGGTCTGCGGACAGCCTTCTATGGTGTGTACCGTGCCTTCATCCGCACCCAGCGCGAGGTAGAGCGTGCTGAGGCCGAAGGAGGTGCCCAGTTCCACCACTTCATCCGCCTGGAAATAACGGGCGAGCCGGAAGAGGAGTTGGGCTTGTGCGGGCGGTTTCAAGGCGGTGCGTGCGATATCCGCCACAGCCCGGCTCGGCATATCGAACACGCGCGATCCGGCGCCGAGGTCGTTCACGCGGATGGTCTGTTCGCTAGCTAGCAGGTCTGCACGCAAGCCTTCGATCGTCCGGAATTCGGGCAGTTCGTTCGACGGGCGCAGCACGTGCGTGATGAGGTCGTACACGAACGGACTGTGTACCCCATGCCGCGTTCGTGCGCGCACTAGGTGCCCGAGGTAGGAACCGATCCGTTGCAGTTGTTCTCCCATGCGCATCATGCCGATCGGCCGTACGATCAAAGGTAGCGGCGCGCCCCGTGGCCTACTTCGGCTGCGGCGCGGTGCATCAACAAGTCCGTGTTGGCGTTAGCGCTTGGGCTGCTGCGCGAGGGTCTTGCGCGCCTCGCGGAAGTACTTCAACGGCACCCACAGCATGCCGAAGCATTCGCCATCCTCTTTGCCCAAGTGCTTGTGGTGGATCTTATGTGCCTTGCGGATGCCGAGGAAATAAGGGCTGTTCGTGTTGCGCAGCCACTTGATCCGCTGGTGGATGAACACCTCGTGCACGAAGAAATACGCGATGCCGTAGATCAGGATGCCTAGCCCGATCCAGAGCCACGGTGTATGCAACCCTTGGAAACTGCCCACCAGGAAGAGGCACATCGAGGGTACGGCGAAGATCAGGAAGAAGCTATCGTTCCGCTCCAGGAAACCGTAATGGTCCTTCTTGTGGTGGTCGGAATGCAGGTGCCACAAGAAGCCGTGCATCACATACTTGTGTGTGGCCCAGGCCACGCCTTCCATCACCACGAAGGTGACGGCCACGATGCCAATGATCATCCAACTGCTCATGCTCGGGGAACAACGAGGGACTACGAAGGTTCGGTACCTCCTGCAAAGATGCGTTCCAAGGTCCGTTCCCGGAACCGGAAGATGCCATCGAGCTTCTTCCGGACGAACAGCATATGGGCGAGTTCACCAAGGATCCCCAGCGGTAGCTCATACTCCACGCGGTCACGCATCAGTACTCCCTCCCGCACGGCTTCGAACGTGTGGGTATGGTGCCAGCGCTTGTATGGACCGGTTTCCTGCGTATCCACGAAACGCTCGGGGGCTTTCACATCCTCGATCCGGGTGACCCACCTCATGGGTATCCCCAGGACGGGTCGCACCGTGTAGGTGATCCGCTGGCCTGTGTACGCTTCGCGACCATCGAACGAGTCGTGGATCACGAAACCCATTTCCGGCGGGGTGATGCGCGCCAGATTCCGCGGGCTGCTGAAGAAAGCCCAAGCCTTATCGATCGTGATGGGCAATACTTGCGACCGCTCCAACACGTGTTGCGCCATGGCTCAGCCGATGATCTCCAACTTCGGGTAGCGCTGCTTCCAGGCAGCAAGCGCCTTTTGGGAGGACACCGTGATAACGGTGCGAGAATCCAGACGGACCTTGATCTCCTTCACTCCCGCTTTGATCGGACGTTCCAGGATGATAGCGGGTTTCTTGCGTGGCATTTCGTTCTGCGTTGCGGAGGTGTTCAGCCGATGACCTCCAGTTTGGGGTAGCGGGAGCGCCAGAAGTCCAGCGCTTTATTGCTCGCTACGGTGATGATGGTACGTGCGTCCAGCCTGACTTTGATGGCCTTCAATCCTGCTTTCACCGGCTGGCTGAGGACGAGGGCTTTCTTCTTGCGTGGCATGGCTATGCAAAGAGCTTGGTTTGTCGTTCAGTTCCCTTGCCCTTTTCGCCGAGACCGAGCTTGTACGTCTCGATGGCTCGCTTGCGGGCTATTTCGTGAACGACCAACGGCTTTGCATAGTTCGCACTACCATACTCCGGAACCCAATTCTTCACATAGTTTAACTGGGGATCGAAGCGTTCCATTTGGAGGGTGGGGTTGAAGACCCTGAAGTACGGGGCCGCATCACAGCCCGACCCGGAGGCCCATTGCCAACCTCCGTTGTTGCTACTTAGCTCGAAATCAAGTAGTTGTTTGGCGAAATAGGCCTCGCCCCAGCGCCAGTCGACCAGCAGGTGCTTGGTGAGGAAACTCGCCACCACCATGCGTACCCGGTTGTGCATCAAGCCTGTAGCGTTCAACTCGCGCATGCCCGCGTCCACGAGAGGGTATCCCGTCCGCCCTTCGCACCACGCCTTGAAGCCAGGCTCGTCCGCCCGCCACGAGATGTTGTCGTAAGCCGGCTTGAAGGCCCGCTCCGGATGGGGGAAGTGCCAGAGGATCTGCATGAAGAACTCCCTCCAGATCAGCTCATTCAGGTAGGTGGGGCTCTTCCCCCGGCTTCTGCGCACCAATTCCCGGACACTCACCGTGCCGAAACGGAGGTGCGTGCTCATCTTGCTGGTGCCATTGACTGCCGGCAGGTTCCTGGTCTCCTTGTACCCGGCGAGAAGCCCATCCTTCAAATCAAGAGGTGGCACCACGAGGTCGGTGGGTTCGAAACCGATCTCCGCCAGGCTGGGCAAGGGCTTCGCGCTCGTCTTCCACAACTTCGACAAGTGCGCTTCGCTCGGGAAAGCGGCTTCCATGGCAGGGTCGAAATAGGCTAACCACTTTCGGGCGTACGGTGTGAAGACCGTGTAGGGTTTGCCGTCATCCTTGAGGACCTCTCCCCGCTCGAAGATGCTGATGTCCTTGAAGCTCCGGAAGGGGATACCACGTTCCGCAAGGAGTTGGCCCACCTCCGCATCCCGCTGCTGGGCGTAGGGCTCGTGGTCGTGGTTCACCGTCACACCGGTGATGTCGAACTCCTCCAACAAGCGCTTCCATACTTCCAAGGGCGAACCGTGCTCCACCATGATGGTGCTGCCTGCATTCACCAGTTGCTGTTGCAAGCCCTGCAATGCGCGGTGGATGAAGTCCACCCGACGGTCCTTCTTGGTGGCGAGCTTGTTGAGGATGTTCGTGTCGAAGATGAAAAGGGGCAACACGTCACCGTGCTCGGTCAGTGCGCGGTATAGCCCATGGTTGTCGTGCAACCGAAGGTCTCGCCGGAACCAGTGGATCGCGATGCGCGGCTTCTTCATGCCCGCTTCTTCGAAAGGTGTTCCTCCACCATCGGCCAGCAGATGTGGAACCAAGCCGTGAAGCGCGCGGGATGGGCCGTCATCTCTTCACGCAGGGCATCGAGTTCCACATAACGCCAATCCTGCACTTCCATCGGGTTCGGCTTGGGCGTGGTGGAGATGGTGCCGAAGTAGACGTGGTCGAGTTCGTGTTCGGTCAATCCATTGCCCACCTCGGCTTGGTAGGTGAAGGCGAACCGATGATCCAAGGATGTACGGAGGCCGAGTTCTTCCATCAGCCTGCGCGCCGCAGCATCTTCCGTGCGCTCACCGGGCCTCGGGTGGCTGCAACATGCATTCGTCCAGAGCAAGGGGGAATGGTACTTCACGGCCGCACGCTGCTGGAGGAGCATGCGCCCTTCAGCATCGAAGAGGAAGATCGAGAAGGCTCTGTGCAGCACGGGCTCGCGATGCGCCGCGTACTTCTCCATCCGCCCGATCTCCTCGTCGCGTTCGTTCACGAGGATCACTTCCTCGCTATTCGCGGCATTGGTGGCCATCACAACAGACCGAGGCTATGGCGCAGATAGCTTGTGGTGAGCAAGGCGATCTTCCGACGGTTACGGACCCGGATGCGCTCTTTCAGGATGCGGTCACACGGCAGCGCTTGGATCTTGCGGAAGAGGGCGAGGTAGTAGACATAGGCCATGTAAACCCCGAACCGCGAGCCGCGCGGCAGTTGCCTGATGCCCTCCAGCGCAGCATCCATGTCCGCGCGGATGTCGGCCTCGATCATCCGTTTGGTCTCGCTATCCATCCGCGATACATCCACGCCCGGGAAGTACGTGCGGCCGAGGTTCTGGTGGTCATCCTTCAGGTCGCGCAGGAAATTCACCTTCTGGAAGGCCGAGCCCAAGCGCATGGCCGCAGGCTTCAGACGCTGGTACAAGGCATCGTCGTTCTTGCAGAAGACGCGCAGGCACATCAGGCCCACCACCTCGGCACTGCCCAGGATGTAGGTCTCATAGGACCGCTGATCGTAGGTGCGATCCTGCAGGTCCATCGCCATGCTGTCCAGGAAGGTGTTGTACAGTTCCGGCTCGATGCCATATCCGTTCACAACACGTTGGAAGCTCTGCAGGATGGGGTTGAGGCTGATGCCTTCTTTGATGGCGGTATGTGTATCCTCCCGGAACCGCGCCAACAAGGTGGCTTTGTCGAAGCCATGGAAGGTGTCAACGATCTCGTCGGCGAAACGCACGAAACCATAGATGGCATGGATCGGCCCGCGAAGGTCATGCTCCAAGGAGCGTATACCCAGTGAGAAGGAAGTACTGTAGCTGCGTGTGGCGGTACGACTGGCTTTCAAACATACCTCGTCGTAGAGGGCGATGGTATTCATGCGGTAACGGCATTGGCCCGCGTGGGACGGGCATTCGTTCTTCCAATGATCTCCTTCTCCATGAGCTCTGCCACGACCTGGCCACTGATAATGGCCGGGGGAACACCTGGACCAGGTACGGTCAACTGGCCAGCAAAATACAGGCCTTTCACTTTCTTGCTCTTCATGCTGGGGCGCAAGGGTCCGGTTTGCATGATGGTGTTGGCCAGTCCGTAGGCATTACCACGGAACGCGTTATAATCGCTCTTCAGGTCGTTGATGCAGTAACTGCGCTTCAGCACCACATGCGGCCTGGGATCGAAGCCCACGTACTTCGACATACGCTCCATCACGATGTTGAAGTAACGCTCCCGGATGGCCTCCGTGTCTTTCAGTCCCGGGGCTATCGGGATGAGAATGACCATGTTCTCGTGCCCTGCCGGAGCTACACCAGGGTCCGTTCGGCTGGAGCAGCTCACATAGAACAAGGGCTTGCTCGGCCAAGAGGGCTCATCGTAGATCTCGGCCGAATGGGTGTCCAATGCTTCGTCGAAGAAGAGGGTGTGGTGCTCAAGCCGCGGGATGGTCCGATCCAAGCCGAGGTAGAAGAGCAAGCTGGAAGGCGCCATCTTCCGATCATCCCAGTAATTGGTGGTATAGCTCCGATGTTCCTGTGGCAACAACTGCTGTTCCACATGGTGGTAATCCGCGGCTGCAAGGACCACGTCAGCGTTCCGGATCCCTTGATCGGTCTCGATCCCCACCGCCCGGCCATCCTTCACCACGATGCGTTGCACGTTCTGGTCGAAATGGACGCGAACGCCTTGCTTTTCGGCCACACGGAGCATGCCTTCCACCACGCTTCCCATACCGCCCATGGGGTACCACGTGCCGAGTTCGAGGTCGGCATAGTTCATCAAACTATAGAGCGCAGGCGTGTTCTGCGGCGCCGCTCCAAGGAAGAGCACCGGGAATTCCATCAGCGCGCGCAGCTTCGGCTCCGTGAAATGATCCTGTACATGCTTGCGCAACGAGCGAAGTACGGATGTCTTCAACAGGCCAGCGATCACACCGGGATGTGCGTATTCCAACCAGGAGAGCGAGGGGCGGTAGACCAGCTCGCCCATGCCCAGATCGTACTTGATCTTGGCCTCGGCGAGGAACTTGTCCAATGCGCTGGCAGCCCCTGGTTCGTAGCGCTCGAACAGTTTGCGCTGTTCTGCCCTTGTCGCCGGCACGGCCATATCGTCTTGGGGGCTGAAAACGACCTTGTAGGATGGATCCAGGCGTCGTAGGTCGTAGTGGTCTGCGGCTCGTTCGCCGAACTCCGCGAAGAACCGTTCGAACACCTCGGGCATCCAATAAAAGCTTGGGCCCATGTCGAACGTGAAGCCGTTCTGGCGCCACACGCTTGCACGGCCACCAGCCCCGTTGTTCTTCTCCACCAGGTCAACGGTGAAACCGCGGCGCGCCAAGGAAGCAGCGGCGGCAATGCCGGAGAATCCGGCGCCGATCACGATCGCGGTGGGCTTCAAGCGGGAACGTTCTTGTCGGTCAACATTTCCATCAATCGGTGGCGTGCTTGGAAGATCCGGCTCTTCACCGTGCCGATGGGGATACCGAGCTGGTCAGCGATCTCGTGGTATTTGTAGCCCTCATGGTGCATGGTGAAGGGCTCGCGGAAAGCCTTGTCCAACCGGTCCAAGCTACGCTGGATCTCGGCCATTTTCACCGAAGCGTCCGGACTGCTCGGCAATTGCACCCGACGCACCTCGTCGCGCTCGCGGTCCACACTGTCCATTACGGCCTTGGTACGCTTGGTGCGGCGGTGATCGTTGATGAAGGTATTCTTCATGATCGTATACACCCACGCCTTGAAATTGGTGTTGTCCCGGAACTTGTCGCGGTAGGTCAACGCGCGCATCATGCTCTCTTGAAGCAGGTCCAGGGCGTTGTCCCGGTCCTTGGTCAAGCTCAAGGCGAAATAGTACAGTTGCTGGCGGATACCGAGGAGTTGCTGCTGGAATTCGAGCGTTGACATGGTTGGTCGATTGTTTTGTTCAATGATTACGACACAAACCTAGACAAGAACGTTTACCGATATGCTGAAAAGGTTGAACAAAATGAAATTCCATGACAATTCTGCCTTGGTGTGACCATTGATCTAGGCTCAATGCTTTGAATATCAGGTACATGCAATTTTGGCCGCCGGTCCATCTGAACCCTTGTCCGACTTGATCGTTCCCTTGCGTCACCACTTTCCATGCGCCTCCTGACCTTCTCCCTTCTCCTTGCTTACACGCTGAACGGGTTCTCCCAGGCAACCGTCAAGGGTATCGTACGCGACGGCCGAAGCCGTGAACCCTTGCCCTTCGTGAATGTGCTCCTGGACGGCACGACCCAAGGCGCCACCACCGATATGAACGGTCTGTTCACTGTGGAGAACGTGAAGCCGGGGCTTTACAACGTCATCGCTTCTTCCGTCGGGTATCTCCGCCGGGTGGTGCCCGAAGTGCAGGTGGGTACCGCACGCCCCGTTGAACTTGAGATCCTCTTGGAAGCTTCGGCCACCGAGTTGAAGGAAGTGGAGATCAAGCCCAAGGCTTTTCAACGGTCCTCGGAAAGTCCGCTGTCCGTTCGGACGATCGGTTCCGCTGAGATCATGCGTAATCCAGGCGGGAATCGCGACATCAGTAAGGTGATACGTGCGTTGCCCGGTGTGGCCAGCACGGCCAGCTTCCGCAACGACATCATCATCCGCGGTGGCGCGCCGAACGAGAACCGCTTCTACCTGGACGGTATCGAGGTGCCCACCATCAACCACTTCAGTACACAGGGCAGCAGCGGCGGTCCGGTCGGTATGATCAACGTCAACTTCATCCGGGAGGTGGATGTGATCACCGGTGCGTTCCCCGCCGCCCGTGGCAATACGCTCAGTTCCGTGTTCGAGTTCAAACAGCCCGAAGGCAATACCGAACAGCGCACCTTCACGTTCATGGCGGGAAGCAGTGATGTGGGGTTCACCTTCGACGGGCCCACGGGTGCACGGGCCTCTACCATCCTTTCCGTACGCCGCTCGTACCTCCAGTTCCTCTTCCAAGCGCTGAAGCTGCCTTTCCTTCCCATCTACAACGATGCGCAGTTGAAACACACCATCCGCATCAACGACCGCTCGCGGCTCACGTTCATCGGGTTGGGTGCCTACGACAACGTGGAGCTCAACCCCGGCGCCAATGATGGCATCACCGACGTGGAACGCTTCGAGCGCAACCGATATATCCTAGGCAACATCCCCGAGAACGACCAGTGGAACTACACCGTGGGCGCCCGCTTCGACCGGTTCGTGGCGAAAGGACTGCACACCTTGGTGGTGAGCCGCAGCCACCTCTTCAATGAGGCGACCAAATTCCGCAACAACGACGAGAGCGACCCGAGCGCTTTGCTGCTTCGCTATGGAAGTCAGGAAGAGGAGAACAAGTTCCGCTATGAGGCGCAGATGAACTACGGCGCCTGGCGTTTCGTGGGCGGTGTGAACGCTGAGCATGCACGCTACAGCACCGATACGTATGCACAACGCGTGATCGGTGGCCTGCCCGTCATCATTGACTACAATAGTGATCTATCGGTTGACAAGTTCGGCGCCTTCGGGCAGCTCAGCCGAACCTTCGGCAAGCTCTCCGGCTCGTTGGGTCTACGAACTGACATCAACACGCTGCGGTCCACCATGAGCGATCCGCTCGATCAGCTCTCACCGCGCCTCTCGCTGTCCTACGCAGTCAGCGATGCGATCGCCGTCAATGCCAATGCAGGGCGGTTCTATCAATTGCCTCCCTATACGGTGCTCGGTTTCCGTGATGCCATAGGCACACCGTTGAACCTGGATGGTGGTATCCGTTACATCCAAGCGGATCACGTGGTGGCCGGTGTGGAGTATTACACCCAGAACAATGGCAAGCTCTCCGTGGAGGGTTTCCATAAGTGGTACGATCGTTATCCCCTGCTCGTGGATAAGGGGGTAAGCCTCGCCAACCTCGGCGGCGATTTCGGTGTGATCGGGAACGAGCTTGCCGTGCCGACTTCCAAAGGACGCTCCTACGGTGTCGAGTTCCTCGCCCAGCAGAAGTTGTACAAGGGTTTCTATGGCATCGCCTCCTACACGTTCGTGAAGAGCGAGTTCACCAATGCCAATGGCCGCTTCGCACCCAGTAGCTGGGATTTCGGCCATATCGTGAACCTAACGGGAGGCAAACGGTTGCCCAAGGATTGGGAAGTGGGCCTCAATTGGCGCCTGCAGGGTGGTGGGCCTTACACGCCCTTCGACTTGAACGCCTCATCGCTCATCGTGAACTGGGAGAGCCAGCAGCAAGGTGTACCTGACTTCGCGAACATCAATACGCTGCGCCTCCGCGGGTTCAACCAGCTCAACGTACGGGTCGATAAGCGGTACTACTTCAAGGGGTGGACCCTGAACGTCTATCTTGATGTGGAGAACGTGCTCGGCAGCGAGTTGCCAGGACCTCCGTTCGTCGACGTCCTGCGCGACGTTAGCGGTCAGCCCACTGTGGACCCGACGGATCCTTCACGGTACGTGCTCCGCGAGTTATCGAACGACGGTGCCACGGTACTGCCTAGCATTGGCTTGATGATCGAGATCTGAGGATCGATCCTCTAGTGGCTGTTCAATGTGCCCGATGTGGAGCCGATCGACCGCTTCCGAGTCATGCATGTACAACCAGGCCATGGCGAACGGAAAAGGCCGTCCCAATGAGACGGCCTTCGTTGTGTGGGACGTACTGGATTCGAACCAGTGACCTTCCCGCCTGTCAGGCGGGACGCTCTAACCCAGCCTCGCATAACCTGACGACGCGTGCTTTGGACTTCCAGGCCTTGACCTCTCGTTCTCTCCGCATCGCAGATGCCTTGTCGGGATGTTCCTCACGATAGCGGATCACCCAGTCCTTGGCCTTTCCAGTCCAGGCTTTGTGTTCTCCCAAATGCTTGGCAAGCCTGGCCTCAACGGGCTGTTCAGTGTGTCCGATGTAGAACCGATCAAGGGCCTCCGAATGAAGAATGTAGAACCAGGCCATGGCGAACGGAAAAGGCCGTCCCAATGAGACGGCCTTCGTTGTGTGGGACGTACTGGATTCGAACCAGTGACCTCATGCGTGTGAAGCATGCGCTCTAAACCAGCTGAGCTAACATCCCTGGCAATGGTGGAGGCAGCCGGATTCGAACCAGCGACCCTCTGCTTGTAAGGCAGATGCTCTGAACCAGCTGAGCTATGCCTCCATTACCTATCCAAAGAACGAACTCGAACCAGCGACCCGCCCGCCTGTTGGGCGGGATGCTCTGAACCAGCTGAGCTATGCCTCCATTACCTATCCAAAGAACGAACTCGAGCCAGCGACCCTCCCGCCTGTGGGGCGGGATGCTCTGAACCAGCTGAGCTATGCCTCCATTACCTATCCAAAGAACGAACTCGAACCAGCGACCCTCCCGCCTGTGGGGCGGGATGCTCTGAACCAGCTGAGCTATGCCTCCATTACCGACCCAAAGAACTTGCGCCATCTTACGGGAAGGCGTTAAGGGGCGGCAAATATAGCGGAAGCCGTCAAACTACCTCGGCCACCACGAAAACACTGCCGGTGACCAGCACAAGGTCGTTGATGGCCGCAGCGCGGCGAGCGGCTTCGAAAGCTGCGCCAACACTGGGATAGGTGGACCCATGGAGACCGTATGCGGCGGCGCGCTTCTGGAGTTCCAAGGCATCCAAGCCCCGAGGGATGTCGGCCTTGCAGAAGTAATAGGTGGCTTGCTTGGGTAGTTCGGCCAAGACCAGGCTCAAGTCCTTGTCGTTCACCATGCCGAGCACGATGTGCAACTGCTCGTATGGCTGGCATTCGAGCATCCGTTTCACCACCCGCAGACCATCCACGTTGTGGGCCACGTCAGCAATGGTCAAGGGCAGGTCGGAGAGGACCTGCCAACGCCCCTTCAATCCTGTGTTCCGCACCACGCGGAGGAATCCATCTACGATATGCGCCTCTTCGATCCGCCAGCCCTTTTGGCGCAAATGCTCCAGTGCGGCCAAGGCCGTTCGGGCATTCCGCTCTTGGTGCTCTCCGTGCAATGCGCTTCGGTGGGGGAGAGGACCTTGTTGGTCAACCAGGGTGATCGGGGCGTTCAATGGATCCGCCCTGTTCAAGAACACCTCCGCCACCGCGCCATCGGCTTCGCCCACCACGACAGGCACGCCCGCTTTGATGATGCCGGCCTTCTCCGTTGCGATCGCCTCCAATGTCGTGCCAAGGAAGTCCATGTGGTCCCAGCCGATGTTCGTGATGACGCTCACTTCCGGCGTGATCACATTGGTGCTGTCCAAGCGCCCACCCATGCCGGTCTCGATCACCGCGATATCCACCTGCTGTTCGCGGAACCACCACAGCGCTAGCGCCACCCCCCATTCGAAGAACGAGGCTTCGATCGGCTCGAAGCCAGCCCGATACCGCTCCACGAACCGCACCACCTCCGCTTCGCTGATCATCTCCCCGTTGATCCGGAATCGCTCCCGGAAGTCCTTCAGGTGCGGTGAGGTATGCAAGCCCACCTTGTACCCGGCCTCTTGGAGCACGCTCGCGATCAAGTGGCTTGTGCTTCCCTTGCCATTGGTGCCTGCCACGTGTACGCACCGCAGCCCACGTTCAGGATGCCCGGTCAGTTCCATCAGGGCGTGGGTATTGGTAAGGTCGGCTTTGTACGCGGCCTTGCCGATGCGTTGGAACATGGGCAGTCGCGCATAGAGGTATGCCAACGTTTCCGCGTAGGTCATCGGCTCATGCGGTTCGTGGACTGATCTGCATTAAGAGCTTCATTTGACGAGGTTCGTTCGAAGAAGCCGAAGGAGGCGCAAGAACGGATGCTTTTCGCCGAGAAAGAAGGAAGCACCTATGGTGCATGGTGCGATCGAAGCTGGATGGATCGTGCTTCCTGCTCGTACAGTAGGTTGAGGATCACCCTGGGAAGAAGCGCAACTTGATGTAGTGGGCCTGTTCGGGTGGGCCGTTGGGCAGGGCCACGAAGCGGCAGGTCTTGGCGGCACGCAAGGCCACGTTCTGAATGGCCACATCGGGTGTGCCTGTACCAGCAACGGATACGCGCAGCACAGCACCTGCACGGTCCACGATCACCTTCACTTCCACCCAGGTGGCGTTCTGGAGTTCGGGGCGCTCGCTCAAGTCCGGTCCTTTGGCCAACCCGCGACCACCGCCGCGCAACTCCCATCCATCGCCCCGCATGGCGCCGATCCCGCCGGGCTTGCCGTCCTCGATACCGGGATCGCCTGGTTTGCTGTTGTCCGGACCATCAGCTGGGTTCTGGCCGGGCTTGTTCCAATTGTTCAGGGCGTCCGACAAGCGGTTGTCCACCTTGGGTTCCTTGGGCTTCACCGGCTTCGGTGTGGGCTTGGTCACCGGCTTCGGGTCTTTGGGCTTCACCACCTCCACATCGCTGTCCGCCTGGGTGGCCACATCCTCTTCTTCCACCGGCACGATCGGCGCTGCACTTTGCTCGCCGCCTGGATCTTGGGTGGGACGATCGCCTCCGCCATCATCGGTGGTGCCGAAGTCGGCCATGGCCACCTCCACGGTTTCTTCCGGAAGCGGTGGGTCGAAGTGCTTCAGACCGATGAACATGAAGAGGATCAGCAGCAACACATGCATCAAGACGGTCGTGATGAGCCCCGTGGTGCGGTCTCGCCGCTCTTCTTGCTGCACGGCTGCTGTCATGGCTGAGATGGAGTTGGTTGTTGCCCAGGTGGGGTGGGGGCTGATGCCAGCACGATACGCCACTTGTGGGTCTTCGCGATGTTCAGCACGTCCACCATCCTTCCGGTAGGCACTTCCTGTGCCACGCTCAACACGATGGCATCGCTCTCGGTGTGTTTGGCCATCTCTGCGACCAAGGCGCCTTCGATGTCCGCCAGCGCAATGGCGCTCCCGTTCAAGGTCCCACCTGTTTCGGTCAGTAGCCGAAGGGCCACTTTCGGTTCCGACTTGCTGGCGCTGGTCTTGTTCTTCGGCAGGTCCACGGGAAGCGCGAAGGGGCTCACCATGGTGCTCACGATGACGAAGAAGATGAGCAGCAAGAAGACCAGGTCGGTCATGCTGCTCAGGCTGAAACCGGCATCCACCTTATGTGTGCTGCGTATGCCCATGGCTTACTTCGGTCGGGTGGCGATGATCACTTTCCAGTTGTTGCGTTTCGCAATATCCATCACGCCCACCGTGATACCCGCAGGAACTCGCTGATCCACGTGGATCACCAAGCTCGGGTTCTTGTCCTGGATCGGGGCCATCCTATCCTGCAGTACACCCTCGAGGTCCAAAGGATCAACGGGGATGTCATTCACACTGAATGCGCCATCGGCATCGATCCTTACACCCACGCGCGGCTTCTCCTTGGTCTTGTTCGCGCTGATCGGCAGATCCACCGGCATGGTGGTGGGGCTCACCATGGTGCTGATGATGACGAAGAAGATCAGCAGCAGGAAGACCAGGTCGGTCATGCTGCTCAGGCTGAAGCCCGCGTCGATCTTATTGCTGCTGCGTAATCGCACGTGGGGCTATCACTTCGCCGGTGATTCCAGGACCTCCATGAACTCGATGGTGCGCGATTCCATCTTCTGCACCACTTTGTTCACGCGTGCCACCAGTAGGTTATACCCGATGTAGGCCGGGATACCGATGATGAGACCGGCCACGGTGGTGATCATGGCTTGCATCATACCACCGCTCAATTGGCTCAGCTCCACACCCGCACCGCTCACCTCCATGGTGTGGAAGGTGATCACCATACCCACCACGGTACCCAAGAATCCGAGCATCGGTGCCGCACCTGAAACGGTGGCGATCACTGGCAGCCCGCTCTCCAGTCGGTAGACCTCCAGCTTACCCTGGTTCTCGATGCTCACCTCGATATCCTTCAGTGGTTTGCCGATACGATTGATCCCCTTCTCCAACATGCGGGCGACCGGCGTGTTGGTGGTCTGGCAGAGGTTCTTCGCGCTATCGATCTTGCCTTCGCGGATGTAGTCGCGGATCTTGGCCATGAAGTCCTTCTCATCGCGCAAGGCCCGGTTGATGGCCATCATGCGCTCGATGATGATGTAGACCGCGATTAGCGACATCAAGCCCAAAGGTCCCATGATGTACCAACCACCCATCTTGATGAGCTCCCACACGGAGAGTGTGGTCTCCTGAGGCACTACGGGTGTGGCGGCGGTGTTCTCCAGCACCTGGCGCGCAGCCTCGGTGGCATCCTGGATCTGGGCGAAGAGTTCGAGTGACATGGTTCGGTTGATGATTGAACGCGGATCGGCCGCTGGGAATTGTCAGTTGAGGCGTTCCAAGGCGATCTCGAACGCGGTACGGGTGAAGTGGGTGGCGGAGCCGTTGCGGGCGTGCGTGGCTTCGATGGCTTTTCGGATCACGGCGCTCACATCATCGAAGATGGCACGGTCGCTGAGGTCGTTGCCGGGCTGCATGCAATAGGCGAACACCCGCGCCATGCCGCAATTGGCGATGAAGTCGGGGATCAAGCTCACCTGGCCGTCGGCATGTTCGGCGATGGGGCCGTAGAAGATCTGCGGATCGGCGAAGGGGACGTTGGCCCCGCTACTGATCACCTCCAGACCCGCCGCTGTCAACCGGTCAACTTGTTCCTTGGTCACCAAACGGCTGGCCGCGCAAGGCAGGAAGACGTCGGCTCCGATGTCCCAGATGCGTTCGTTGACCTCAGCGTACGGCAGCAGTTGCGCTGCACGCAGTTGGTTGGCCTCCTTGTTCACGAAGAGTTCCTGCACGGCAGCAGCACCGAGTCCTTCGGGTGCCAGGACCCCGCCAGCCCTGTCGATGATGCCGGTGATCACCGCTCCTTGACGTGCCAGGTAGTAGCCAGCAGCGGCGGCCACATTGCCCCAGCCCTGCACCACTACGCGTTTGCCTTTGACGGAGCCGCCTTTCGTGGTGTAGAAATGTCGCACACTTTCGGCCACTCCCCAGCCGGTGATCATGTCAGCGACGGCGTACTTACCGGCCACAGGCACATACGCCGTATCGTCCACGATCTTGCTTACGCCGGTTCGCAACTGCTCCAAGGCCGTGCGTTTCACTTCATCCGCCGTGCCGATGTGGCCGTTCACCACCCCTTCCTGCGGATGGCGCAATCCGTAACGTTCGGTGATCGGGATCACCTCGTGCAATTCGTCCACGTTCAAGTCGCCGCCAGTGCCATAGTAGTTCTTCAGCAAGGGCATAACGGCTTTGTACCAGCGGTCCAATACCTCGGCCTTGCGCGGATCGGCCGGATCGAAGTCGATGCCGCTCTTGGCACCACCGATCGGCGGTCCGCATACGCTGAACTTCACTTCCATGGTCTTGGCCAGGCTTTCCACCTCGCGCCGGTCCAAGCCCTTGCGCATGCGCGTTCCGCCACCGGCAGCGCCACCCCGCAAGCTGTTGATCACCACCCAACCCTTGGCGCCGGTGGGGGCATCGTTCCATTCGAACACGATCTCAGGGGCACGCTCCTCAAAGCGGCGCAGGGCTTCACGCATTACATTTCCGATCTCAGGTGGGGCGAAAGTAACCCGGTGCGAAGGGCTGCTCCGGAAACCCGTTCGGAAGGTTATCCCGATGGACTGTTAATTGGCGTTGACCAGATGACCGCCAGAACTGTCCCGTGTGGCACCTGTTACACTGGCCAGTGCGGTGCTTTCCCCCCGAAGGCTGCGAACGCCCAGGAAGGCGAAGATCATCGCCTCCTTGAAGTCCACGACCATTCTTTCCGGCACCTTCAGCCGACCGTCGATCAAGGTGTCCAGGCGCTCCATCAGGAAGGTGTTGTGTGCGCCACCACCTGTGGTCAGCACCTTTTCCGTACCCATGCCGATGGCCTCTGCCAAGGTGAACGCGATATGCTCCACGACCGTGCGAATGCGGTCCTGCACGGAGATACCCGGTGCCGTGATCAACGGCACCACGGCTTCTTGGAACCACTCGCGACCAAGCGACCGTGGCGGTGGGCGATGATGAAAGGGCAGCGCATTCAGCCGGTCAAGAAGCGCTCGATCCACATTGCCAGCGCGTGCCAGGTTCCCGCCGCGGTCGAAAGCAAGGCCTTCAAGGCCCGCCAACAGGTTCAAGGCTTGATTGCCGATGCAGACGTCGTAGCCGAGCACCTGGTCACCGTGATGCCGTGCGATGTTGCAGATCCCTCCGATGTTGAGGAAGAGGCGGTGCTCGGGGAATAAGAGCTTCTCTCCCAAGGGTACCAGCGGAGCTCCTTGTCCACCAAGAGCGACGTCCTTGGTACGGAAGTCGAAGATGACGGGCCTACCCGTGATGGTGGCGATCCGCGCCCCGTGGCCGATCTGGAGCGTCAGCCCTTCGTCCGGCTTATGGTAGATGGTGTGGCCGTGGGAACCGATCACATCCACTGGTCGACCTCTGAGGAACTCCTTACAGGCGTTCCCGATCACGTCGCCAAGGTCGCGGTCCAAACGGGCCAGTTCCAAGGCGGATCCGGCCATCGCCGCTTGAAGGCGTTCCTGGAAGGCTGCGGTGTAGGGCACGGTACACCCATCGTCGATGGAGAAGCTCCACCGATCGTCCTTCAGCGTGAAGGTGCACAGAGCGAGATCCACCCCATCCAAGGAGCTTCCGCTCATGACTCCAAGAGCCTTGTAGCGAAGTTCTTCGGGGGCGATCATCGGGGCGAAGGTATCCGCTACTTTTGCGCGGTACACTTCCAGCCATGCAAGACACCGCCACCCTCGCCGGATTGAATTTTGAATTGAGCGAAGAACAGATCGCAGCGCGCGATGCTGCCCGTGATTTCGCGCAGAACGTGCTGAAGCCCGGCGTCATCGATCGAGACCGTGAACAGCGCTTCCCGGCCGAGGAGATCAAGCAGCTCGGTGAGCTCGGATTCCTAGGTATGATGGTGGATCCCAAGTACGGCGGCGGGGGCATGGACACCATCAGCTACGTGCTGGTGATGGAGGAGTTGAGCAAGGTGGACGCCAGCGCCAGCGTGGTGGTGAGCGTGAACAACAGCCTGGTCTGCTACGGCTTGGAGAACTACGGAACGGAGGCCCAGAAGCAGAAATACCTCGTCCCGCTGGCCAAAGGCGAGAAGATCGGGGCCTTCTGCCTCAGCGAGCCGGAGGCCGGCAGCGATGCCACCAGCCAGCGCACCACGGCCATCGACATGGGCGACCATTACCTGCTCAACGGTACCAAGAACTGGATCACCAATGGCGGAACGGCGAGCACCTATCTCGTGATCGCACAGACCGATGCGGCCAAAGGCCACAAAGGCATAAACTGCCTCATCGTGGAGAAGGGCATGCCCGGTTTCGTGGTGGGCGCCAAGGAGGACAAGCTCGGTATTCGCGGTAGCGATACCCACACCCTCATGTTCCAGGACGTGAAGGTGCCCAAGGAGAACCGGATCGGTGAGGATGGATTCGGCTTCACCTTCGCCATGAAGACCTTGAGCGGAGGTCGCATCGGGATCGCTGCACAGGCCTTGGGTATCGCCAGTGGCGCCTATGAACTAGCATTGGCCTACAGCAAGGAGCGTAAGGCCTTCGGCAAGGCCATCAGTGAGCATCAGGCCATCGCCTTCAAACTGGCCGACATGGCCACGGAGATCGAGGCGGCACGACTGCTTTGCCTGAAGGCCGCTTGGTTGAAGGACCAGCACATGAACTACGACCAGGCCAGCGCCATGGCCAAGGTCTTCGCCAGCGAAGTGGCCATGCGGACCACTGTGGAAGCGGTCCAAGTGCATGGCGGCTACGGCTTCGTGAAGGAGTACCACGTGGAGCGCTTGATGCGTGATGCCAAGATCACGCAGATCTATGAAGGCACCAGCGAAGTGCAGCGCATCGTGATCAGCCGGAACGTGCTGAAGGGCTAAAGCCCCTCCACCAGCGTTTCGAGCTTCGTACCTCGGGAGCCCTTCACCAGGATCAGGTATCCGGTGAGGGGCTTCTGCTTGAGGGCCTCTAGTGCCGCTTTCGCGTCCTTTCAGTGCTTCATGAAACGGAGGGACCATGTCCTTCCGCTTCCATCCGTACTGTGCAGGACATAGATTCCTTCAGCACAATGGCTGGTACCAATGCGGGTTGTACCGTAGCCCTGACCTTCGTACAGAATCCGGCCCTCCAAGGAGATCACGCGCATATGGATCGGGCCTACAGGTTCCGGCCAGGAGACGATCAATGTGTTCTCTGTCTGGTGAATTCCAGGAACATCTTGCTGGCCTTGCGGGTTCTCTGCGCCCAAGGGGCTGGGTCCAGTGCAGTAATTAGGGGATCCCATGTGGAGGCCATCACGTTGATAGCACCACAGGTGGCTTCCATTGCCGTAATACCTTGGAGAGAAGTGAAGCAAACCAATGGAGCTTCCAATGCCTTCCACGACTTCAGGCATGTCGATCAACTCACCATACCACCACGAATGAAGGTACCAGCGCTTTCGATACGTTCCATTCGAAAGTTGTGCGCTATCCATGCCGTTCACGATGACAAGATCGTCCGGGTCCGGAAAGAAATCATCTAAAGTGTCCCCAGGTACCATGTTCCAATCATAGAGCACGATTTCATCAGCCAATGCCGGACTGAAGTAGTATACGATCCCAGCAGTCGTATCCTCGCGCAAGTAGTGGTCCATGGCCAGGAAGTCGGGTCCATGAATATATGGACCAGCACAGAAAGGAGGGCTATTCACGGCATGCACCGGAGACTTTCCCACGCGGCTATACACCTGTCCATTGATGGATGTATCACCAATGATCTTCCAAGTATGGCCGGAGACCCAAGGGCAAAATTGTGAGTCATCCTTGAGGGCGATGTCCCATTTTGCATCGGCATGCAACAATTGACGATCGCTGTTTTGAGCATGCAGCGTGGCAAAGGTTGGCTGAATGGCCAGAAATAGAACCGCCAATGCACGATATGGATAAGGCCAACTCATCATAGTTCGAAGTTACGCGTACATATCGTCCGGAAAAGTGCCGCTCAGTTCCTATAGAGCCCCAGCAAGCGCTTCCAATTTTATACCCCGCGAACCCTTTACCAGCACCAAGTGGCCGATGATCGGGGTGCTCTTCAAGGCTTCTGCCAGCACTTCGGCAGTGGGGTAGGCCGCACTGCCTGCACAGGCCATGAATTCGTTCCCCACGTAGCGCGCGGATAGACCGAGTTCCCCGACCAAGGCCACCACGGCCCGGTGCTCTGCCGCGCTCTCGGTGCCTAATTCGCGCATGTCGCCGAGGATGGCCAGCTTGGGCCGCTCGCTGTGCATGGTGGCGAAGTTCCGCAGAGCCGCCGCCATGCTCGTTGGATTGGCATTGTAAGCATCAAGCACCAACTTGTTGCGGCCCGTGTCGGAGAATTGGCTGCGGTTGTTCGAGGGCTCGTACCCATCGATGGCGTCCACGATGCGCTCCGGTTCCACCTTGAAGTGCAAGCCGATGCACGCTGCAGCTAGCACATTGGGCAGGTTGTAGGCTCCGATCAGGTGCGTGTCCACGCACCATGTATCATCCCTGTGGTCAAAGCTACATTTCAGGAACGCATCGTTACTGGTTTGTAAGTAGCCGAGCACGTCCGGGTCGCCCGTGCTGCCATATGTAACACGTTCCAAGCCAGCGCTCTTTCCCATGAGCAGTGGATCATCCGCGTTCACGAACACGGATCCTTTGTGACGGCTGAGGAAGTCGTACATCTCGGTCTTGGCGATGATCACGCCCTCGTAGCTGCCAAAGCCCTCGAGGTGTGCCTTGCCGATGTTGGTGATGAGACCATGTGTCGGCTCTGCGATCGCGGTCAGTTCGGCGATGTCGCCCACCTTATTGGCACCCATTTCGATGATCGCGATCCGGTGTTCCGCCGTAAGTCGAAGCAAGGTGAGCGGAACGCCTATATGGTTGTTGAGGTTACCACTCGTGGCCAAGGTGGCGCGGTCAGCAGAAAGGACCGCATGCACCAATTCCTTGGTCGTGGTCTTGCCGTTGGACCCCGTGATGCCGATGACCGGAATATCGAACTTGCGGCGGTGATGGGTGGCCAGCCGTTGCAAGGCCTGAAGCACGTCCGGTACAAGTAGGAACCGATCATCCATAGGTGCGGGCGCCTCGTCGACCACCGCATATTTCGCACCCTTTTCCAACGCATCGGCTGCGAACGCATTCGCATTGAAGTTCGGTCCCTTCAGGGCGAAGAACATGCAGTCCTTGCTGATGGTGCGGGTGTCCGTGCTCGTGCCGGTGCAGGTAACGAAGCGTTCGTGTAGTTCGGCGGTGGTGATCGTGGTAGCCATGAAAATGAAGACCCCCGGCTTGTGGGCCGGGGGTCCAAATTAGGTCGGTAAGGGATCAGCGCTTCTGGTCCAGCTTCTTGCTATCGCGATCGTCCCCAAGTCCGCGAGGACTGCCTACGCGGGTCATGGCGCAACGGAAGCCGATCGTCGCAGTGCTCTGACGCTCGTCGAGATGACGACGTGTGCTCGGGCTGGCCCAATAGATCCGATCCGCCCAGCTGGCGCCTTTGTATACGCGGCTGCGGTCGTTCACCAAGCTGGTCTTGCCCCAATCGTACATGGCATTGCCTTCAAAGTCGGGGTTCTCGAATTGGATGCTGCTCTCCACATCCCCATCACGGAAGTCGATGTTGTCGCTCGCGCGGTAATTACGGCGGTCGATGTTCTCTTCCACCGTCACGTTCCGTACGCGCACATCGCCCGGCTGATCGCTCTGGTAATCGCTGATGCCGCTCAACAGTTTCGGACAGATCTCCAGGTCCTTGCCCTTGATGTTGTCGACCATGTCCTGCACCCGTTGCATGGCAGCATCCTGCTTGCGGGTGTTGTTGAACTCGATCGCTTGATCGATTGCGCTCAACAACTCATCGATGAGGGCTGCTTCCTCATCCGTGGCGCGACCCTGCATGGTGGTCTGGAACTCGGTGAGGTAGTATTTGATGCCGTCGACGTCATACACCACGATGTCATGCTTGTCCTGCACCACACCATCGCTGTTCAGTACCTTGGTCTTGAACACGTTACCGCGGAACGGACGGAAGTCATCCTTGTCCTCTGGGCTCAAGGGACGGTAAACATCCATCACCCATTCGCTCACGTTGCCGGCCATGTTGTACAAGCCGTAGTCGTTCGGCCAGTAACTGAACACGGGGGATGTCACGTCGGCGTTGTCGTTCAAGCTGCCTGCCACACCCATGTAATCACCACGGCCGCGCATGAAATTGCCGCGGAAGTCACCGTAGAACGCACCGCCCTTCTTGCGACTGTCGTAACGCACCCAGTGTCCGTTCCACGGGTAGATGCGACGCTCTACCACGCGCTCGTCCACCGTGTTGCCCAGAAGGCCATACGCAGCGTATTCCCATTCAGCTTCTGTCGGAAGGCGGTAGCGGGGCAGGAGGATCCCGTCCTCCATGCGGATGTTCCGCGTGTCCTTGTTGGGGTTGAAATCCTGGACGCCGTCCACCTTCTTGCCGCTTTCGTATTGTCCGGCCAGGTAGGCATCCGTGTTGAAGTGGTCTTCGTTGATCTGGTTCGGGTAGTGTTCGAACAGACCTTCACGGATCAGGATCACCTCGTTCACACGATCGCTGCGCCAAGCGCAATAATCATTCGCCTGCAACCAGTTCACCCCCACGACCGGATAGTCGCGGTAGGCGGGGTGACGCAGGTAGTACTCCACGTAGGGTTCGTTGAAGGCCAATTTGCTGCGCCATACCAGCGTATCCGGGAGGGCTTTCTTGTAGATCTCGGGGTAGTCAGCGGCGAAAACCCGATCCAACCAGTAGAGGTATTCCAGCCAGTAGAAATTGGTCACTTCCACTTCGTCCATATAGAAGGAAGAAACGGTGACGGTGCGCGGGATCATGTCCCATTCGTGTCGCAGGTCGTCCGTGACACGGCCCATGGTGAACTGACCACCCTCTACGAGGATCAGGCCTGGACCGTTCTCCTGTTCGACGAATTCGGTCTTCTCGAAGCCGCCGTTCTTGGAGTCGTTGTAGTTCCAGCCAGTGGCGCCGCTCTTCTCGAACTGGCACCCGCTGAGGACGGTGGCACCCACCGTGATCAACGCGATGTTCCGGAGCTGGTTCATGTGCTTTATGGATTCGTTCGTTTCTGGTCTAGAAAGTCGGGCAGGCCACCACACGGAAACGGCGCTTCTTGGGTTTGCAGTTGAATTGCAGCTGCATGCTGATCTCGTGCGAACCGGCGGTCGCCGTGGTGAGTTTCGATGTGGTCACGTCGTAGCTGTAACCGAACTTGAACTTGTCTGCCTGGAAGCCGATCAAGGCGATGAAGGCATCGCGTGTGCGATACCATACACCCGCTGTGATCGGACCATGGTCCACGTACAAGCCGAGGTTCAATTGACGGAACGCGGCTTGTTGCTGATATAGTACGTTGGGTGAGATCCGGGTGCGGGCTTCGCCGTATTTGCCCTTCATCCCGATGGGAATGGCCGCCCCTGCATGGCCCGTGAGCTTCATGGGCAGCTTGCTGGTGCCAACGATGAGCGATTCGTTGGGTTCGGTGAGGTGGTGCGCGGCGAAGCCAACGAAGAACACATCACTATATCCGAGCACACCTGCGCTGAAATCGGCGTTGCCCACGCTTCCACCGCGGGGAACGTCATTGGTCTGGTAGATGAAGCCCCGGCGCGGGTCGATCTGATCCCCGAAAGTGAGTTTGCTCCAGTCGAGCGACTTTTGGAAGTACGTCGCTTGGAATCCCACCTTGACCGAGAATTTTCGGGAAATGGCCTGCTGGTAACTGTAGATGCCGCTTACCGTGGTGGTATTGAGGGTGCCCTTGCCGGCTTGGTCATGGGTCACAAGCAGCCCTAAGCCACCGTTCAGACCATCCACGTGCTGGTCATAACTGGCGCTCGTGGTCACGAACGTACCCGTAAGAGCCGGCCATTGGTTACGGTAGTTCATCACCACCCGGGGGCAGCGCGCAGTGCCCGCGAACGCAGGGTTCAGGTACAGTGGGTTGGCGTAGAACTGTGTGAATTGAGGGTCCTGGGCCGAAGCCGAGATCCCCGCGATCACGATCAGTGCACACCCAAGGGCCGCACGCCTAACGGTCCATTCCTTCATGCTCGTTATCATCGAGGCCTTGTTCAGCCAGCGCCAAGTATACGAAGCAGTTCCAGTTACGGTTGCCACACCTCTTGCAATAACCTCGAACCCTTGCCGTTGGTGGGGTGTTCCAAGAACGCAAGGGTCGAAGGTAGTACTTTCGAACCGATCTGTTGAAAACCTGTTCATCGTTGTTCATGAAACCACTGCATTCCATCGCCCTGGCGGCCGCCATTTGCACGGGTTCCACGCTGGTTGCCCAAACGTCGCCTATCCGTGTCGTTCCATGGACTCCAGCCACGGTCGCCACATCCCCGAGCCCGGAGAAAGGGGAGGCTCGCACCAAAGCGGCGGCCCTCCCAGATGCTGTGACGAATGGTGAGGCCTTGACCAAGGAGGTGTACTACGATATGGACCGTGGGGGCCTTCCGCTCTGGATGCCCCCCATCAAAGTGCCCCAAGGGACCACCTCCTTCAATGTGGCGCTGGAGGATGCCGTCTATGAAGAGGTTCCATCAACCATGCTCAAGCAGTTCCCTGGATGGGACAAGGTCAATGATCGACCGACCATCCGGACCCACGTGGGCATCCAGCGAAAGGAAACGGTGGCCACCGTAGTGGTCGACCCATACCGGAGGAATGGTAGTACCGGCCGGATGGAACGCTTGGTCTCGGCCCGGTTGCGCGTGTTCGATGTGGTGGGCGGGGGCACCTTCCGCCCCAAGAGCTACCCAGCCACTTCCAAATTGGCTGGCGGTTCTTGGTATCGCATGAGCGTAGGAGCTGATGGGGTGCATCGGGTCACCTATGCGATGCTCGATCAACTCGGGGTGGATGTGGATGGATTAGCCTCCGACCGGATCAATATCTATGGCAATCATACCGGCATGTTGCCTTTCCGGAATGACCAGCTGCCACCGACCGACCTCCAAGTGAACGCGATCGAGGTGGAGGATGGTGGTGATGGTGTGTTCGGCCCGGGGGACCAGTTGCTGTTCTACGCAAGTGGAGCCCAGCGGTGGAGCAATGATGGTGTGCGTTTCCAACACACGAAGAACGTTTTCTGCGACAGTGCCCACTACTTCATCGGCATCGATGTGGAGCCGCCGGTCCGCGTAGCGCAAGCTTCTCTTTCCGGCGACAGTCCGGATCAGATAGTGACCACGTTCAATGAACGGATGTTCATCGAGCGCGACCTCATCAATCTGCTCAAGAGCGGTCGCACTTGGTTCGGGGAGCTGTTCGACCAGACGTTGACCTATTCCTACGCCTTCACCGCACCGAACATCGTCACCACGGACTCCGCTTTTATCCGTGTGGTGGGCGCTGCCCGGACCATCGGGTCGCAGAACGCGAGCACCGTTGTGGTGGATCTGGGGTCGGTGCTCAACCAAAGCTTCCCGGTCAATGGTGTTTCGGAGAATTACACGGGTGTTTACGGCCAGCACTTCGATCGTCGATTCGGTTTCCTTCCTGTTGGTAGTCCGCTCACGTTCAACATCACCTTCAATAAGTACAATCCTGTGACCTCCGTGGCTTGGATGGACCACTTGGAACTGAACTGTCGCCGCCAGTTGCGGATGAGCGGTGATCAACTCCTGTTCCGCGACCTGCGTTCCGTGGGAGCCGGGGTCGTTTCGGAATTCGTGCTTGAACAGGCCCAGAACGTGCAACGCATCTGGGAGATCACCGATCCAGCACAAGCCCGCCGAGTGGATGCCACGGCCGATGGGAATAACTTGCGTTTCAGGGTGAGTACCGATAGCCTCCGCCAGTTCGTGGCCTTTCGGAACAGCGGATACCTGGAGCCAACACCCATCGGAGCGGTGCCCAACCAGAACCTGCATGGCACCCCGGTCGGTGTTGACCTCACCATCGTTTGTCCACCTCAATTCCAAGGTGCGGCTGCGCGCTTAGTGGAACGCCGTCAAAGCGAGGGGTTGGATGTGGTGATGGTGACACCCCAGCAGATCTACAACGAGTTCTCCAGTGGAACCCGCGATGCGACCGCCATCAAGCGGTACATGCGCATGCAATACGAGCGCGCCACCACGCCTGAAGATGCTCCCCGTTACCTGCTGCTATTCGGGGATGGTTCGTACAATAACGTATTGCTCACCGAGGGCAATCAGAACTGGATACCGACGTATCAGACCACGAACGTGCTCGACCCAGGTAAATCCTATGGTACGGATGATTATTTCGGATTCCTCGACCCCAATGAAGGAGAGTGGACCGGAGACCTGGTTGATCTCGGCATCGGACGACTGCCGATCAGCTCGGTCGACCAGGCGAACACCGTGGTGAACAAGATCCTGCGGTATGACCAGATGCAGAACCTGGGCACCACTGGAAGTAGTTGTACCGCCAGTGGTGATGGTGGCCTGGCCGACTGGAGGACACATGTGCTCTTCGCTTCGGATGATCAGGAGGGGGAGAATTTCGAGAACACCATCCACCTCGGGCAGAGCGAGACGCTGGCCCAACGTGTGGTGAACGAGCATCCGACCCTCAATGTGGACAAGGTCTATCTTGATGCTTACCAACAGATCACGACCCCTGGAGGCGAGCGCTACCCACAGGCCAATACCGACTTACGCGAAGCGGTGGAGAAAGGCCTCTTGTTGGTGAACTATATCGGCCACGGCGGTGAAGTGGGCTGGGCGCACGAACGATTCTTGGACAACACGACCATCCTGGGATGGACCAATGGCGACCGCCTACCCTTGTTCATGACGGCCACCTGTGAGTTCACCCGTTGGGATGACCCCTCGCGGACTTCGGCAGGGGAATACGTGCTGTTGAACCCCGACGGCGGTGGTATCGGCCTGATGACGACTTCGCGTTTGGCTTACTCCATCCAGAACTTCAACTTGGGGGGCTACTTCTACGACCATGTGTTCCAGACCACCGAAGAGTTGGGCAGAGCCCAGCGATTGGGTGATGTCTTCCGCCGGACCAAGCGCGACATCGCCGGCGCCGACCCGAACTCGTTCAACCACATGAACTTCTGCATGATGGGCGACCCGAGCATGCAGTTGGCCCTGCCACGCAACGAGATCTCGATCACCGCGATCACCGATACACTCGGTAACGAGGTGGACACCTTGAAGGCGCTCGCCACGGTGCGGGTGCGAGGGTTCGTACACAACGGCAATGGAACTCCGATGGAAGACTTCAACGGTGTGGTGATCCCGACGATCTATGACAAGGTGCTCCAGCAGAATACACTGGCCAACGATGGCGGTAACCCCTTTCCCTACAAGCTGCGCAAGAACGTGATCTACCGCGGACGGGCCACCGTCTCTAATGGTGAATTCAACTTCACCTTCGTGGTGCCGAGGGATATCAATTATCAAGTCGGTCCCGGTCGCGTGAGTTGTTATGCGGAGAACGGCGCCACCAATGCGCAGGGCTTCACTGAAGAGCCATTCGTAGGCTCAACGGCCACGGATGTAGCATTGGACGAGACCGGCCCGCAACTGGACCTGTTCATGAACGACGAGAACTTCGTGTCCGGGGGCATCACGGACGAATCGCCCTTGCTGTTCGCCAAGCTGTTCGATGAGAATGGGATCAATACGGTGGGTAGCAGCATCGGCCATGACCTGCTGGCCGTGCTGGACGAGAACACCGAACAGGCCATCGTGCTGAACGACCTCTATCAAGCTGATCTCGATACCTACAAGAGCGGCGAGGTCCGCTATCGCTTGAGCGAGTTGGAGGAGGGCAACCACACCCTACGCTTGAAGGCCTGGGACGTGTTCAATAACTCATCGGAGACCACCACCGAGTTCGTGGTGACATCGTCGGAGGAATTGGCCTTGGACCATGTGCTCAACTACCCCAACCCCTTCACCACCCACACCGAGTTCTACTTCGAGCACAACAGGCCCTGTACCAACCTGGATGTGCAGGTGCAAGTGTTCACTGTGAGTGGGCGGTTGGTGAAGACCTTGAGCCGTCAGCTCGCTTGCGAGGGGTATCGGAGCGAGGGACTGGCCTGGAACGGGTTGGATGACTTCGGCGACCGATTGGGCCGTGGGGTTTATGTCTACCGCCTCAATGTGACCACCCCGGAGGGCGAGAAAGCCGAGAAGTTCGAGAAACTGGTGATCCTACGGTAACACAATAAAGCCCCCTGAGCCAGCGTATATTTGCCGTCCTTTTTCCTGACCTTCCCTCGATGAATTCCTACCGGCCACTTCTCGTCTGTATCCCATTGACGTTCCTTGCTTTACAGCCCGTGGCCGTATTGGCGCAGCCCTGCGACCCTCAGTTCAGGGCCTCGGGACAGCAGTGCAACGACCAGCTCAACACCATCACCACGGCAGTGCCATTCCTGCTGATCTCCCCCGATTCCCGGGCTGGAGGGATGGGTGATGCCGGTGTGGCCGTTTCCCCGGATGCGAACGCTATCCACTGGAACCCCTCCAAACTCGCTTTTGCCGAGAATGATGGGGAGTTCAGTATGAGCTACAGCCCCTGGCTGCGGAACCTGGTGCCTGACATGAGCTTGGCCTACTTGGCGGGGTATAAGCGTCTAGGCAACAAACGCAGCGCCATCGGCGGATCCATGCGGTATTTCAACCTGGGCAGCATCCTGTTCACGGACATCAACGGATCCACCATCCGTGACTTCAAGCCGGCGGAGTTCGCGTTCGATGTGGCCTTCTCCCAGAAGTTCAGTGATCGGTTCGCGGGCGGTATCGCCATCCGGTATGTGAACAGCAACCTCACCGGTGGTATCAGCGTGCAAGGGGCCAACTCCAAAGCGGGTCAGTCCGTGGCCGCGGATGTCTCCTTCTTCTACCAGAACGATCAGGCGCAGTTGGGCGATAAGGATGCGACCATCGCCTTCGGGATGAACATCTCGAACATCGGCGCCAAGATGTCCTACACCGAAACGGCCGCACAGAACTTCATTCCGATCAACCTCCGCTTCGGGCCTTCGGTGAAGATCGAGCTGGACCAGTACAACTCCATCGCGTTCAACATGGACGTGAATAAGCTGCTCGTTCCCACACCACCGGTCTATCTGCTCGACGAGAACAACGTACCCATCATCGATCCGGTTACAGGTAACTTCCAAGTGGCCAGCGGCCGTGATCCTGATGTAGGGGTGATGAACGGGATCCTGGGTTCGTTCACCGATGCCCCCGGCAATGTGGCCTACGACGAGAACAACCAACCGTACGTTGAATCAGGTTCCCGTTTCCGTGAGGAGTTGCGTGAGATCAACCTGGCCGGTGGTTTCGAATACTGGTACGCCGAGCAGTTCGCCTTCCGCACCGGCTATTTCTGGGAACACTACACCAAAGGGAACCGGAAGTACTTCACCCTGGGTGCCGGTGTGAAGTACAGCATCTTCACCTTGGATCTGAGCTACCTGATCGCGAACACGCAACGCAGTCCTTTGGCCAATACGTTGCGGTTCACCCTCGGCTTCAAGTTCGACAAGGGCAACAAGAAGCCCGAACCGACCAACTGATGGTCCGGGTCGGCTTCGGCTTCGACGTACACCGCTTAGTGGAAGGCCGCGAACTGTGGCTCGGTGGCGTGCTCATCCCGCATAGTACGGGTGCGCTCGGCCATTCCGATGCGGATGTGTTGCTGCATGCACTCTGCGATGCGCTACTCGGTGCCGCCGCCCTCGGCGATATCGGGCAGCACTTCCCCGATACGGACATACGTTGGAAAGGGGCCGATAGTAAAGTGCTCCTTCTCGAGGTCGTACGTCTTATCGGCCAGCACGGATGGAAGGTGGGCAACGTGGATCTCACCCTGATCCTGGAACGCCCGAAGATCATGCCTCACGTACCTGCCATGCGTGCAGTGTTAGCTCCGTTGCTTGGGGTCGAGGTGGATGCCGTGAGCATCAAGGCCACCACGAACGAGAAGATGGGCTTCGTGGGGCGCGAGGAAGGCGTGGCGGCACATGCCGTTGCCCTCATCACCAAGGCCTAATCGTCCCCGTCGTCCGCTGCACCTTGGGTGAACGAGCCGTGGCTTTGTTCATCCTCGAAGTAGTACACACGAAGCTCCGCGGTGTCCTTGAGCAGGTCGATCTTGCCGATCTCCACGCGGGAAACCTTCACGCCAAGTCGCTGGTAGAGGTCCTCGAATAGTGGGATGCGGTTCTGCGGCTTGATCAGGTCGATGCGCTCGTAGATGAGCATCTTCACGGCCTCGTGGCGGGTGAGCCACACGTGCTCCAACGCGTAGGTCATCAGCAGGATCATGCCATCCGTGAAGAGCAGCTCGGCCAAACTCACCTTCTTGCTCGCCAACGCATTGATCACCGCCACGCTGATGGTGGCGAAGAGGTAGGTCATGTCCTTGATGCTGATCTGCTCCGTGCGGTAGCGCAAGACGCCGAAGATGGCGAAGAGGCCGAAGGCGAAGCCGATGCTGAGCTTCACGCTGTTGAGCAGCACGCAGAGGAAGAAGATGAGCGTGTTGAACAGGAAGTAGGTGAAGAGGTAATCCTTCTTGCGGTGGATCGGGTAGTAGATCAGCCGGATCAGCACGAAGAGCACCACCGTGTTGATGCCGAACTTGAAGAGGAGCTCCCACATGTCGGCGTGGATGAGCGGCATTCCGAAGACTTTCATGGTCCAATGTTACGGGTTCAGGCGGCCTTGCGGATCTTGTCCAGCTTCAACAGCACGGCCTTGAAGGCATTGTGTTTCACAGGGCGGCCCAGCAGGAGCAGCCCCACGCAGTATTTGCTCATGCCCGATGCGGCGAAGACCCGCTCGCGCATCAGGCGCACGAACGGCGATGTGCGGTCGGCGCGTTCCTGTTTCAGCTCAGCGATGACCACGCCGCCCAATCCGCGCTCATCACCGGCGGCGCTGTAGCGCAGGTCCACATCCATGGTCAGGCGCTCCGGTGCGGTGCGGCTCACGAAGGTGTAACGCGTGAAGTGGTTCCAGAGGGTGGCCTGAAGTGGTGCTGACCCGCGACTGGCCTTGTTGACGAAGGCCTGCTGTTCAGGGGAGAGGGTTTCGGGGATGCCATCCACCCGGATCCGTGCTTTGTCCGTGCGCCCACGCCCGGTCTTCCGTTTCACCTCTAGGAAGGCCAAGCCACTGCCGATGTACTCCCTGAACCTCACCTTGCTCCGGTAGGTCCGCTGGTCGTGATGGGCCTTGTAGTGTTGAAGGTCGGCCGTATCGAAATACAGGCTGCGGTACTTCGTGCCCCGCACGCCATCCACTTCCAAGAGTCGGTAGTGCGGCAACATGGCGTCCATCACTTCCGCCAAGCGATGCTCGCCGAAGACGTACTTCGTGTCCACGCGGTCCTGCAGCTTCACGCCGTCCATCTCCGCCAGGGAAATGGGGTCGAACGCGCTGATGACCTGGTCGATGGAACGCATGGCGATAAGGAGGCCAAATCTAGGGAACTGAAGGACGGCTGCACGGTCCCAAGGTTTGAAGAGCCTCTGGCGCGGTGTACATTTAGCACCCTTTACCGATCCATGTCCAGCCCCGGTTCCGTTACGTTCGACTACCTGATCCACGCGTCGGCCCATGAACTCCCGGAGGTGGACCAAGCCTTGCTTCGAGCGGCCCATGACGCAGCTCTGCGCGCCTACGCTCGTTATTCCAACTTCCAGGTCGGCGCCGCGCTGCGTATGCGCGATGGCCGCGTGGTGACCGGCAACAACCAAGAGAACGCCTCCTATCCGGCCGGCACCTGCGCGGAACGAACGGCCCTGCATGCGGCGATGTCGCAAGATCCGGATGGAGTGGGGGAGACCATGGCCATCGTGGTGCCCTCGGTCACCGGCGAGCGCCCCGTTACTCCTTGTGGCATCTGTCGCCAGGCGTTGTTGGAACAGGAGGTCCGCCAGCAGGGAGCGCCATTGCGCCTGTTGATGGCCGTGCCGAACGGACCGGTGTACGAGGTTCGCCGCGCCGCACACCTGCTGCCATTGGCCTTCGATGCATCATTCCTGAAGGGCTGAGCTTCCGTCGCGTGGATGGGCAGGGGCTATATTTGCCCTTCACCTCATGAGCACGAAGACAGCCGCTGCCGCGAAGGGCAGCAAGTCCACCAAGTCAGAAGCCAAGGCCTTCGACAAGGACACCTATATGCGCTGGTTCAAGGAGATGGTGCTCATGCGCCGTTTCGAGGAAAAGACCGGCCAGCTCTACACCATGCAGAAGTTCGGTGGGTTCTGCCACCTCTACATCGGTCAGGAGGCCATCCTCGCTGGCATGGTCACCGCTATTCGGCCCACCGATCGCCTCATCACCGGTTACCGGGACCATGCGCATCCGTTGGTGCTCGGAACCCCCAGCAAACACGTGATGGCCGAGCTGTTCGGGAAGATGACCGGCACCAGCAAAGGCAAAGGCGGTAGCATGCACTACTTTGACAAGCAGCGGAACCTCTTCGGTGGTCACGGCATCGTTGGCGGACAGATCGGGTTGGGTGCGGGCATCGCGTTCGCCGACAAGTACCGCGGCGAGGACCACGTGACGTTTTGTATGATGGGGGATGGAGCGGTTCGCCAGGGCATGTTGCACGAGACCTTCAACATGGCTATGACCTGGAAGTTGCCTGTGATCTTCATCATCGAGAACAACAACTACGCCATGGGCACCAGCGTGGAGCGCACCAGCAACGTGCACGACCTGAGCACCCTCGGCGAGAGCTACGACATGCCCGGCCTGGGCGTGAATGGCATGCGCTGCGAGGATGTGCATGAAGCCATCGCCATGGCATGCGCTCATGTGCGGGCTGGGAACGGACCGTACCTGCTCGACATCAAGACCTACCGCTACAAGGGGCATAGCATGAGCGACCCCCAGAAGTACCGCACCAAGGAAGAGGTGGAGGAGTACAAGAAGCAAGACCCGATCGAGAGCGTGCGGGCTACCATCCTGGAGCACAAGTGGGCCAAGGAGTCAGAGCTTGATGCGATCGATGAGGACGTGAAGAAGGAGGTGGAAGCCGCTGTGAAATTCGCCGAGGAAAGCCCGATGGCCACCGCCGACGAGTTGTACAACGACGTGTATTTCGAGAAGAACTATCCGTTCGAAAAAGACTGAACGACTGAGCGACCATGGCCGAGATCGTACGCATGCCGAAGTTGAGCGACACCATGACCGAAGGGGTGGTGAGCGCCTGGCACAAGAAGGTGGGAGATGCCGTGAAGAGCGGTGAGGTGCTCGCGGAGATCGAGACCGACAAGGCCACCATGGAATTCGAGAGTTTCACCGACGGTGTGCTCCTGCACATCGGTGTGGAGAAGGGCAAGTCCGCTGCGGTGGATAGCGTACTGGCTGTGCTGGGTAAAGCGGGTGAGGACATCACCGCGTTGCTCGCTGGTGAAGCTGCTGCTGCACCCAAGGCGGAGGCTGCGCCAAAGCCAGAAGAACCCAAGAAGAAAGAGCAGGTACAGGAGCAAGCTGCTGCCGCTGCGCCTGCACCCGCCCAAGAAAAGGCCAAGCCTGCGGCCACCGGCAGTGTCCCGGCGCCGAAGCCGTTGTTCGGTGTTGGGGCCTCTGCTGCTCCATCGGCACCTGCGAATAACGGCCGCGTGAAGGCCAGTCCTTTGGCGAAACAACTCGCCGAGGAGAAGGGCATCGATATCGGTCGCGTGGTAGGCAGCGGTCCGGATGGTCGGGTGACCAAGCAGGACGTGGAGAATTTCGCCGGAGGAGGTGCGGTGTTCGGTGCTCCACAAGTGGAGAAGTTCGAGGAAGTGCCGGTGAGCCAGATGCGCAAGACCATCGCGAAGCGCCTGAGCGAAAGCCTTTTCACCGCACCGCATTTCTTCCTCACCTTGGAGCTGGACATGGCCCGGGCCATGAGCGTGCGCGAAGCCATCAACAAGCAGATCGCGCCGGACAAGATCTCGTTCAACGACCTCGTGATCAAGGCCTGTGCCGTGGCGTTGAAACAGCACCCCAAGGTGAACAGCAGCTGGCTCGGCGACCGCATCCGTTACAATCAGCATGTCCACATCGGCGTGGCCGTAGCGGTAGAAGAAGGTCTGCTCGTGCCCGTTGTGCGCTTCGCGGATGGCAAGCCGTTGCGCACCATCGGCAACGAAGTGCGCGACCTGGCCAAGCGTGCCAAGGAAAAGAAATTGCAACCCGCGGATTGGGAGGGCAACACCTTCACCATCTCCAACCTAGGCATGTTCGGCATCGACGAGTTCACGGCCATCATCAACCCGCCCGATGCGTGCATCCTGGCCGTTGGTGGCATCATGGAGAAACCGGTGGTGAAGGATGGGCAGATCGTGATCGGCCACACCATGAAGGTGACCTTGAGCTGCGACCACCGCGTGGTGGATGGCGCTACCGGTGCCGCCTTCCTGAACACCGTGAAGAGCCTATTGGAAGAACCAGCGCTGCTTTTGGGGGTGGGGGCGATCTGATCCCCATCAGCTCATCCGATCGATCGAACGATGAGCACCATGGCCCGGCTGATCCCACAGTCCATCCGCTCCTGGATACGACACCAGGTGATGCGAGGCGATGCCGTGCATTGCCCCGTGTGCGATAATGGGGCCATCGCCTACCTGCCTTCGGGCTCTCCTCCGCGACCGCATGTGCTTTGTCCGTTCTGTGGCTCGCGCGAACGGGCGCGGATGGCTTGGCTCTTCTTGAAGGAACGAAACGTCTTGCGCACGGGCTTGCGCGTGCTGCATGTGGCGCCCGAGCAGTGCCTGCGCGAGAAACTCACCGTTCTACCAGGGGTGAAGTACACGGCGGGTGACAAGTTCACGCCCGGATACAGCTACCCGCGCGGGACCATCGACCTCGACATCACCGCGATGCCCTTTGCCGATGGATCGTTCGACCTGATCCTTTGCTCTCACGTGCTGGAGCATGTTCCCGATGATCGGCGCGCGATGACTGAGATCCATCGAGTCTTAGCGCCCGGCGGCATGGCCATCCTGATGGTGCCCATCGCGTTGGATCATGCGACTACGGACGAGGATCCTTCAGTGACCGATCCCCAGGAACGGATCCGGCGTTTCGGACAATTCGATCACGTGCGCCTCTACGGCCGTGATTATGTGGATCGCTTGAAGAGCGCCGGTTTCGAAGTGGTGGAAGATGCCATGACCGAACGCATGAGCCCGACCGAGATCTTCCGGCACGGACTGCTCCGGAGCGAATTGGTCCATGCCGGGCTGAAGCCGCTCACTCCACCACGGTGAACGGACCACTCGGCATTTGGAAGTAGCGTCCATTCGTCCGCACGGGAAGCATCACGCCTTCGCGCCGCAGCTCCGTCTCCAGCGCACGCCCGTCCACCTGCGCGTTCGGAGGTATTGACACTAGGACGACCGTGTTCTCCGGTCCTTCCATGGCCGAATGCAATAGGTACTCGAACGGGGCTGGGGCATACAACGGCGCATTGTTGAAGCCCGGCGCTGTGAAGGGATGGGTTGCCATGTCCAGCCCTTTCGTGATCCGTTGTCGTCGCGCGTGCACGATCCGCTCCTCGATCCACGCTCTTCTTGCCTCAAAGGTGCTCCCTACATGGAAAGACCAACCGACTCGCAGCACCAGCACGAGCGCGAACAGGTGTGGCGTCCACTTCCTCCACAGGTGTGACTCTTGTACGGCCCATCCCGCGGCTACCAGTGCCCAAAGCACATGCGCGTAGTCCAAGGTCTCGCGGTACCTGTCGTGCGTGCCATCGGGGAAGTACAGGCTCACCACCGTGTAGATGATCAAATGGCCTGTGATGAACACGAGCATCGGCCACCACGCTTTCATCCGCCAAGCGGTGAGGATGGAGAGCAGCGCGATCAGGATGGCGTCGGGGTAGTGCCCAAAGGCTTGGACGGCGTGGGCCCAGAGACGGCCAGGTGCAAAGACCCAGCCGATGCCTGCGATCTCCAAACGGAGGAAGACCGTGTGGAAAGCCCGATCCTCGTAGACCGAGAGACCGATGAGGCGTGGCGCCATCAAGACCATCAGGATGATCGCGAAAGCGATGGCCAATGAGCGGTAGCGCCAGATCCGGTCCAAGATCAGCATCAGCAACAATACCAGTAAACCCAGGAAATGGCAGGTGGCGATCAACGCGAACAACAGGCAGGCGGTGAGCTGTCCGGAACGTGTGTGGCGTTGATCGCTTTGGAGCAGCGCCCGCAAGGTGATCAACAGGATGGCGCCGTAGTAGAGTTCGAACACCGGGCAGAACAGCGCTTGGGCGAGGCCCACGAACTGGGTCGCCAGCAGGATCAGTGCATGGCTCCGGTCACGAAGCACGCTATTGACATACAGGAACGCGGCAGCGCTGAGCGCGACATTCCCCAGTGAATAGAGTAGGATGATGCCCTTCAACGGAAGCCCCAGCTTGACCCCGAGGAGCGGCAGCCATTGGATCAAGGGCATGAGCCAACGTTGGTTGATCACGTGGAAGCCTTCCTCGTCGATCACGCGCACCAGGAAGTAGCCGGCATCGGCGTAGAGCCGCTCTTGGGCGAAGTACATGGCGGACGCGGCCAGAACGGACAGGGCCAGGTAAGCCATGAGGTCATCGCGGTGTGCACTGAGGTGACCGCGTTCTGCCGGCATGCGGCCAAAGTAGCACGCGGCCCCGGCGTATTTTGCGGCCATGCACGATGTGCTCGCCACGCCCATCGAATACTTGAAAGGTGTTGGACCCCAACGCGGCGCCTTGTTGCGTTCAGAGTTGAACATCGCCACGTACCAAGACCTGCTGCTGCATTTCCCCTTTCGGTATGTGGACCGCAGCCGTTTCCATACCGTGCGCGAGCTATCCGAGGACATGCCTCAGGCCCAACTCCGTGGGGTGCTTGGTCCATTGCGGACCTTGGGAGAGAAGCAGGGGCGCAGGCTAACCGCCACCTTAACGGACAAGACGGGAAGTGTGGAGCTGGTATGGTTCAAGGGGGCGCGGTGGTTGCAGCTGTCATTGAAGCCAGGGCAGGAGTACATCCTCTTCGGCAAACCGAGCGTCTTCAACGGTCGCATCAACTTCGCGCATCCCGAGCTGGAGCTCGCCGCCACGTGGGAGCAGGGCCTCGACGCCGCGCTGCAACCGGTGTACAGCACCTCGGAGAAGCTTACGGCGAAAGGACTCAGCAGTAGGGCCATCTGGAAACTGCAGAAGACCGTGCTCACGCAAGTGGAAGGTCAGTTGCACGAGGTGTTGAACACCGAACTCGTGGACTGGCTGGGTGGGATCAGCCGCGAACAGGCTTTCCGGCAAGTGCACGCACCGCAGGACCAAGCCAGACTGGATGCGGCCATCCGACGCCTCAAGTTCGAAGAGCTCTTCTTCATCCAGTTGCAACTCCTGGAACAGAAGCTGCTCTTGCAGCAGAGCCTGCGCGGCAATGTCTTCGTCTCCGTTGGCGAACATTTCAAGCGCTTCTATGAGCACCACTTGCCGTTCGAACTCACCGGTGCGCAGAAGCGTGTGGTGAAGGAGATCCGGAAGGACATGGGAAGCGGTACGCAGATGAACCGTTTGGTGCAGGGTGATGTGGGCAGCGGGAAAACCCTCGTGGGGCTGTTGAGCATGTTGATCGCACTGGACAACGGATTCCAAAGCGCGCTGATGGCGCCCACGGAGATCCTGGCCCAGCAACATTTCGCCACCATCAGCCGCTTTCTGGAAGGGCTGCCGATCAGCGTGCGGCTATTGACCGGCAATACCAAACAGGCCGAACGCCGGACCATCCTGAGCGCGCTCGAAATGGGGGAGGTGCAGATCATCGTAGGTACACATGCGCTCTTGGAGGATCGTGTGAAGTTCCAGCGACTCGGCCTCGCCGTGATCGATGAACAGCACCGCTTCGGGGTGGCGCAGCGCGCGCGGCTGTGGGCCAAGAGCGCGGTTCCACCGCATGTGCTCGTGATGACCGCCACGCCCATCCCACGTACGTTGGCGATGACGCTCTACGGCGATCTGGATACGAGCGTGATCGACGAGTTGCCGCCTGGCCGCAAGCCGATCCGCACGGTGCATCGCTATGACAGTTCGCGAAACGCGGTGTTCGGCTTCATGGAGGAGGAGATCACCAAGGGTCGGCAGGTCTACGTGGTGTATCCGCTCATCGAGGAAGGTGATCCGGAGAAGATGGCCCGCGCGGGACCCGGGGCGGCGGAGCTGAAGGACCTCACCGATGGGTTCGAGAGCATCTCGCGCCGGTTCTCGCTGCCGAAGTATGCGGTGAGCATGGTGCATGGTCGCATGGATCAGGCGACGAAGGACTACGAGATGGCCCGCTTCAAGAAGGGGGAGACCAACATCCTCGTAGCCACGACGGTGATCGAGGTGGGCGTGGATGTCCCCAACGCCAGCGTGATGGTGATCGAGAACGCGGAGCGCTTCGGGCTCTCGCAGTTGCACCAGTTGCGTGGTCGCGTGGGCCGTGGCGCGGAGCAGAGCTTCTGCATCCTCATGACCGGCGATAAGCTGGGCAATGATGCACGTGCACGCATCGAGACCATGGTTCGGACGAACGATGGTTTCGAGATCGCGGAGACCGACTTGCGGTTACGCGGTCCTGGTGATCTGATGGGTACCCAGCAGAGCGGGTTGCCCGAGTTGCACATTGCAGACCTGGTCGCCGATGCGCAGTTGCTGCAACAAGCGCGACAGGTGGCCATGCGCCTGCTCGATATCGATCCAGGGCTGAAGGATGCGAAGAACGCGCGCATCGCTGCGGCGTTGGCCGAACGGAAACGGGGAAAACCGCTCTGGGGTCGGATCAGTTAGGTGGTCAGCGCGGCTCGGCGCCGGATCTCCTCCGGGTCCAGTACGTGTGCGACTGCGCCCAGGACAATGAGCACTTGGGCGATGGCGTAGGTGAGGATCACCGACCACGAGGCAGCTTCTAAGGGCTCCAAGAAACGGTCGATCGCCAGCAAGCTATCCGAGGTGATGAAGAACAGCGCTCCAACGAGAACGATCACGAAGCTACGGAGGTAGGTGCGGCCCCAGCGGAAGGCCGCTGCCACACCCATCGCGGTGATCGCCACGGCATAGATGGCCACCGGGATGCGGATCCCTTCATCCACCATGGGCAGGAGCCGTTCCGCGAAGAAGTAACCGTATACCGCCAATGCGAAGGAGAGCAGCAAGGGCAGCCAAGGTGGTCGGAGCGCACCCACATCGAAGACGTTCTGTAGGAAAGCGATGGTGTAACAGAGCTGCGCGACCAGGAAGGCACCCAGCCCGAT
>Ga0209812_10000342_pt1 | contig 43632 bp, 38 predicted proteins | sample JI71714BDNA_FD_187502 | JGI IMG/M metagenome (GOLD analysis project Ga0209812, IMG submission 187502) | Wastewater effluent complex algal communities from Wisconsin, to seasonally profile nutrient transformation and Carbon sequestration -... | ecosystem: Engineered > WWTP > Effluent > Algae...
GGGCAAACTGACTATTGAGCTCAACCTGGATAAAGGCCAGCTTGACTCTAAGCATTTTACGCTTACTGGAGGCGATTTAGAGGCTGAGCTAAATCTTAATATTGGGCTTGCTAAAGTTCCTCAAAGTTCACGTCTTAGCGGTACTGGTTGGTTTAGCCTTAAACGGGAATTTCTTAATAGTAACGAGACTATCAAGATGCTTTTTGACCTTTTGCCTGAGTTGAGGGCCGCCCAGCAGGGTAATGGTAAAGTTTCGTTCTCGCTTTATGGTAGCTTGGGCCGGCCGCAGTTCAAGCTTGATAGCGGCACTGGACAGAAAAAAGCATCTAAAAATAATAAAGTAGCTGACGCTGAAGATTTTGCCGACTTAGAAGACTAAGTCTTTCTAGGTGTCTGGAGTTTCTGATATTTTGCCAACTTTTTCAGGCTCATAACCGCAGCTAATAAACTCTTGATTCATGCAAAGCTCTGCTGATTTTTGAATTTCTTCCAAGCTTTGTTTTAGTTCTCTTTCGATAATTGAATCGAGAGCTTCAAAATTATTCATGTCGCAGTTGGCATATTGGTTGATTACCATGGTCATGTGATTAAGGTTTTGCATGCATTTCACAAAGTCTTGCCCGATAATTTCAGCACAGCCGGAAAGATGTTTTTTAATTTCCTTGTGGTTACGTGCAAGAATTTCGCCGACCAGTTCTTGAGAAATGCCATTAAAAGGATCAGCTACAAAGTCTTCACAGGTCGGCAGTTCTTTATGTTCGGGCTCGTTAAACTCTTGTTTAAGCTTGGTCTTAGCTTGTTTCATTTTATCAAGCCAGATTCTTTGTTCGTTGAGAACGATGCCGGTTATTTTGATTTGCGCATTTAGTTGTTCGCGTAGATCAAAATCATCGAGAATCTTGTCGATTAAAGTTTGTGCTTTTTTGGCGATTTCGGGATCGAGCGGTTTTTCACTTTCTGCTCCCGGTGCAGTACTTAGACTCAGTGCTTTGACCGATTTTTTTTCAGCACTGTTTTTGATGATTTTGAGACTGGCTGAAGAGAGTTCTGGATGGTCTTTAATCAAAGTTTTTAGGTTGTCTATCGTTACAATATTAGTTTTAACCGACTGCGAAAGAACCTTGTTGCTGCTTGGTTCTGCGCAGTTATTTAAGACTAAAAAAACTGCTGAAATCAAAAATATCTTAGTTGCTTTTATCAACATATATAACCTCAGTTCATATGAGCTGTTTTCAATGAACTTGGTTATATGAGAGGGCTGGATTTTTCGTTATCGGTCATTTGACTGATAGGCTGTTAATCACTTGAAATAAAGCTTGACCAAACTTAGCCAGCTTATGCTCGCCAACACCGTAGAAGTTTTTAAGATCGGCCAGTGTTTTTGGTGGATCTTCAGCTATTTCTAGCAGGGTGCGATCGTGAAAGATCACATAGGGAGGAACACTGAGCTCGCGTGAAAGTTTGAGACGTAGAGCTTTCATGCTATCAAGCAAGTTTGAGTTATCGAGTTTTTTATTTGGTCTTAGTGAACGAGTTTTTTTACTAGTTTTGCCGGCTTTACGCAGGTGGCGCAAAAATACTGTCTCTTGTCCCTTCATAACGCTGATGCTGTGGGCGGTAAGATGGAGCGAGCCATAGGCTGCCATGTCTACGCGTAAGACACCTCGTGCAATCAGTTGCTGATAAACTGAGCGCCAAGCAGGCGGGCTGAGCTCTTGGCCAACACCAAATACAGACAAGCGCTGGTGATTAAAACGAGCGATTTTATCGGTCACTTTGCCCACTAAGATATCAACCAGATGGCCGGCACCAAACATTTGCTTGGTACGGGCTACGCAGGACAGGGCTTTTTGGGCGGCAACCGTGGCATCCCAAGTTTCTAGAGGCTCTAGGCAGGTATCACAATTGTTACAGGTACCTGGGTGCGAGTCTGAAAAATAGCGCAACAAAGTCTGTCGACGGCATGAGCTAGTCTCGCATAGGCCTAACATGGCCTCGAGTTTAGCTTGTTCGATGCGTTTTTGCTCAGGACTGGCCTGGCTTTGGCTCAGCATGTGACGATGAATGATGACATCTTGGATGCCGTAGGCCATCCAGGCTAAGGCAGGCAAGCCGTCACGACCAGCTCGGCCGGTTTCTTGATAATAAGCCTCAACGCTTTTAGGTAAATCTAAGTGAGCAACCAGGCGCACATTAGGTTTATCAATGCCCATACCAAAAGCAATAGTAGCAACGATGATGACGCCATCGTTATTAATAAAATAGTCTTGATTTTTTTGCCGCATCTCAGTGCTTAGACCAGCGTGATAGGGCAAGGCTGTGAGGCCTTCGCTTTTTAACCAAGAGGCAGTTTCATCGACTGATTTACGGCTCATACAATAGATAATCGCTGCTTCGTCTTTGAACTCGTTTTGTAACAGGGCCAAGAGAGATTTTTTAGGCGCTTGTTTTTCAACAATACGATATTGGATATTGGGTCGGTCAAAACCGGCGACAAAGCGTTGAGGATTAGTTAGCTTGAGGCGTTTTTCAATCTCATCGCGGGTAATCTGATCGGCGGTAGCAGTTAAAGCGATGCGAGGAATATTGGCAAAATGTTCGTTCAAAATATCTAGTTTTAAATATTCAGGCCGAAAATCATGTCCCCACTGCGATACACAGTGAGCTTCATCAATAGCAAAAAGGGCCAGTTTGCAGGCTTTAAGCTCAGTAATAAACTCTGGCATCATCAGTCGCTCAGGTGCCACATAAAGCAAATCAAGTTGGCCGCTGTTAAGCTTTTTGTGCACTTGATAAGCCTGTTTGCTAGTTAACGACGAGTTTAAATAAGCAGCCGAGACCCCGAGTGCTTGTAGGGCTTGCACTTGATCCTGCATGAGGGCAATCAGTGGTGATATCACTACACCAACACCTTCACGCGCTAGTGCAGGGATTTGATAGCATAAAGATTTACCACCGCCGGTCGGCATGAGCACCAGAGCATCACGGCCACTGATCAGCGTATTAATTATTTCTTCCTGATGGCCCCTAAACTCTTGGTAGCCAAAAATACGCTTTAAAATCGATAGTGCAGTGCTCATGGGGCTACTTAGCCTAAAGTATTTAAGAAACCAAGCAGGACAGATAGCCGACAATGTTATTAGTACTAGCCATAGTGAGAAATAATTATGAAGAAATTATCATATATAATCATGTGTGTATTTATTCACTTTTCTATTGTTGCTAGCGATGAGCTGCAGTATTTTAATTTTGATGATGATACCGAGGTTATGTGCTATTATAAATCACGTAAAAACAAGCAATACGCCAATATTGCCGCCGCTACCATAGTCGCGGTACCATTTCCGGCCCTGGCTCTTTGTGCTGCTTGCGGTGCTGCTGAATGCTCCTCTTCATATAAAATTTATAAGCTATTAAAAGCGGCTAAAGCTTATATGAAAGATCATCATAATCGACCTGAAGTACTGAGAAAATTTTTTAATAAGCTAGTAATAAAATACCCGTACCGGCGCCTAAAACTTAAAGATGTCGCTCATCAACTCAATAAATATGCTGATATGCCTATAGCTAACCGAAGATTATGGCGAGCAAAGTCATATCAGTATAATAAAAACCAACTTATGATCTACTTATTTAGACCAGACCCTAACCAGTTTGACAGCCACTACCAAGAACAAAAACTTATCTACGATCAGCTCTTGCACTAATCTCCCAGCACCTAAGGTGCTTGATCGATTATAAGATCAGCAGCTGGTCGATTTGGCTGTGGTACTCCAGTGTTATCTTGGAAGATAAGTAAAGCATCATTGATGGGTTTGATCAGGTTACCAAGATCTGTGTTATCCGGATGAGAGCCATCGTTGATCATAGTTGCAGCAGTTTTTTTGTATTGTGTTTTGTGGCCTTTAGCATTATTGCGAATAGCTATCCATTCTGCGGCTGTCAAAAAAAACAAATAATGCTTGAGCGCCTGCACACTCTCGACAGTTTGGCTTTTAGCCACAATCAATTTATGCAAGAGAGTAATATTCGTCTTCGAGCCTGTTTTTATTTCGGACACATTTTTAGCAGATTTATTATCGTAAGCTAAAACCTGAACATAGAAGAGAACCTTTTTCCAATTGGTGCCTGCAGAGTCAACTTCTTTCTTCAGGATATCATTAGTCACTCGAGCACTATTACGAACAGCAGTTAGCACTTCATTGGCCGTGCCAGAACTATTGATATTTTTAGTACGATTAGCCATAGCCCAAGCAAAAGCAGCTGTTTGCTTAGGAGTAAGCGGAGCAGCTTTAGCAGCTGGAGCAGCGATAGCTTTAAAAGCGGTGGTAAAATCGGCTGCGCTTTCTACTTGCCTTAAAGCTGTGAGAAAGTTCTCTATGTTAGCTACATCAACACTAGCAGCAATACCTGCACGATTTAGTTTAACCATCTCTTGAACGATTTGGTTACGGTGAAGGCTGTCTAATTTATTTAAGACTTCAGTAATAGGCTTAACACCTGCACCAGCAAGATTAACCTGGGCCATAACAGCAGCAGTACCACCACCAGCATGTGCGGCTATTAGGGTCAAATAATTTTTCCAGATAGCCAAAATATCAGCATCTGGAGTTAGCTTGGCCAAGTAGTTGGCAAAACGATCAAGGCTAGCAACAGTGGCTGCTTGTGTTGCCAGAGCATTGGCATCAGCAGGAGAGTTGACCACAATATCGTAGAGCTGTTTTAGCTCAGCGGTGTTAGCAACACCAGGACCTTTAGCTGCCTCATCTACCACCATTTTCGGGGTAAATACGCCAGCGAGGGCAGCTTTAGCAGCAACTTTATTGGTCACTGCCCAAGCCAAAGCATCGGCTTTCTTGGCTGGATCAGCGTAAAGAGCTGTAAAAGCAGTGGCAAAATTAGCTGGGTTTTCTTCTGCAAGCAGTGCGGTCAAGAAATTAGCTACATTAGCAACAGTAACATCTGCGATAATTGGAGCAATATTAGCGTTAAGCATGAGTTTAACAATTTTATTGCCGAAGTTACTGTTGGCTGGTGTGAGCACCTGGTTGATTGGGCTAGTTCCTGCGCCAACAAGAATTACTTGGGCCACAACAGCAGCTTGAGCAGCACCAGCACCAGCATGTGCGGCTATTTTGGTGAAATAATCGTTCCAAATAGACAAAATATCAGCGTCGGGAGTTAGCTTGGCCAAATAGTTGGCAAAAAGATCAGCACTAACACCACTGGCTAGCTTAGCCAAAGCATCAGCATCAGCAGCAACTATAACAGCACTTTCATAGAGCAGTGCTAGCTTGCCTGAATGAGCACCAGCACCTTTAGCCGCTTCATCTACCACCATTTGTGTCGTAAATACGCCAGCGAGGATGGTTTTGACAGTTGGTGGAACTGCTTCATTGTCGATTTTCATATTTTTATTAGCAAGAGCCCAAGTAATACAGGCTTCTTTTTGAGCAACTAGAGCGGCCTGGAAAGAAGCTAAGAAATCGACTTGAGACTCTACTTTCCGCAAGGCAGTAAGAAAGTTTGGTAGATCAACCGCACCAACAGTAGCAGCAATACCTGCACGATCTCGTGAAACCATCTCTTTAATAATTTGGTCACCGTGAGTGTTACCAACTTTAGCTAAAACTGAAGAGATAGCTTTAATTCCACCAGCACCAAGATGATTGACTTGGGCCGTAACAGCAGCTTCAGCAACACCAGGAACAGCACCAGCATGCGCGGCTATTTTGGTCAAATAATCTTGCCAGATAGCAAGAAGATCAGCGTCTGGATCTAGCTTGGCCAAGTAGTTGGCAAAACGATCAGCACTTGCACTAGTAGGCACTTGTGCGGCTAGAGCAGCAGCTTTAGCTCCGGTGGCATCATTTTTAATGCCTACCTCATATAAGAACTTAAGAAGAGGAAGTTGCGCAGCGTTGGCAACAGCCGCCGCCGCTTCATCTACCACTATTGATGTGGTGATTAGAGCTGGGTTTGCTTTTAAAAAATCTTTAATGCTTGGTTTGGGGTCAGGTTCTTTGTCAATTGTCTGAGCTTCATTTTTGAGAGCCCAAGCTAAAGTATCGGCTTTGGTAGCTGGAGTAGCAAGCGTATTCGTGAAAGAAGTCAAGAAATCGCCTTTAAGCTCTTCTTGCCGCAAGGCAGTGAGGAATTTATCTATATCACCCACACCAACAGTAGCAGCAATACCTGCGCGATTTCGTGAAACCATCTCTTTAACAATTTGGTTACGGTGAGGGTTATCTGGTTTAGTTAAGACCTCAGTAATAGGTTTAACACCTGCACCAGCAAGATTAACCTGGGCTGTAACAGCAGCAGCACCACCACCACCACCACCAGCATTTGTGGCTATTTTAGCTAAATAATCTTGCCAGATAGCAAGAAGATCAGCGTCTGGAGTTAGCTTGGCCAAGTAGTTGGCAAAAAGATCAGCACTTGCACTAGTAGGTGCTTGTGCGGCTAGAGCAGCAGCTCGAGCTCCGGTGGCATCTGGTTTAATGCCTACTTCATATAAGAACTTAAGAAGAGGAAGTTGCGCGTTGCTGGCAACAGCAGCCTCAGCTTGATCAACGACTATTAATGGGGTGATTAAACCTGGTGCGGCTGTTAGAAATGCTTCGATGTTGGGCGTACCTGCTTCTTTATCAATTGTCTGAGCTTTATTGGTGAGAGCCCAATCTAGAGCAGTGGCTTTTTTAGCTGGATCGTTAACAATAATTGCAAAAGAAGCTAACAAATTTACTTGGCTATCTTCTTTCCGCAAGGCAGTGAGAAACTCATTTACACCACCCAAGTCAAGGCTAGCAGCAATAACTGCTATATCTCGTGAAACCATCTCTTTAACAATTTGGTTACGGTGAGGGCTGTCTGGTTTAGTTAAGACTTCAGTAATAGGTTTAACACCAGCACCAACAAGATTAACCTGGGCCGTAACAGCAGCAGCAGCACCACCACCACCAGCATTTGCGGCTATTTTAGCCAAATAATCTTGCCAGACAGCAAGAAGATCAGCATCGGGAGTTCGCTTAGCTAAGAAATTGGCAAAACGATCAGCACTGCCGCCAGTGGGTGCTTGTGCAGCTAAAAGATTAGCTTGAGCGCCAGTGCCATCAACTTTAATCTTAGTATCGTATAAAAACTTAAGCACAGGGATTGGGGTGGCAGCATTAGCAGTGTCATCGACGATCATTTTTAAGTCAATGAGAGCAGCCAAGGCAGCCGCGATAGTTGGTGTAGTGCCTTCTTTGGTGATTGTTTGAGCGCTATTGGTGCTAGCCCAAGTAGCAGCGGCGATTCTTTTGGCTGATGTCGGGTTGTTAATCAGCGCTTTAAAAGATAGCCAAAAATTTGCTTGAGTTTCTTCTTGCCGTAGGGCAGTCAAAAACACATCTATGTCAGCTGTATCAACGATAGCAGCAATACCTGCACGATCTCGTGAAATCATCTCTTGAATGATTTGGTCACGGGCAGGACTATAGAGTTTACTGAGCACCAGCTTGAGCGGATCAGTGCCTACTCCTGGCAAGAGTACTTGATTGCTAACTGCAGCTGTTCCGGCGGCACCGTTAACGCCATGAGTATTTATTTGTGTCAGATAATCAGTCCAGATAGCAAGAAGACCAGCGTCTGGAGCTAAGTTAGCTAAGTAGTTGGGGAAACGATCTGCAGTAGCTGTGCTCGCTGCGGTTCCGGCTAAGATAGCAGCTTTATTGCCACTAGCATCGCCATTGACGGTGAGATTATAAATGATGGCAAGCTTAGCCAGATCAGCACCACCTGGGCCAATAGGACCTTTAGCAGCTTCATCAACTAGATCTTGGATAGTGGCCACAGTCTTGGTGTTTATGGTAGCCAGGAAGGCTGTTTCTACCGTATCGGCAGATCCGGCAATGGCGTCGGCTTTTTTGCTAAACACCCAGCTAAAGGTTGCAGTCTTAATGACGGGGTCAGCGACATTGGCGCCATCAAGAACCTTGACCATTAGGTTTTTATCGCCCTTAGTTAACACTGCATCGAGCACCATTTTCACAGCATCAGCATCAGCGGCTGCGATGGTTGTCGCGTCGCCTTGATCAGCTAAAATTTTGATCATCTCTTGTCGTTCAATGGGCTGATCGCCGCTCACTGAACGAGCAGGATCGGTTAATAGAGCTAATGGTTGTTTATTGGCGTCGATCGGATTAATCGCATTGGGAGCGTTGCTGAGGTGGGTGGTATAATGGGACAATATATTCTTAGTCACTTCAGTGGTAGGCAATAATAATAACTTATGAATAAAGTACTCTTTATTAGTGTCTTTGAGCACGGACAACTTATTAGCCTGATCAGTATCTTTAATGACCTGATCGTAAAAAGATTTAAGTTTGTCTAAATCGGTATTAGTTACACCCTTAGCTGCTTCATCAAAAACCATCTGTACTGTTATAATAAGCTCTGGTGGCGGTGTTGGTGGGTTTTCGCTGGGAGTTAAAACTGGACGCTTACTATTGCACCCAGTGCCAAGCGCTAAACTTAAAAATACCAATCCGCTCAAAATCAACTTAATTATTGCATTCATTTTAACCACCTAAGCTATTAATCATCCAGCCTATAAGCAAACTCTCAATCAGTAAACAGGGTTGCTGGTTATACTAACAAGCAAGCAATTGCGCAGGAAATTTATATATTGCTTATTTAAATCAAGCGCTTAATAAAGATGGCTAGCTGAGCGTGTCAAGCTGTGCTAGCTAGCCACCATGTCAAATCTTAGTAAAGAACAGAGCCTGGCGGCTTTGGCTATCGATGCGCCTATCTGTATTCTGGCCGGTGCGGGTAGTGGTAAAACGCGGGTGATTACCCATCGTATTGCTCACTTGGTGCATGAACGTGGGGTTGATCCGCGCCAGATTTTGGGAGTGACTTTTACCAATAAAGCCGCTCGTGAGATGCGTGAACGGGTAGAAAAGCTCTTGCCTGATCGGGCTTATGAAGTCTTGCTTGGGACCTTTCATGGCATAGCGGCGAGATTTTTGCGTTATTACGGTGACTTGGTTGGTGTTGCTAAAGATTTTTTGATTTACGATGAAGATGATGCTGGCCGCTTGATTAAAAAAATCCTCAAAGAGCGCTATGAACTAAGTAAAGACGAGCTTAATGCCGAAGTAAAAAAAATCCTACGTTTTAGAGAAGCTGATAAAAATCAAGCGATTAAAACCGCTGCCAGTGAGCGGATGGAGCTGATTTTAGAGCTTTATCAAGAGCGCTTAAAAAAAATGGGTGCGGTCGATTTTTCTGGCCTCTTAGTCAAACTGTGCCAACTGTTAGAGCATGAGGAAGGCGTGCGCCTGATCTCTAACCGAGTGCGTCACTTGGTGGTCGATGAGTATCAGGATATTAATGCGGTTCAGGCTAAGATTGTCCATATTTTAGCTCATCGCGCTGACAGCGTGGCTATTGTTGGCGATGATGACCAGTCGATTTATGGCTGGCGCGGGGCATCGGCCCATTTTATGCAGCACTTTTTAAACGATTTTCCTAGCTCAAAACTTTATAAGCTCGAAGATAACTATCGTTCAACTAAAGCCATTTTGGATGCGGCTAACGCCTTGATTAGCAATAATCGCCAACGATTGGGTAAAACCTTGCGTTCTATGGGGGGCGAAGGCCCCTTGCTGAGGCTCAAACAGCACTTTCGTGACAACCAAGAAGCTGCTTTTGTGATTGAGCAGGCGATGCGTTTATTTGAGCAAGAGGGCTCCTATTTCAGCATAGCAGTACTCATGCGTACCAATGCTCAATCGCGACCTTTGGAAGAAGCTTTGCACAAAGCCCGGATGCCTTATCGCATGGTGGGTGGCATGCGCTTTTATGATCGTAAAGAAATCAAAGATATTTTGGCAGCTTTACGAGCGGTGATTTATCAGCACAGCGATATTGATCTATTGCGCGTGCTTGAGGCCCTGCCTTTGGGTATTGGCAAAAAAACTCAAGAGGCGCTCTCTCACTATGCCGGCAATCATAACCTAAGTTTTTTTGAGACGATGGCTGATCATGATCATCAGTCGGCAGCTTTGGCTAATACCAGAGCCCGTCATAAAATCAGCGATTTTTTAACTAAGCTAAATAATATGAGATGCGAGTTGGTCCAGACTTTGTCTGATGGAGAAGTGAAAATTTTACGAGCTGACGAAGCTTTAATTTATATAATAGATCGTTTTGGTATTGCTGCTAAACTAGAGCAAAAAAACGATGATGAGTCAGAGGCTCGTTTGGAAAATATTGAGCAGTTGGTCCAAGCTGCCGTTTCGTTCGTAGAAGAAGCCGAGAGTTTAGGACAGCCCTCAGATGCTCAAGCATTCTTGGAAAATGTCGCACTAATTTCTAAAGACGAAAACGTCAACGATAATACCGCTAAAGTTGGCACGGTGACCTTGATGACCCTTCATGCGGCCAAGGGCTTGGAGTTTGATGGGGTATTTTTAGTTGGTCTGGAAGAAGGGGTATTGCCGCACAGTAGAACTTTTAATGCGAGCGATGAAAACAAGCGCCAGGAGGCTTTAGAAGAAGAGCGACGCTTGCTTTATGTTGGCATGACTAGGGCTAAAAAACGCCTATTTTTGAGCTATTGCCAAGAACGTTTTTTGCATGGCAAAACCTCACCATCAGCGCCATCCAGATTTGTGCGCGAGATTCCGCAAGACAGCTTTGAGCCTGGTGATCGCTATTTAGTTTCACAGCAGAGCCGGCCCGATTCTTCACATCCGCCTTTTGCTGGTGCTACTAGCTCGTGGTCACGTACACTAACAAGTAAAACTCCATCACCTAATAACTCCTATCGCATTGAATACGAAAATGGTCATGTGGGCGTAGCCAATAGTGGTATAAAAATTGGCGCTCGAGTTTATCATGCCAGCTATCGCAATGGCCGGGTGATATCGCTTAGTGGCAGCGGATCGATGACCCGAGCCCAAGTGCGTTTTGAAGGTGATAATCAAGTACGCATGATCATGCTGACTCATTTGCAATTACAGTAACCTTGAGTTTGTGCTAATAATTATATAAAAAATAATCTTTATAAAGTAACGCGTTGGGGGCCTGTGCCAAATGGTTGGGCCGTGATAGGCTGAGCCTGAAATTTGAACAATGTCAGATAATAAGAGAATTACTGTGGTGCAAACAATGACATCGTCCTCCGATCCTGTGGTTAAGCCTATTGTTCCTGTCTATGACGCCTCTTCTATTAAGGTTTTAGAGGGTTTGTCGGCCGTACGAAAACGTCCTGGCATGTATATTGGCGATACTGATGATGGCTCGGGTCTTCATCACATGGTTTATGAAGTTGTCGATAACGCAGTTGATGAGGCGCTAGCCGGCTATTGTGACCAAGTTGATGTGGTCATTCATGAGAATAATTGGGTGTCAGTCAGTGATAACGGCCGTGGCATTCCGGTGGGTATGCATGAATCGGGCAAGCCTGCTTGTGAAGTGATCATGTGCGTGCTTCATGCGGGTGGTAAGTTTGACCAAAACTCTTATAAAGTATCGGGCGGCTTGCACGGCGTTGGTGTCAGCGTTGTCAACGCGCTCAGTGAAGATCTTAAACTAGAAATTTGTCGCGATGGCTTTAAATACGAGCAAAACTTTAGTCGCGGCGATCCGGTCAGTGCTTTAATCACGATCGGCCCAAGCGATGCTACCGGCACCAAGATTAAGTTTAGACCTGACCCACAAATCTTCAATAATATTGAGTTTCACTTTGATATTTTGGCAGGGCGTCTGCGTGAGCAGGCTTTTTTAAATAAAGGCGTCAAAGTTAACTTGCTTGATGAGCGCACTGCCAAGAGCCACAATTTTTTCTTTGAAGATGGCATTCGTGAATTTGTCCAGCACTTAAATCGCTCCAATACGCCATTGCATAAAGACCCGGTGGTTATTAACGGTGAGCGTGAGTTAAGCGAGCAAGGCCATGGCGCTCGATGTGAAGTTGATATTGCCATGCAGTGGAATGGTACCTACCAAGAGCGGATGTATTGCTTTACCAATAATATAAAAAATAACGATGGTGGTACTCATTTAGCAGGATTTAGGGCCGGCCTAACCAGAAGCATTACTGGTTATATTTATCGTCAGTTTGAAAAAATCGTTGATAAAGGTGTGTTAAAAAGCGAAGACGTTCGTGAGGGTTTGACTGCAGTGGTGAGTGTTAAGCTGCCTGATCCTAAGTTCAGCTCTCAAACTAAAGATAAGCTGGTATCTTCTGATGTTAAAGCCGTGGTTGAAGGCTTGATCGTGGATAATTTATCGGCCTGGCTGGAAGAGCATCCAGCTGAGGCAAAGACTATTTGCTTAAAGGTAATCGAGGCCTCGCGCGCACGGGAGGCAGCACGCAAGGCTCGCGAGCTTACGCGCCGTAAAGGTGTGCTTGATGGTATGGGTTTGCCAGGCAAGCTGGCTGATTGCCAGGAGAAAGACCCGCAGGCGGCAGAGATATTTATCGTAGAGGGTCAATCGGCCGGAGGTTCAGCCAAAAACGGTCGTGACCGTAAGTTTCAGGCTATTTTGCCTCTACGCGGTAAGATCTTGAATGTTGAAAAGGCTCGTTTTGATAAGATGCTGTCGTCTCAAGAAATTATTACGCTGATTACGGCTCTTGGTTGCGGTATTGGCCCTGATGAGTTTGATGCCTCAAAAGTTCGCTACCATAAGATCATTTTGATGACTGACGCTGATGTTGATGGTAGCCACATTCGTACGCTTTTATTGACCTTTTTTTATCGCCAGATGCGCGAGTTGGCTGAGCGCGGTTATCTTTATATCGCCCAGCCACCGCTTTATAAAGTGCAAAAGGGCAAAAAAGAAAGCTATGTGAAAGACGATGAAGCCTTGGAAAAATATTTGGTTGAGCAAAGCATGAATCAAGCAATGGTAAGCGCTGCTGGCCGGCCGCTTGCTGAAAAAGATGTACTGGCTGCCGTATCGGCTTTTTATGCCTATCGGCGTGGTTTACAGCGCTTGAGAAAGCGCTATGACCCAGAAATTTTAGATGGGCTGGTGCGAACCGATATCAATCTTAAAGACGAGTTTCATCTGATTAACAATGCTGAGCTAAAGCTTCGTCTTGAGGCTCATTTGGCTAGCATGAAATCCTTTGCCCTGCCCATTGAAGTCGAGTTGAGAGCAGCAGATATACCAGAAGATCGGGTGTTGATTATTAAATCTCAGCGTGATGGCTCACAGGTAGTTACGACGATTGCTTATCCATTTATTAAGGGCCCAGAATATCGCGACTTATTGAAGAACTTTTCTTTGGCCAAGGAGCTTGGTGCTGCTCCCTTTGTCATGATTAAGGGTGCTTACGAAAATCAGTTTGCCAGTTTTGATGAGTTTGCTGATTATATCGAGACTTCTTCGCGTAAAGGCCATACTATTCAGCGCTACAAAGGTTTAGGTGAGATGAACCCAGAGCAATTGTGGGAAACGACCATGGATCCTAAAATTAGGACGCTTTTAAGAGTCAATATTGAAGATATCGTTGAAGCTGATGCGGCCTTTGCTGATCTTATGGGTGATGAAGTTGAGCCTAGGCGCTTATTTATCGAAAAAGTTGCTCTTGATTCCTTTGAACTAGATATTTAAGCGAGAAATAAAGAGCTGATTAAGCTGGTTGTGCTTACATGATCTTTCCTTGTGCTCTAATCATTTATTTATTAGCGAGCCAGACTTTAGTGTCAGCTTTATCGGCTCAGGATGATTTTTTAGGCTTATGGTCAGAAAAAAACCGCCCCCAAAAATTAGAGTTTTTCCATGACTTAGGTCTAGTCAGACCCGAAGCTTTGGTGGGGAGGAATCTTAGCTTGGAGCTGCATAAGATAGCCTCACGCGAGTCAATGTCGCTGGTGAGTCTAGCGAGAAAAAAGAGCTGGCTTAAGCAATATCGCTCATTAAATCAGTATGTTGAAGACAAGATCGATTCAGGCTTAGGCCCACTAAGTTCGCAGGGCGCAATTTTTTATCGCTTTGATAATATTAGCCAGCCAGTATTGATTAGAGCATTTGATGTAGTAATAGATGATAACACCTGTATAAGCATTACGATTCAATGCGATGTTCGCGATTGGCCGAAATTAGCTCAGGAAGTAACGAGTTTATTATCGTCTCTGGTTTTAAGGACGAAATAGAATTTTCTTAAGTTGAGCCATAAATTTATGATAAAAAGAACGCCCCTTAAACAGCGTGCTCCGGCTTTTACTGCCCCTAAGGTGGTTGGCTTAGCGGGCAATGCCTTTGGCACCCGCTTATGCCAGCGGGTTTTATGCAGCCGCTGCCACCAGGTTGACTATGTCGCAATACGGATAGCGAATGCTAATACTATATATTGCCGTAGCTGTGCTGAGAGATTGCTTGAGACTTTTGAAACTGGCCGTCATATCGCTCAGAAAAAACTCAAACGTTCTTGTATGAAGTGTAAGAATCAATTTTTGGTCAGCGAATCTATTGCTGATAAAAAAGACGAGCTGATGTGTCAGGACTGCTTTCGTGGCTTTGAGGTCTGGCGCGGAAAAGCCTCTGATACTGATAAAGAATCTCGTTATGTGATTAAAAAAAATAGCGCTAAAACGATAATTAGGAAGCTTGCTCATGACACAATTTAATATGATTGAATCACCTCAAGGACCAGATCCTAAAAGATTGCTGTTGGCGGTGATTGCCACTAGCGCTGTTTTGATGGCTTATTCCTACTTTTTTCCGCCATCTATTCAGGTGCCAGTAGCTGAAAAAGCGCCGATTCCTCAAGAAATAATTAAGGGCGTTTTAGCAGAGCCTTCTATGGTGCTTATCCCAAGCACTAATATCTTTGCTGATGCAACACGCGGTGATCTACCTGAACAGAACAAAGATTTTATCGTTAAAGAACAGTCAAAATCTCGCCAAAGAAGCTCTTACCGGGTACGGGTGTCTAGCCATGGTGGCATGATCAGCGAGTATAATTTGCTTGATTTTAGCCATGAGTTATCGCTGGTGAGTTTGAGTAATACTGGCTCTTCTTTGTTGCGTTTACGTTCAAATAGCGCTGCGGTTAGCTTGGCTGATAATGCTCCATATGAGATAACCAAGCTTGAAGAGCACAAGATATCGCTGCGCCATATTACTAAAGAGGGCTTGAGTATTGAGCGTAGTTATCACTTTTTAAGTGATTCAAGCATTGAGGAAAAAATCACCTGGCGCAATCTATCGGCAACGCCGCTCAAGGGCGAGTTTTTGCTCAGTGCACTTAAGAAAAGTGATAACAAAACTGAGCCCGGCATTATGAATCCTGGAGTGCAGGGTGAAGCGATAATAATTAAAACTAAAGATAAACATGAAAAATTGGCGTTTAGCGACTTATTAAATAAGCCAAAAACTTTTAATAACTTCAGTTATGCCGCTTTTGATGAACAGTTTTTTCTCTTAGCTATTAGCCCCCATGCTGAGGATAGTGATCGCATTGAGGCTCATGCCATCGATAATGGCAACAACGCTCGAGAAGAACGTATTGAGATATTATTAAAACCCTTTGTTTTAATGCAAAACGAAGAGAAATCTATTGCTCATAAGATTTTTATGGGTCCTAAGCAGGTTGATTTGCTAGCGAGTCTTAAGCCGCCACTCGATGAAAATATTGATTTTGGTTGGTTTGGGGTCTTAAGTAGACCAATGTTATGGCTGTTAGTTTTGCTCTTTAATTTTGTTCATAACTACGGCATAGCAATTATATTAATTACGTTTATTATTAAGCTACTTACTTATCCGTTAACACATAAATCTTTTTCATCCCAGCAATCAATGAAAGAGTTGCAACCAAAAATCAAAGAGCTACAAAACAAGTTTAGCCATGATAAGACTCTGCTTGGGCAAAAGCAGATGGAGTTATATAAAGCTCATGGGGTAAATCCTCTAGCAGGCTGTTTGCCGCTTTTGATTCAGCTACCGATTTGGTTTGCCTTCTTTCAGATGCTAAGAAGCTCGGTTGAACTTTTTGATCAACCATTTTTCTTGTGGATCACCGATTTGACTCGTGCTGACCAATATTACGTACTGCCGGTATTAATGGGCGCCAGTATGTTGGTGCAGCAAATTTTTACCCCCACACCCACCGATCAACCGCAGATGAAATATGTGATGTGGGCTATGCCAATATTTTTGACTTTTATTATGCTTAATATGCCTTCTGGTTTATCTCTTTACATACTTACTAATAACTTGCTAACCATCGTGCAGCAGATAATTATTAAGAAGCATGTGGCAAAAGTTAGTGCATAAAGGAAACTATTAATGAGCGTAAGCGGTCGAAGCTTTCGAGGCAGGAACCTGAATAATGCCGAGAGACCTGAAAATATAGGCAATCGTAGGACTTTTGATGAAGTCAAAGTTCCACCTGATAATATTGGTAACAAAGATAGTGGCGAATATTTTGCTGATTTTAACGATGACAACGAAGGTAATTCACTAGATGAAGAGCCAACTCATCTTAAGAGTGGTATTTTATCTAAATTAGTTAGTTCCGGTGCTCGTCCTCACAGGAATCGTCGCTATGCTAATAACCAAAGCCAGCCTCGTGTTGAGGCTCCCCGTTCGAATGCGATACCTGATGCTGAACGCCATATGGCTCGGCTCAAGGATGACTTTGCCAAACTGCTTAAAGAGCGTTCAGGTCTGCCCTTTTCGTTTTCGATGAAGCCGATGAGTGATGCTGATTTTAAGCGCGTTGATTTGGTGATTGAGGATTTAAATAAAGTCGGTAACTTAATCGAAGAAATATTGCAAAGTAATACTATAGAAGCAGATATTTCTTTATCTCAATATCGCACAATGTCTCACCAATTTGCAGTGTTTTTTATTCGACCGACTGAAACGGATTCGGTAAAAAATAAAGAACTTATAGCAGCCTTACGGCAAGTGGTTAACGCTTATGCTAATCGTGCGATCAAAGCGCATATCAATATTTTTTTAGTTCTGGCCAATGCTAAAACAGTAATCGAGGATCATTTGACTAAGATTGGCGCTAAAAAGCTCGATGATAGAACCTAGCCTGGGCGCCATTTTTTAAGACGCTGTTTGGCGATTTTGAGCATTTTAGCTTCCAGTAAACGAGCTCCTTCTCGTGAAAGGTTAACTCTGGCACCAACTTCGGTAAGGGTTTCTGGCTCTTCAGCTAAGAGACGCCATTCGATAATGGCATTCATGCGAGAGTCTTGTAGTTCTTCAACAATGCCAAGTAGCACTTCTTTGATAACCTTATCGCGTTCAGTTTGCAGGGCTACGGCCTCTGGATTTTGTATTTCAGAGGGGAGTAACTCGCTTAAGTTACGGCTTTCTTCGTCTTCTTGGTTATGTTCGATACTGATCTTGCGGGCGCGTGGGCGGCGGCGTTTACCTTTGTCATCTTCCAGCATTTCGGCGCCGGTGATGGCAGGAATATCATCGCGCTCAAGTTTTTGCAAAAAACGCTGAATCTTGGCTCTAATCCAATAAACGCTGTAGGTAGAAAAACGCACACCTCGATTGGGTTCAAAGGTCTCAGTCGCACGAATCAGTCCCATAGTACCTTCTTGAACGAGATCTTCATAACGAATGGGTGGACGGCAAAATTGATTGGCCACTAGGTGTACTAGGCCAATATTAGACATTACCAAGCAGTTGCGGGCATCAATATCGCTGTAGCGTTGGACCCTGATGGCAAGTTCCGCTTCATCTTCAGCTGATAAACGCTCACGTCCGGTGAGGTGGATGCGATCACGGCTGGTATCCCTTGGAGGAATCGTCGTTTCTATTTTGCCATTTTCAACCAGCTTTAAAATGCTTGCTGCATCGGCCAAATCTTGATCAGGTGCCAATAAGGTATCAGCTCCAGGCGGCCCGGGTCTTTGCCGCTGTCGTATGATGGGGAAAAAATCAGCCTCTTCTTTAGGCTTTTTGTTTTCGTTGATGTTAGCTGGTTTTGGTTCCTTGAGATTATATGGATTCATCAAAAAGGCCTCCCCCTTTGACGATGGTAGGCTCATGTGAGAGTCTCCATCCTTAATCAACGGTCAAAAAAGCAGTGCTATTTTAACTAATTTTTATCTTTTTTAACTAAGTAAGCTAGAATAGATTTTATTATCCAATGAAATCAACACTAGGGAGGCTTAATTGCTTGGTGAAAATCGATCAGAACGCGCTGTTTTAATCGTTGATTTGATCAACGAATTCTGCATGGTTAAAAGTCAAAACTTTATTGCCCAAACTAAAGAAATAATTCCTTTTATTTACGGAGAGTTGCAGTACTTTCGTGAGCGCATGCGTCCGGTTATTTTTGCTAATACCTGGTGGAGTGAGGATCGTAGTCAGGTGGTGAGAGAATTAAGTCCACGCACGGGAGAAATTAGTATAAATAAGCCAAGGCCGAATGCTTTTTTTGCCACCGAGCTGCATAGTGTTCTTACTAGGCTTAAGGTAAAAAACCTCACTATCCTCGGTGCGCCAGCCCATACTAGTGTCCTACTTACTGCTTCAGCTGCCCTTGATCACGGTTTTTCGGTAGTAGTACCTGAGACCTGCGTTTGTTCGGCTAATCCACTCGATCAAGAAGCCGCACTGCGGTTGATTAACCGCTGGCTCAATGACGATCAGATGCTTGCCCATCCATAAAACAATTAGTATGATACAAGTATGATGATCTTCTGTTGAAGATTGACGAATTAGTGAGAGATAAGAAGTTTAAAAACCGCAGTCAGGCCATCAAAATAGCCGTGCAACAGGCTGTTGAGCGCCTAGAACACACCCGCCTTGCTGATGAGTGCCAAAAGCTTGATATATTAGCCGAACAAAAATGGGCGGAAGAGGCTTTTGATGAGGATATACGCATGTTTCAAAAAAATCCTGGGTCAAAATTAGCCAGATTCGCACCCTGTCTACTCTAAGACTAGGTAAAAAAATCGGTCAGGTAAGCGCGGCTGAACTGGGTAAAATTCTTGAAGGGCTCAACGATATTATTGGTTAAAGAGTCTTGTTGGCCTGCTTGTAAGTTCTGCTGGTTATGCAATAAGAGGCTGAAATTTATTTTTGGTGCGATAACTATGCAATTATCCAATAAGTTTATGCTGCTATTAGTTCTAATTGCCGCCCCTAATTTAGCTGCCATGCAGTTTATGAGAACATTATGGGAAACCATGGAGATAATGACGATTTATTGCCATGCTCCCGCTTCAGCCATTGAACAATACGAAGATGAGCAGGCCAGGCACATTCTTGATCAACAAACACTGATCCGCAATGAGTATAACGATCGTGTTTTAGAGCGAAGAATAAGCAACATCACTACTTCAGCCATCAAGGCGGGGGTTATAGTGGTCGGTAGTAATTATTTGATGTCAAATCCAAATTTTATCATGTTTGTCGGACTCGTTGGCATGGGTTTTCGTGATAAAATAGAAGATTCAATCAGATCTTTTCAGCACTCTATTTTTCCGCCTGAAGAACTGGTACTTTTAGACGAAATTGGATTGAAGATTTTACTGGACAATAGAATTAATTCCAAACATCGTGACTTATTGGATAACGATATAAAAAATATCAGAACCAGGTTTGCTAATCAGCGGATGCATAACAATAATGATAAAGATCTGCGACGAATGATTAAGCGGCTTGAGCTTATTTTGTCGCTACCGACCAGCACTAAGCCTATCAATGAATATAGCCAAAAAGATCCTTATGGGTCTCAAGCTATCGAAGCAAGCATGAAATGCACCTATGATCCTCATCTGGTCAACTCCATTAAAAAACTCGTATACCAAATATTTGAAGACTCTAAAAATAACACCAGAGATATCGCTAAAACGGCTGTATATTTTATGGGTGTACCGGGAACAGGAAAAACTACGACAGCGTCGCTTATTGCCAAAGTTCTCGATTTACCCTTCTTTGCGATAAACTTAAGTAAAATTGAACCAGCACAGCTATCGAGCTCAGCAAGTAATCCCAATGATGATCTAATCTTGCCAGGTGAGATTGCTGCATGTTTTATAGACAAAAAAGACGCTGCCTTAAATACTATTTTCTTCTTAGATGAAGTACATGATGCTCTTAGCAGCAAAAATCCCCAAAGCCCTCGATTCCAATCGATGCTTAAACGACTTTTGGACCCAGATGTGAAATATTTCAGGGATGACACGCTCGGTATAGATATAGACGTTTCAAAAGCCATTTTTATACTAGCAGGCAATAGTGAGCTCGATGATCACAAAGGCGCTTTAAGTGACCGATTACTGACTTATCAGTTTAAACCAGCCTCAAAAGATGTTCGGGCTCTGATTGCTTACTGTGCTTTGGCTAAAGCTAACCGACGTTTTGGCCTAAAGATTTCAAAAAAAGACTCTATTTTACAAAAAATAATCGCCAAAGATCAAGAGCTCTACGCTGATCATGGGGTACGGCCCTTACAAAAAGTTGTTACTAGCTACGTGTCTTTCAGGAGTGCGTGCATTAAAGGTGTACTTAATCAAGATTGCCAATTCGATATAGACGAAGAATTTAGTCAGTCTGGTGCACGTCTATCTATACAAGATTATTAAGCACGCTGTATATTTATGCTAAACACCGCCATTTACATTCATGTTCCCTATTGCCGTAGGCGTTGTCCCTACTGTGATTTTTATCTGGTGGTAGCTAAACCAGATCACCGCTTTGTTGAGTGCTTATTAGCTGAATGGGCAGAGCGTAGAGCATCATGGCATGAGGGGGTGGCTATGAGCTTGTATTTTGGCGGGGGAACACCATCTTTGCTCAAAGTCTCTGAGTTGGGCCGGTTGATTAGCTTTTTTAGAGATCAGGTGGTTTTGGACGCTGAGGCAGAAATTACTCTGGAGGCTAATCCTGAAGATATCAGCGAAGCTTGGTTAGGCGATCTTCTGAGTGTAGGGATCAACCGTCTGAGCATGGGCGTGCAAAGCTTTGATGATCAGATTCTTAGGCATCTTGGGCGTAAGCATAGTGGTGAGCAGGCTAAGAAAGCGGTCAAACAAGCCCAACAGGCTGGTTTTAATAATATTTCAGTGGATTTGATCGTTGGAGTTAATCAGCAGACTTTGTCGGGTATCAAAGACTCGTTAGCATACTTAAGTTCTATAAATATCCCTCATATTAGTAGCTATTTATTGACTATTGAAGAAAACACTAATTTTTATCGACGTATTCGCGATCAAAAAATGTCCGAACCTAGCGAAGATCATCAAGTTGATTCTTACAATTTAGTGCAAAGCTATTTATTGACGGCTGGTTATCAACAATACGATATTTCTAGCTATGCTAAGCCCGGTTTTTTTAGTCGCCATAACCAAGTTTACTGGGCGCAGGGAAGTTATCTTGGTTTGGGGGCAGGTGCGCATTCAATGCGGCTATTGGCTGATGGCGCTCTTGAGCGGCTTCACAATAAAGCCATTTTGCAGGACTGGCTGAGAGATCCTATCAACAGCGATCATTATCAATTGGATCATCTAACTAAGCAGGAAGCATTGCGGGAATCTTTGGCCTTTGGTTTACGCAACATGGCGCAGGGTATTGACCCTGCTTTATTGGCATTAAGACATCAGTGCGAGTTAGCAGCTGGCCTACCAGCTGTCTTGGAAAAAATGATGGATTCTGGTTACTTGGAAGAGCAGAACGGACGCTTGAGAATTAGCTCGTTGGGAGCTCTCTTTGCTGATTCGATAATGCGCCAGATTCTTTGCGCTTAAGCCTCCGGTGCTTGCTTGACAATTGGCTCTTATACAGGCACAAACGACTGCGAATATAATTGCGAGTGGGATAGTATGAAGACAAAATTTGCAAGCGTGGAATCAGTTTCACGGCAGTGGCACGTGGTTGATGCCAAAGACCAAATTCTTGGACGTATGGCTACTAAAGTGGCTTCGTTTCTACGTGGAAAGCATAAAGCGATCTATTCGCCGCACGTTGATACTGGCGATTTCATCGTGGTGGTAAATGCCGACAAAGTAAAAGTCACTGGATCAAAAGGCGCAGATAAGCTTTATTGGCGTCACTCGGGTTTTACCGGTAGTGAAAAAGCCGTTTCTTTTGATGATCAAATCGAGCGTAGTCCTAATTGTGTTATTGAGCATGCTGTTCGTGGCATGTTACCTAAGGGTCCACTTGGTCGCAAGATGTTTAAGAAGTTAAAAGTTTATAGCGAAGCTAATCATCCGCACGTGGCACAAAATCCAGCTGCTTTGAGTATTTAGGTTTGGGAGTAATTGTATGAATCGTCTCTATGCAACAGGTCGTCGAAAAGTCTCAGCAGCCCGTGTGTGGTTGAAGCGTGGCACCGGCCAATTTACCGTTAATGGTCAAACTATTGCTAACTATTTCAAGCGTGAAGTGCTGCAAATGCTTATTAAACAGCCTTTTGAAGCTACTGAAACCTTGGGTACCTACGATGTGACGGTAACAGTTAAGGGTGGCGGCTTGTCAGGCCAAGCGGGTGCTGTGCGCCATGGTATTTCACGTGCTCTGCAGCGTGATGAAGCCCAAAATCTCGGCCCCGCTCTTAAGCGCGGTGGCTTTCTTACCCGTGACGCTCGTATGGTTGAACGTAAGAAATATGGACAGCCAGGTGCACGTAAGCGCTTCCAATATTCCAAGCGTTAAGATTGGTTTTTTGGATAAAAGCTCCCGCTACTGGGAGCTTTTTTTTATGCTGAAAAGCTTGATCCACAACCGCAGCTTTTTCGGGCGTTGGGGTTGTTAAACTTAAAGCCGGAGCCCTCTAGAGACTCTTGATAATCAATAGTGGTATTGTTCAGGTAGCGTAAACTAAACATATCAACAGCAACCTTGAGCTCACCTAATTCACAGTAGATATCAAACTTAGAAATTTTGTCGTCGATATCTAAATTATACTGTAGTCCAGCACAGCCGCCACCTTTGATACTGACCCGAAGAAATAGCTGGTCATCATCTTCTGCTTTAGTTGCTCTAAGCGCCATGGCTTGGGCTTTTTCGCTGATAATAATGGGGAAATCTTCCAGCGCTAATTTTTGACTATTCATTGTTCTTATCCTTGGTCTTTAGTGTCTTGGTCTATCACATATTTTTCGCTGAGCCATTTAGCTAGGTCTATCATTTTGCAGCGCTTGGAGCAAAAGGGCCAAAGCTCTTTCTCAACTTCTCTTTTGTCGAATTTTTTAGCACATTGGGCGCAGCTTAGCTTAGCAGAGTTTTTTTTCATATATTCCTAAATCCTTAAAATAAAAATGAGCACTCGATAGTTGTATAAGCTACCAAGATAAGAAGTGAAACTAAGGTTTATATGAGCTGTTTGGTATTGAACAATAGAGTTAAATTGATTACTTAAGCGCTTATCAATGGCGGATATTTTTAGCTTTAAGTTCTTTGCTATTCGCTCAAATCACGGGGTAATAAAAAATGTCAGAAAAAAGAAAGAGGCGTTCGGCGGTTTCCTTTAAAGATGTGCAAATAGCCTATCTTTGCTCAGGAATGATACCTGTTGAACAGATGTACAGCCGGCGTCAAGCCTCAGTTAGTACTATCCGTCGTGCTCTTAACCACTTGAAAACTAATGGATCTCCGGTAGAATCTTTGGAAAAATGGTTCCAAGAGAACTTTGGAGCTGGAGCTCGCGGTCGGGCAGCCCCTCAGGCGGGTCAGGAAAGAGTCTATCGTGCCCAGCAAATCAAGACTAGTGGCACTTTTTTGCGTTTACCCCTGACCGCTTTGAGTATTGGTAAAGGTGAAGTGGTTACTGTACGCTTTGAGAAGGATCGCATTGTGGTCAAAAAAGTTTGACCGAGCTTGATCTGATAATCGGCCCGCATAACATGCGGGTTTTTTATAACTAATATTAGTTCTGATCGCGAGGCTTACTATGATTATCGGCTGCCCTAAAGAAATCAAAACCTTTGAAAATCGTGTGGCTCTGATTCCATCAAGCGTGAAAGCTCTGGTTGATGGTGGAGCACAGGTTTTAATAGAAACAGGAGCCGGCTTAGGGTCCTTTATTACTGATACCCAGTATCTTGAAGCCGGAGCCAAAATAGTCTCAGCCTGTGAAGTATGGGAACGATCACAGATCATCACCAAAGTTAAAGAACCGCTGGCAACTGAGTTTAAGTACTTTCACCCTGATCAGTGTATTTATACTTTTTTACATCTCGCAGCTGAGCCTGAACTCACTGCTGCTATGCTTGATAAAAAAGTCACCGGTATTGCCTATGAAACCATCGAAGAACATGGCTATCTGCCTTTGCTTAAGCCCATGAGTGAGGTAGCTGGCCGTATGGCGGTTCAAGTTGGTGCTTGGTGTCTAGAGAACCAGCATGGTGGCAAGGGAATTTTACTGAGTGGTGTGCCTGGTGTGCGTAAAGCTAGAGTGGTCATTTTAGGGGCAGGGGTGGTTGGTAAAAATGCGGCTAAAATAGCGCTTGGTATGGGTGCTCAGGTGACAGTTCTTGATATCTCTTTGGCTCGTTTAGAAGAAATCGACGACCTGTTTTTAGGGCATGTTCAAGCTATTTACTCTACTGAACATACCATCAGGAGCCAAGTTAGTCGTGCGGACTTAGTGATAGGCGCGGTGTTGCTCACGGGAGCGCGGGCCCCTCTTCTGGTCAGCGCTGATATGATTAAAGCCATGGATCGAGGATCGGTAGTCATAGATGTGGCAGTGGACCAGGGTGGCTGTATTGAAACAGTCAAAAGAACCACCCACGATAAGCCGACCTATATACTAGACGGTGTAGTTCACTACGGTGTGGCTAATATGCCAGGAGCAGTAGCCGCTACGGCAACCTATGCTTTGTCGCAAGCGACTTTTCCCTATTTGGCAAAAATGGCCAGCATAGGTGCGCTTGCTGCCGCTAAACAGATACCCGCTTTATTAAAGGGCATTAATACTATCAAGGGTCATCTAAGTCAGCGGGCGGTAGCCGAGGCTTTGGGACGCGAATATGCTGATGCCAGCAATTTTATTTGAATTAATTAAAAAGGATTTTTTTGCTTATGACTAGTTTCAATATTCCCCCTGAAGTCTTTGCTGCTTATGAAAATTTAGGTGTAGTTAATAAAATTGTTAGTTTAGATCATGGCTTGATTAATCGAACTTTTAGGCTGGAAAGCGATCAGAAGATGTATATTCTTCAGGAAGTTTCACCTATTTTTGACGATGGTATTCACGTCGATAGTATGGCGGTTTGTTGTCATCTGGCCCAGCATAATATGCCAGCGCCAAATATTTATCTCACGCGCTTAGGTGAGCCCTTTGTGCGAGTTTTTGGAAGAGTTTTTAGGGTTTTAAACTATCTTGATGGTTACAGTGTTAACCAGATAAGTTCTCTGACTATGGCGCAAGAAGCGGGCCGAATTCTCGGTTTATTTCATCTAAATCTTGCTGATTTTTCCTATCAGTATCAATCTCAGCGTCGGCACAAAGGTGACTATCTGTTTCACAGTGAAAACTTAGTTATGGCGCTTAAAAATCATCGTGAACATAGTTTTTATCAACAGGTTAAACCGCTGGCCGATCTTATGCTAAGTGAATTGGCTGAGCTAGGTAGGAGTTTAACTACTACCCCGCGTCATGTTCACGGCGATCCAAAAATTTCCAATATTTTGTTCGGCCCTAAAGAAACTGCTATATGCCTGATCGATTTTGATACGCTGAGCCAGTCAGGTTGGTCGCTGGAAATGGCTGATGCCTTACGCTCATGGGCTAATCCTCACGAAGAAGATGTTCCTGATGCTAGAGTTGATCTTAATATTGCAGAGGCCGCACTTAGGGGTTATGCCCTTCATATGGGTGGGCGGCTTAGTGACCATGAGCTAATAGAGCTTGTGATCCATAGCCAAGCGGTGAGCTTATGTTTAGCCATTAGGTATGCGACCGATGTTCTAAATGAGTGTTATTTTAGCTTTGCTAGGCACCGTTTTCAAAGAGCGGCCGAGCATAACTGGCTTCGTGCCAATGCTATGTATAGGCTCTATCAGGATTTTGCCGAAAAAAAACTTATTCTTAGTCAACTAGTGGGTGATTTGCTTAAAAAATCTGCGTAGACTAGGGCCCATGAAAGACGAGCAAGAACTTAATCCAAGCCCACATAAATATCGAGTTTCAACTGCTATTAAGTTAGTGTTTTTGGTGTTTTTAATCGTTGGGCTTTCTGCTTATTCCTATATGATTATTGAACGAAGATATTGGCAGGGCCAATATTTGCTACAAAACAGCATGGCAGCAGTAAAATTATTGGCCAAGCCTGTGCCGTCTCTTAGCATGCTTGATCCAAATACTCAAAATCTCTATCAGCTGACCCAGTTTCAAGGCTCGTGGGTATTGCTAAATCTATGGGCAACCTGGTGTCCGCCTTGTCAGGCAGAAATGCCTAGCCTGGAGCACTTACAAAAAAGCTATGGTTCTAAGCTAACGATTATTGCTTTAGCTGTGGATGAGAAAGCCGATGCCGTGCTTGATTTTATCAAGACTAATAATCCAGGCTTCAAGGTCTTATTTGACCAGCAAAAAATGGTTCCTAAGTTATTTGGTGTTGATAAATACCCTGAAACTTTTTTAATTTCTCCTGATGGTATGCTGGTTTCTCAGTTTAGTGGCCCTCGTGACTGGTCATCGGTATCTGCTCATATCTATTTTGATAGTATCTTAAAATAATTTTGGACCAAATATCTTATCTAACTCCTAATATAACTATATTTGGAGTATACATGCACATTCACGGTCATCATAAGGCCATAAAAAATACTTTTAGACCGGAAATAGAGCCATTAGATGGAGTAAATAACACTTTGCATGTACGCATGCTTGATAAGATCAGCAGCAAAGAACAAAAACTCTTTAAAAAGTATGATCGAACCGAGCAGCTTAAGCTGCCATGGCCGGGTTCTGATATCAAACGACCTGAAGAAGAGTTCATCGTTCATCGAACTAGCGAAGCATTTCTTAGGCTTAGTAAAGAGTACGAAGAGGTCTATTTCGAAAGTAAGCACCAAAAATTCTTTCGTCTCAATGAGATTTTTATCGATCCATCTAATAAAAAAGCTCAAAAAAGCCAAATACTTAAATCCCAAGAGCAAAAACTCAAAGCCTGGCATCAAAAACGCCAAGATCATTTTATAAAAAATCGACGAGAAATGCTTAGTAAAAGCTCTCTAAGACATAAAAAACTTGAGGAACATGGCCAGGGTTATGGTGGTCGTATGACCAAATCGGTAGCCAAGGCTCAAACTGTCGCTTTTTATACTAAAAATAATCTCACCATGCGAGGTCAGATCTTTCATATGAGTCATCGCATCTTTGGTAAAAACCTCAATGAAATGCTACCCCGTTATGGCCATCGTAAGGGCGCTCATGTGGCGGTAAGGGTCAGTCAGTTTACCATTAATGGTATTCTAAGTGCTCTGGGCTATGCATTTATACCGGTGACCTTTGGCCTTTCTAAAGTGGTTAGCGATCATCTCGGTACCGTAATAACCTTAAGCGGTGAAACTATTGCTCATAAGCTTGACGGAGCTAAGGGCAAGAAAATTACCGTTCATGCAGGCCTGCGCGGCGCACAGCTTAGCATACCTAAGTCAGTTCCTATCGTAGGTAGTATTATTGACTATGCAGAAAATGCCGTTATGGGAACTGCTGCATGCGGTATTGTTTCTGCCACAATTATTGATGCGATATTAAGCAATTTTAGCGTTAGGTATCAATCAACTATTAATACTGATGATTTAGGTGATTCAAGTGTGTTGCAAGAAATAAACACAAGAATAGATTACTTGTCACGGTTTCTTTTGCCTTATGGTCAATATTTATTATTGCAAGAAACTGATTTAGAAAAAGGCCAAGAAATAAGAAAAGCGCTTAAGCATCAGTTTAAAATTATGAGAGACCTCGAACATAAACTTATGCGAACACTTAATTATTATCGTTTGGCTCTTGCTGCAGAGGCAATTCCGATATCTCATCTGGAAAAAATAAAGAAAGACTGCGAAGATGCTGAGCTTAACCCTCGGATCAATAGCTATCGTATGGTTCGCCGCTGTTTGACAACGCTTATCGCTGAGAACGCAACACCGCCAATAGATCAAGAGAAAAATTCTCCACATCAGACCGCAAAGATCTGAGTTTGGTTTGAAAGGCGTTGTAAGCCATTACTGCGGGGATAGCGACAAACAAACCTAAAGCCGTTGCGAGCAATGCTTCGGCAATGCCGGGCGCAACCGTACTGAGATTGGCATTGCCAGCTTGTCCTATTTGTTGAAAAGAAGACATGATGCCGACCACTGTGCCAAATAAACCAATAAATGGTGAAATAGATCCAATCGTGGCCAGCATGGGCAGTTTAGCTTCAGCCAGCTTTATCTCATGGCGACCTGAGCGTACGAGAGCCCTTTCGATCACAAGAAAAGCATCAGCTTTTTCTTTGTTTTTTTGTTTTTGACGTTCGTATTCGTTAACACCATCCCTAAAAACCTGAGCGCTAGGACTGTGGTGATGGCTTTGGGAAAGCAAGAGGTTTAAATCTTTAGTTTGCCAAAACTGATCAATAAAACGGCCATTGTGTTTCAAAAGACCATTAAGACTTGACCATTTAGCAAAAATGATCGCCCACGAACATAGGGAAAACAAAACTAAAATAGCCATAACAGCTAGACCGATAGGGCCTGCATGAGTGAAAACTGATAAAAAAGAAAACATCGTCTTAGCTCCGAACTCTCCTGTGTACACAGGAGAGAGAGTAAAATGATAGCTACTATCTCGTCGAGTAGTATTCGATGATAAATTGTTCTTCCACCTGAACTGGAATATCTTCACGAGCCGGTTTCATAGTAATTTTAGCGGCCATCAAGGCGTCATCCATGTCGATGAAGCTAGGCAAGGCCAAGTTATTTGGGTCTTTACGATTGTTTTTGAACTGTTCGCGCATTTTGCTCTTTTCGTGAATGCTTATCACATCGCCTATTTTCAAAGGATATGAAGGAATATTCACGCTTTTACCATTAACGCAAAAGTGAGCGTGGCCGGTCATTTGTCGAGCAGCACGAACGGTTGGGGCAAAACCTGATCTAAACACAGCGTTATCAAGGCGAGTTTCTAAGGCTTGCAGCAAGTTGGTACCAGGATTGCCTTTGCCGGCTGAAGCTTTTTTCACATAACGGCTAAACTGTTTTTCACTGATGCAGTAGTGAAAACGCAGCTTTTGCTTTTCGCGCAAACGAACCGCAAAATCGGAAAGCTTAGCGCGTCTAGTAGGCCCGTGCTGTCCAGGTGGATAAGGCCTTCGTAAATCACCTTCAGTGCGCATCAGCCCGGGCAGTTGAGTCCCCAAGCGGCGAATAATTTTTAAACGAGGGCCGCGATAACGTGCCATATCAATCATACTCCTGGCTTTACCGCTTTCTTTTACTGAGAAAGCTATCTATGGATAAAGCTAATAGGTTTTACAGCGCGTCTTATCTATATAAAAGCGTGTGGTCAAGGGCTAACAAGGAAATGGGGCGTGAGCGATTATTTTAGCAGATTAAGCGTATTAATTCCGCAGCATCAGGTCTATTGGTATGGCGATTTGTTAGCTAGCAATCTAAGCTCTATTAATCAAGCTGAAGCTATCAGTGCTGTTAAGCAAGCCGAATTTTTGGTCTGTGTTGATGCTAAAAAACTAATGAACCAGCTTAAGCTGACAGCTCAATCTTCTATACGTCTTATCTGTCTCAATACTATTAAAAAATTGGTAGCTGATCATAGCCAAGAGTTATCACCGCCGGTTTTAGAGCCAGGTCAGCTATTGATCTGGGTGAATCAACAGCTGACAGCATTTTTGGATCAGATTGAGCAGCATAAGCTACAGGCTTTAACGGCACTCGAATGTCAAGTATTACCAGCGCTAATAGCCATGGAGCAAGCTGGTCTCGCTTTTAATCAATCAGCCTGGCAGGCTCATTTAACTGCTTATGCCAAAGAAATAGCTCAGATAAAACCAAAACTCGAAGCTTATTTGAGCCATAATCAAGGTTTTGCTCTCTTTGGTCCTGAGACTATTGATTTAAATAATAATAATACAATAAAACAAGCATTAGAAAAGCTTTTAAATACTAAATTGTTAGGCACTTCATCTTCAAGTTTGGGCCATATTGATCACGAGGCTGTCAGGCTATTGTTGAGATATCGTGAATGTAGTCGCATGCTTAATACTTATGGTGATAATTTTCTGGCTCATATCGATAATAACCGTATTTATGCGAGCTTTGTGCCGCAGGGTAGCTCTTCGGGCCGGATGGCTTGTCTAAAACCTAATCTACAGGCTTTACCCAGTGACCCGGCTTTTCAGGGGTGTTTGAGAGCTCCACCCGGTTATCAAGTCCTCCACTTTGACTATGGCGCCTTTGAGCTGAGAATTCTTGCTGGTTTAAGCCAAGATCAAGCGCTGTTAAAAATCTTTAACGATCAACTTGATCTTCACGCCATGGTGGCTGAGGCGGTTTTTAATACTAAAGTCTCCAAAAGCGAGCATAGCCATTTACGTGACCAGGCAAAGATTCTCAATTTTGGCATCATTTATGGTATGGGTGAGCGGGCCTTGGCGGCTCAGCTTAAGATTTCTGTCTCTCAGGCTCAAAAACTCATGAGTCAATATTTTACTAAGTTTGCCCGGGTCAAGCAGTTTTTAGATGGCCTAGAAGAACAGGCCCAAAAGCTCGGCTATGCTCAAACCAGCTTAGGTAGACGGGTTTATTTGAGCAGAACCGACCAAGATCAGGGCCATAATATGAGGATCGCCCGTAATATGCCGATTCAGGGCACAGGCGCAGAGATTATTAAGCTGGCCATGATTAGGGTTTTTAAAGCTCTTGATCAGCATAAACTTAAGGCTAGCTTGGTTAATATGATTCACGATGAGTTGGTAATTGAATGCCAAGACCATCAAGCAAGAGAAGTAAGGTCCCTGGTTAAAGCGGAAATGATCGAGGCCTTTAATGCGATGCTACCTAATGTTTCAGCCGAAGTTAGCGTTAGTTATGAGACTTGACCGATAGATAAGCTCCGCTAATAGCTAAAATAAGACCCAGGGCTCGAGTGCTAACAATAGGCTCATGGTGAGTGATGATATCCCAGATAAAGCTAGTCAAAAGCTGGCCAACCAGCATGGCTAACACGGTTATGAAAGTTCCTAGCTTGTCGATAGCGATGGGCACCATGCTTACCAAGACTAAACCAATCAATCCTGGCAGCACATACCACCAGTGCCACAGGTGGTAGTTCTTAAGGCGAAAGATCTCAGGGGTAGCGGTAGGAGCAAGCCAGGTAAATAAAAATAAGCAACTGCTAAATAGCCATAAAACAGTCGCATTGATCAGCGCAGCTAAGCTCAAACCTCGTTCAAGGTAGATCATGCGATTGAGCAGAGGTTGAATAACCACTAAAGACCCAAGAGCACAGCAACTGAGAAAGACAATTTTCATAATCTTATAAAGTCCTGAGATTTAAGCGATTATCAGAGCTTACTTATCGGTTAAATTGGGTAACGAGAAGGTTATATGAGAGATTATGCCCTAATTTATCTTAACGGCCACCAACACCGCATCAGGGGGGCTGAGGTCTTTATGATGTTGGCCGATTATCTGCGTTCTCGTGTTCGGCTTTGTGGCACTAAGATTGTCTGTGCTGAAGGTGATTGTGGGGCTTGTACCGTACTTATTTATCGCTGGGGCCAAAAAAAATGCGAGTTTATTCCTATCAACGCCTGTATTGCCAGCATGGCTCAGCTTGATCTTTGTTTTGTTCTTAGCGTTGAGGCCATGAAAACGGCGCAGGGTCTTTCAGCCGTGCAAAAAGCGATGATTAAGCACGGTGCTAGCCAATGTGGCTTTTGTACACCCGGCTTTGTCATGGCTTTAAGTGCGCTTAGGCAAAAAGCTGGTAATCTAAGTCTTCAACAAGTTAAAAACGCTCTGACCGGTAATCTCTGTCGCTGCACTGGCTATCAGTCAATTATTGATGCGGCTTTATCGATTGATCAAAGCCAGCTTGAGAGTCTCACTGATTATTGGCTTAAACCTGAGCTACTGAAAGAATTTGAGTACAGCAGCCAGCAAGCACTGATCATATCAGCAAACGAACAACAATTCTATGCGCCACTTAGCCTTGCTGACGCAGCTACTTATCTTTCTGCCCATCCTGATGCTCGGCTGCTATCAGGCTCTACCGATCTTGGTGTAGCGGTTAATAAAGCCAAACATCAGCATCAGCGAGTCTTAAGTTTACATCTAATCAGCGAGCTTTATGAACTCAGCGATGACAAGCTGCGCATCATGATTGGCGCCAGAGTTAGCTTAGAAGAGCTGAGGCATTTTTGTCGTAAACGAGTGCCTGATTTTGCCCGTTTTATTAATATTTTTGCCTCACCACAGATCAAAAATATGGCAACTCTGATCGGCAATATCGCCAATGCATCGCCGATTGGTGATACCTTACCCTTTCTTATGGTGTCAGATAGTCTAGTGCACGTGTGCTCTGGACAAGGCAAGCGCGTGATCGCTTTAGAGAACCTCTTTACTGGCTATAAAAGCTTGAGCTTAAAGCCGGGAGAGTTTATCAGCCATATAAGTTTTGCCCTGCCCAGCATTGAGCACCATGTGCGCTTAGAAAAAGTCTCGCAACGACGAGATCTCGATATAGCCTGTATCAACGCAGCTTTTAGCTTTAGGCTGATAAAAAATAAGATTAACGAGCCCAAAATTGCTTTCGGTGGCATGGGGCCAAAAGTAGTTCGACTATCACAGACTGAGCAGTTTTTGAACAATCAATATCTAAGCCATGGGCTCATTGAGCAAGCTGCACAATATCTTCAACAAGAAATCAATCCACTTAGTGACCTGCGTGGTTCGAGTAACTTTAGACGCAAGCTGGCTGATGGTTTGTTTAAGCATTTTTGCCAAGGTCTTTTAGAGCCAGGCCATGCTTGAGATTCTTGAGCCGAGTTTAAGTCCGCCGCACGATTCAGCTCATCTTCACGTGACGGGTGAGGCTATTTTTATCAATGACAAGCCACCTCTCGCCTGCGAACTTATCGTCGGTTTGCTTTATAGCCCTCATGCCAAGGCGAAAATTATTAGTATTGATATTGCTGATGCTCAAAAGATACCTGGTGTTGTTAGCGTAGTGCTGGCCCAAGATCTGCACCATAATCTTTGGGGGTCAATTATTCCTGAGCAACCCTTGCTGGCCAGCGATCAGGTTAATTATATTGGTGAAGTTATCTGTGTGGTGGGTGCAGAAACACCAGCTAGTCTTAAGCAAGCTCTCGCTGCGATCAGGGTTGATTATCAAATTCTCAGCCCTATTTTATCGATCGATGAAGCTATTAGGTCTAAGAGCTTTATTGGACCCGAACGAGCGATCTGTCGTGGTGATGCTCACCAGCATCTAGCAAGTTCACCCCATCGTTTAAATGGCCAGCTTATGCTTCATGGCGCTGAGCATTTCTATTTAGAAAACCAATCCGCTATCGCCTATCCCTTAGAAGATGGCCATATTGAAGTTCATTCAAGTACCCAGCATCCAACTGAAACCCAAAGTTTAGTGGCTGAAGCATTGGGCTTAGCTTTTAGCAGTGTAGTTTGTGTTAGTCCGCGTTTGGGGGGCGGCTTTGGTGGCAAAGAAACTCAAGCAGGTCCTATTGCAGCCTATGCAGCCATCATTGCTTATAAGAGCAGACGTCCTGCACGCCTAGTCTTAACTAAAGACGATGACATGATCATGACGGGTAAGCGTAATCCTTATTGGATTAACTACGATGTTGGTTTTGATAATCAAGGGCAAATCCTCGCTTTGTCGGCTTATTTTTATGGTGATGGCGGTGCCTATGCTGACCTGTCGACATCTATATTAGAGCGCGCTTTGCTTCATGCTGATAACGCTTATTTTATTGTTAATGCTAGTTTTAAGGGTCAAGTATGCCGTACTAACTATCACCCTCATACGGCTTTTAGAGGTTTTGGTGGCCCTAAAGGGGTCGCCATGATCGAACATGTCCTAGATGCGGTTGCTCATGCTCTTAAAAAAGATGGCTTGGATATTCGTAAGCTCAATTGTTACCAAGCTGAGCGTAATATTAGCCCCTATGGTCAAAAAATTTTTAACAATCTCTTGCCCGATTTATTTGAACTGTTGGAGCAAAAATCAGACTATCGAGCTCGTAGACAAGCGCTTGAGAGCTGGAACCGTAATCCGAAAAATCACCCTCGTGGCTTAGCGGCCACAGCGATTAAGTTTGGTATTGCTTTTACCGCTCGTTTTTTAAACCAGGCTCATGCACTGGTTCACCTCTTGCGCGATGGTAGTGTGCAGGTCGCTACTGGTGCGGTGGAGATGGGGCAGGGAGTGCAAGCCCGCATTAAAAGCTTGGTCGCCGAGCAGTTTGGCATTGATCAATCTTTAGTGCGCATGCTTCATACAAGAACCGATTTATGTGCCAATACTTCGCCGACTGCGGCATCAAGCGGCACCGATTTAAACGGCATGGCGGCAGTTAATGCCTGTTTGAAGCTTAAAGAGCGCCTAAAAAACTATCAATCATCAAGTTTTTCACAAACGATTAACCGAGCTTATTTGGATCGAGTAGCCCTTAGTGAATATGGTTTTTATAAAGTACCTGGTCTTAGTTTTGATAAAATTAGCGGCCAGGGTGATGCTTTTTTATATTTTACCCAAGGGGTAGCAGCTTCAGAAGTGGAGATTAATCCTTTGACTGGAATGGTAAAAATATTGCGATCAGATCTGATTATGGACCTTGGGCGACCGATCAACGATACCCTTGATCGAGGCCAAGTGGCGGGAGGCTTTATCCAAGGTTGTGGCTGGGTGATGAGCGAAAGACTTTATTACGATCATGGTAAATTGTTATCCCATGCGCCAAGCACTTATAAAATTCCCAGCATTCATGATATCCCAAGAATATTTAGCATCGATCTTATCAAAAACTCAGGCAATAATATCAATCTTCGTGGTACTAAAGCAGTGGGGGAACCGCCGTTGATGCTGTGTTTTTCAGTTTGGAATGCCATAAAAAATGCTTTGTCTTATCGTATAACAGGGCCTTTGGCACAACTTAGCATACCGGTAAATCCTGAAGACGTGCTTATACACTTAGGAAGTTATGATGATAAATCCAGATTTTATGCAACTCGCCATTGATTTAGCCTTAGAAGGTATTAACAATGAACAAAGCGGTCCTTTTGGTGCAGTGATTGTCAAACAGGGAGAGATTATTGGCGTTGGCACTAACCGGGTAACCTCATCCAAAGACCCGACTGCTCATGCCGAAGTAAGTGCGATTAGAAATGCTTGTTTAAAGCTCAATAATTTTTCGCTGGCAGGTTGTGAGATTTATACCAGCTGCGAGCCTTGCCCTATGTGTCTAGGAGCAATTTTTTGGGCTCGTCTTGATAAAATCTACTATGCAGCAAATCGAGCTGATGCCGCTCGTGCCAACTTTGATGATAGCCTCTTTTATGAGGAGATTAAAAAAGCCCCAGAACAAAGGCTAATACCTATGACACAAATAATGCACCAAGAATCGCTCAAGATTTTTAGCGCTTGGGATCAGAACACTAATAAAATTCCCTATTAAGATTATGCAAGAACACGGCGTTCACGCTTTTTAAGTTCCCGCAAAAAAAGCTCACTGGTTTTAGCGCCGTTAGTTGTATTTTTCTCTAGGCAGCCGTTTTCATCTGCTGTTTTACTATGAACTTTTTCTAAACATTTAGCTGGGAAGCCAGCAGGAATGGTCGATGATGCCGAGGTTGCGCTGATAACCATTACTAAGAGCACTCCTCCGCCAACTATCAGCAATGCTTTTTTCATAACACCTCCGCCATATTTTTTTGTCACGCGGTTTATTTAACGAGCAGACTTATTTCATGCAGCTAAAATTGGCATCAGATCTGCAATTTAAAGTAGTATATTTAATGCATAATTTAAGCTTGAGAACAATATGAAACTAAAAATATTACTTCTGCTGTTAATGTCACTAATTGGGTGTAGCGATAAGCCGTTACCACTAGAAGATCTCAATTTTGATGAGAAGGTCAGTAAGTTTTTTGGCTCACCTTTGCTCTTTAGTTATGACTCATGTGAGCAATTAGCTGCCGAGTTAAAGAAAACCAGTCTTGATGAGATGCATACTCGCTTTGCTATTCATCTTAGTAGGCCTCCTGATGAAATGCTTGGTATTGCTATGCCTGCAGCAGTATCTGAAGGGGCTGCCAATAAAACCGGCTAACCAACCACCAAATCAGGATGAAAATCATCTCTTTGTCTTAGGTGATGATAAGAAGCTGTCTAAAAACTAAGATTCAGGCTTGAAGCCATTTTTCATATCGCTTCAGGCACAATCTGGCATTTGCAATATAATTTATTGATTGCTGGTGAATGATTTTCTTTTCATAGTTACGAACTAGTCGCCGCTGGCGATTTAACCATGCAAAAGTTCTTTCAACTACCCAACGAAAAGCTTCAGGCACAAAACCTTTCTGTCCTTCTTTGCGCTCGCTAGCCTCTATGCTAACACCGGTACTAAAATCAATACCAACGCCACGATAGGCATTATCACCTAGTATTTTTTTGAGTTTTGAATAATGTTTTTTATTATTTAAAAGCTCAACTATTTTTTGACCGGCAACAGAATCAGCCGTATTGGCGGAAGTGCAAAGGCAGATAAGCATCAGACCAAGTGTATCAACAGCGATATGACGCTTTCTGCCATTTACTTTTTTTCCACCATCCAAACCTCGAGCCTCCACGCCGGGTTCAGCTGATTGTGACTGCGAATCTAATGACACCAAAGATGGCGTTTCTTCGCGGCCTGCACAGAGCCTGGCAAGTGAAACTAAGGCGCTATTTAGAAGTTCCCATAGGCCGGAAAGTGACCAAGAGCGAAAGTAATAATAAACCGTTTTCCAAGGTGGAAAGTCATGCGGTAGGCATCGCCACGTGCAGCCATTTTTAACAATATATAAGATCCCGTCTACTATATAGCGAAGTTCATAAATACGAGGTCTACCGCAGGATGTTTTGGGTAAAAAAAAGCTTAATAGCTTCCCAGGCCTCATTTGATAGGCTAGTTTCATACATCGGTGGCATCGCAAATTTCCTTTTGGATCAGGGTTTGTGGCCACCTATTTGTAATTTAATACTCTGATGAAGTTAAGCTCGGCAACTCAGAAATTTAATCAAGGGAGTTTTTAGACAGCTTCTAAATATTCTGAGACAGAGTTTTTTCTGACTCACGAAGCTTTTCCCGAACATCCAACCGAGCTTGTAGGCGCATGCGATCTTCAATCAACTCATGCTTGCGAGTTTGAATGGCAAAATAGCTCTGGGCAAAGGCTATTGGTTCCTTGCGGGGATCTCCGTTCTGGGCAATCAGGTAGCAAGCATAACGGGTAAGCATGAAGTCTTCGATGGTTCTTTCAGCACCTTTGCCAGCCTGGATCATCTTCCTGACGCCACGAAAATGATCCTCAGCCTTGTAACCAGTAGTTTTACAAGACTCTATAGCCCGCTTAATAGCCGTTATGAAGTTTTCCCAACGGACGTACCCTAAAGGTTCCTGAAGGTCTCGCGCAAACCAGAATTCTATCTCCTCCCCGGGAACGGTCTTCGCTATGGCATCAAACTGACCTTGTAGCTTCTGGATAATTTCACCTTTCATTGAGTACCTTCCCTTCAAATTTTCAATCCGAATTATTTTTCTTATACCCATAACCACTGTATTGCACAAACGGGCCCAGCATTAAGAAGCCGCGGGCCAAGAAAAGTACTCAATGGAAAATTCTTTAGCAAATTCAATCACTTAGATAGAAAAGCGTTTTAAACGCAAACCGCCCGCTTGAATATTTTTAAGAGGCTTATATTAAGCTCGATAAGTTCTATCAATTTTCGTCTGTTTCTCGACATAAGTAGTTGCAATACTAATTGATTCTAATTTTATAATTCTCACCAATACTAAATAAATACTCAAATACTGGTGGAGTTTTGTTGGTGTTTTTTAAGTTTGATAGGAATTGATGGATGATTGATCAGATTATTGTTTTATCCTACTTAGCACTTTCTTTGATTATTGGCTTACTAGCTGGAAGAAATACTATAAGCCTTGAAGACTATGCCATTGGAAAAAGGAATTTTTCTAATTTTGCACTGGCAGCTGGTATTGCGGCGACTATGATATCAGCAAGTGGCACGTCTGGTCTCACCGGCAAAATATATATTTTTGGTCTAATTAGCATCATTTCTTTTTTTGGTGTGGTTGTATCACGAATGTTAGTGGCATTTTTGGTAGCACCAAGAATGGAAAATTTTCTTGGTCTTATTTCTGCTGGTGATATCTTTGAAAAACTTTATGGGAAAAACGCCAAAATACTCATAGGCCTCTTAACCCTTATTGAAGGTCCACTGTTGGCAGGATCACAGGTTTTAGCTACCTATCAGGCTCTACAAATATTTTTTAACATATCAAAAGAAGCTGCAGCAATTTCAACTACAGTTATTATTGTTGCTTATTGTTTCAGAGGGGGAATCCGTTCAGTTACTGCAACCGATGTTTTTCAGTTTATTATAATCATGATTGCTATACCAATTATAGCAACATTCGCTATATATAGAATTGGCGGATTAGAACAGTTCGTCACTCTTTTAACAGAAAAACATCTCTTAGCAGATTCGATGATCAATGGCGATAAGTTCAAACATCTAACTATATTTATATCAATATCTATTACTTGCGTTTTTCCGCTTACTATCCAGCGTATGCTGATGGCAAAAAATGTAACCCAAATCAAAAGAGCATTTTTCATTAATGGTATTGTTACTTTTTTATTTTATGTAGCCATTGGAGCCATTGGTCTTTCTGCTGCTATATTACTTCCAGGTATAGATCCCAATTTTGCCTTACCTACTATTATAGAAGAGATCTTACCAGTTGGAATACGTGGTTTGGTTATAGCTGGGTTAATCGCTATTTTTATGTCAAGCGCTGATTCTGATATGAACATAACTGCGGTAGCCTTAACTCAAGATCTATTAAAGCCAATTTTTGGTCAAAAATTAAACAGCAATATAATTTTTACTATAACAAGATTAAGTTTTATACTTTCCGGAATATTTGCTATTGTTATTGCGCTTTATTATTCAAATGCACTTGATGTTTTATTCATCATTATGACTATCGCTAACTCAATATACTTTCCTGGTATGTTCTTTGGCATCATTGGTATCAGTCCCAGTAAAAATGGTTTCTGGACCGGAGCTCTTGTTGGTGCTCTTATAGCCGCTGTGATGTGCTGGGGTTATCATATCTTCCCTCTTTATGCGATGATGACTGCAATCATAGCAAATAGTTCCATTATTTTATGCTCATATTTTCTAATGCATGTAGTCAATAAAAAACCACTTAAAGATCTATTATTTAATCACATAAAAACACTAAAAAATAGAAATACATTTTTTGAGTTTAAAAAATCTAATTATCTAGTGTCAGCATCAAGCTATTGCGATATTTTTGCCATAATTGTCCTTATCAATTCCATGGCACCATTTTTCCTAAATACAATATATTTAAATCATCAACCTGTTATGGCTATTTCACTAAATATAGTTGGCAGTATCTTGGCAGTCTTATTATTACTTAGGCAGTCGTTTGGGTACCGGATTAAGCCATTGGTGCCTATAATATGGCAGATAACAGTTTTTATCAGTCTAACACTAAGTGGTGCTATTTCCATAACACAGTCGCCATTTAGTTTGTTATTAGCCTTTGATCTTATCGCAATTTTTTCTTTACTTATATTACTGCTAGAAAAATATGAATTTTTAATACATATATTTCTGTTTATTATTTTTTCTGTTACTATAATTTTTAGCGGTATTTATAATAATACAATCACTGCAGATATTCATTATTGGTCGCTGTTTTTGCATGGCACTGCGCTTGTGTTGTGTCTAATACTATTCCGTAAGCGCGAAGTTGCAGCTTATAAGTTTATGAGCATGAAGTTCGTGCATGAAGCAGGGCGTACTATTTCATCTGTCTCAACTTCAGCTTTATTGCTTGAACAGTGGCTACCAAAGCTTATCAAAAATTACCGTGAAAATGAGTATGGTAACCTTTCTCTCAAATCAAACTCAGATTTAAATATAATTTTAAACATACCAAATAAGCTTACCAGTACAAGCGTCAGAACTTGGGACAATCTTAATAATATGGCCTCATGGATGGATATAAAAAAGCATGAATATAATTTTTCACTGAATTCGATAAAACAAAGCTTACAGTCCGCACTAGATGATAATTCATTGGCCGAATCGATAAAAAGCAGGATAAATGTAGAAACTTCATCGGATTTTATATTTTATGGCAATAACATGCAAATCAGCAATGTAGTATTAAATCTAATCGAAAATGCTGGCCATGCCATAAAAAATGTAAGCGATTCTTCTATCTATGTCTGGACAGATAACAACAGCCTCTTCATCAAAGATACCGGTGCAGGTATTTCTAAAAAGAACTTACCCAACATATTTGATGAGTTTTTCTCTACCAAAGGCACTTCTGGTCAGGGGCTAGCCTTTTGTAAACTTATCATGGAACAACATAACGGCAACATATCTTGTGAGTCGGAATTGGGTAAATATACTCAATTTACGCTCTCGTTTCCTATCGTTTCTATCACCAAGGAAATATCACCATGACGCACTTTGCCCCAATTATGCTAAAGCCAACCGCGACCATCTTGGTTGACGATGATCCTTTCTTCATCGACACCGTAAAAAGCTTATTACCCTGTGATACATTCCCCTCTGTATTCGACGCTGAAAATTTAGAACCACTGCAAAATGCTGAACTTTTTTTATCTTCAGGAAAAGAAGTAAGCAATGCAAATTTAAACTCAAAATCTTTTCTTAGTTTATTATTCAACTCAGATGATATTCCTGTATCAACTATTGTTATAGACCAATGTATGACACCAAAAAATGGTCTAGAAATTTTTAGAAGCATGAAAAGTAATTTTACTCAAAAAATACTCATATCAAATTTTTTTAAACATAATGATGCTGTGCAAGCATTAAACGAAGGTATAATAAATACTTATTTATGCAAGATGCATCCAAATTTCATAAAAAATTTATCTGAATCTATTAGAGAATCACAGTATAGGTTTTTTTGCAAAATATCTTTAGCTACAACAAATTTTCTTGCTAACGACAACCCCTTAATAGAAAAAGAAACGCTCTCATTATTCAAAAAAATTCAAGATAAATATTCGATTAAGTATTATGAATCAAGCAGTAATTTGAGGCTTTTTAGCTTTTCCAACCAAGCATCGAGTGATAGTCTAAAGGTCAGAATGATGCTCGAAGAAGAAATCGATACATTTTTACAAAGTCAGCAGTCTGAAACAGCCCCAGATGAAGCTGTTCAACTCATCAAAAAAAGAAAAATGCTACCATGCTTTAAGGGAAATATTGTTCCAGAAGGCCAAGAATGGGTTCAATATTTACGCCCAGCCCAAAGTCTTGATGGCAATAACAAATACTTTTATTCTGTTTATTGGGATAATAAAAATGAATCTTTCTAGCTATTATAATGATCAATCAGCCAAGAACTTTAGAAAGCTTGAGCATAGTCCTAACCTGAGTTTTTTAATTTACCGGGATATACCATGGCTGTTAAAAAAATATCTTAACAGCGGAAAAACTTTAGATTTCGGCTGTGGGCCAGGGATCTCAACTAGATTCGTGGCAAAATTAGGTTTCGATACGATAGGCGTTGATATCAACAAAGAAATGCTAAAAGAAGCATTTTCTAAGCCTGACGGTATTCCATTTGCATGGATTGAGCATGGTAAATTGCCTTTTAGCAATAATCATTTTGATTTAGTGCTTTCAATCATGGTTTTACTTGAAATCCCTAGCCTTTTCTCTATGCAGCAAGCAGTCAATGAAATTAGCCGGGTATTAAAACCAGGCGGGATTTTTTTAGCAGTAGTAGGAAGCGAGCACTTTCACCAACAAGAATGGTTTAATAAAGGCCCTATTGGATTTGACAAAAACCGCACACTCAATTCTGGCGATGTATTTTACACATCATCAAAAACTACAGGCATTACATTTAAGGATTATTTTTACAGCAATCAAGATTATATAACTATTTTAAACAATAGCAATCTGCATGTTATAGAACAACATTTCGCACTGGGGCTAAAAAGCGATAATATGCCATGGGAAATTGAATTGTCACTAAACCCATTTACTCATTACATATGCCAAAAAATTATCTAGCATAATACAACTTGATAGTACCAAAGGCATCAAGTTTAGCTTTCTGTATTACGGGGTTTTTTAAAGAAGCAATAAAGAAATCGCCTTCTATTAAATAAACAACTCTGGCCGCATAATTTCCATTTTCTAGTTTGACTAGCATTGGTTTATTGGGAATATTTTTAAAATTACTTTTTTCCTGCAAGATTCCACCAATAAAATCACCCAAGCAAATTAGGGGATCCATCTCATCATCTATTACTTCAAAAAAAACTGGATTTTCTTTATTCTTTCGGCGACTGCTTTCGAAATTTTCTTTTATAGAAATAACTTCAGTAGCTAAATAACCCTCTGATTCATAATTGGGTTCTTTTGGTTGATCGAGAAAATATGCAGGACCAGTTCCTGCGCCATAAAGCAACCATTCAGTGCTTACAAACAAACCAAAATTTTTCAGAGACTCACAATATTTTTTTAGCCCCTCTGACCTAGGTATAACACTGCCAAATTCCCAAGTTTTAATAGAAGGAACAGGAAAACCACAAGCATTACCAAACTCTTCTTGCGTTAATCCTGTTAGCGCTCGGCAACTTTTAATTCTTAACCCCAAATTTTTAATTTCTTCGTCGGTAAATTTTTTTTGGTTTGACATCACAAATCTCGTTTTACTATGGCACCTGAAATAAAAACATGGTACAAGATTATCCCTTGAAGATCATATTTGAATATTTATCATCTAACAGGGATGATAACCAACGAAAAGATGCCACTTTTGCTTTGGGGTCATAACTTTGTCTAACCAATGGATCTTAAGACCTTCAGAAATCGATACCTTCTTAGGCTGCCAAAAAAAATGGGGCTTTAGATATCTCGATAATATCGACCACCCTCCTTCGCCTGCTATCAAGTTGGGCATAGCTGTTCACAAGGTTTTAGAAAACTATCTCATCAACAATCAAATAGACGATCAAACCACCGAGGGCCAGATAGCCAAAACCGGCCTAAAGTTCTTACCAGCAAAACTTTCCAAAAATCACGTTGAAAAAAAATTCTATCTACCCATAGAAGACTTTCTTATCTCGGGAACGCCGGATTTCTTTCAAGATCTGGGTAATAACATATGGCTGCTGGGAGACCATAAAACCTGCTCCACGTTTAGCTCAGCGCTCAAGCCAGACGAGCTTAAGGAAAATACCCAGGCTAATATCTATGCCTATTGGTTGTTTAAGGAAAAAAACGCTGAGCTAGTTAAGCTGCGATGGATATATTATCGCACCAAAGGCTCTGCTCAGGCCCAATGC
>Ga0209812_10000343_pt1 | contig 43398 bp, 54 predicted proteins | sample JI71714BDNA_FD_187502 | JGI IMG/M metagenome (GOLD analysis project Ga0209812, IMG submission 187502) | Wastewater effluent complex algal communities from Wisconsin, to seasonally profile nutrient transformation and Carbon sequestration -... | ecosystem: Engineered > WWTP > Effluent > Algae...
GGTTCAATCAACTTAATAAGAAAAGCATAAACAAAGCAGACAATGAATCTAGAAATTTTTATTTTAGATTTATTGTCTGCTTTTTATTGCTTATAAAAAAATGATTTAGTATAGAATATTTAAACTATAACTTTAAGAAAATTTAGTAATTCGTACCATAAATTTTATATAAAGTAAGTCTAATATTAGGTTAAAACAATTTGTTATTTATTAGCTTTTGGCTTAAAAAACTAAATCATTATTATTTTAACTAAGGATTTAATCACTTTCCCATAGTTAAAATTTTACGACCACTGCACCAAGGCCAAAAAACTAGGAGAGATTATTGTGTTATATTCATATTAATTAGAATAGACAAAACAATTATATGTCTCTTGACAAAACTTTTCAAGAGACATATAATTGTTCTACAAGAGAAAATATTTTTTGGTTTTAGCCCCCATCGTCTAGAGGCCTAGGACATCTCCCTTTCACGGAGGTAACAGGGATTCGAATTCCCTTGGGGGTATAATTTAATATTTATTAAGCATAGAAAAAAGTACACAGTGTTCTAGAAACCTTTTTGTTGGATAAAAACATAATAAATTTGATCCAACAAAAAAGTTTCTATGTATTTAAAGTAAAAATACATCTATAAGCGTGGATAATTTCAGAATAAACTACTATAAAATATTTTGCTCTATTCTAAATTAAAAGCAAAAAATTAGAAAATTCCTTTACAAATAGGTTAAATTATTATAAACCTTTAACAAGATTTTTCATGGTTTGTCTTAAAATCCTAAAGTTCATAAAAGTTTAGATCCTCTAATAGAAATATAAACTTTATTTTATAGTGACACTCATTAGTTTTAAGAGTTATAGCGAAGCTTTACTTTTACCTTGTTTTTACGTAAACTATTTCTAGGTAAACGTCTTATTAAAAAAAAGGTGATATAGCCAAGTGGTAAGGCCGTGGATTGCAAATCCTCTATCCCCAGTTCAAATCTGGGTGTCACCTCCACAAAATTTAAGAACTTACTAGCTTTTTTTTTTTAGTTCTGATATTATATAACATAGATAGGGGGCGTGGCGGAATGGTAGACGCAACGGACTTAAAGTATTGAGCTTTGTTGAAAGAATTTCTTCAAAAGTAAGTTCTCAAATTCAAGGAAGTCTAAGTATAAAGTTATATATATATGATAACCCTGAGCCAAGATCTAACGAAATTAGATAAGGTGCAGAGACTCGACGGGAACTACCTAAAATCAAACTTTTAGGTAAAGAGAGAGTCCAACTTTCAATCATTATGATAAGTGAAAACTTGAAGAAAGTGAAAATCCGTTGACTGAAAATAGTCGTGGGGGTTCAAGTCCCCCCGCCCCCAATAAATCTTCCAAAAGAAAACTGAAAAAACTTTAATTTCTAAGAGCGTACGTATGTAAAGGAATATTTCTTAGATACTCAGTATTTACCTTTGAGTCACGTGTTAAAGATATTTTTCCTGTTCTAGCAACTTCTAAAATACCAAATTTTTGTAAAAGCTGTTCAATGGCTACAATCTTCCCAGGATCTCCTGTTATTTCTAAAGTTAAAGAGTGCTCGGCTAAATCTACTACTTTTGCTCTAAAAACAGTAGCGATATCTAAAATCTGTGCTCGTGTTTCATTTGAAGCGCTAATTTTTAATAACATTAATTCACGCTCAACACAAGGTGTATTTGTAATATCTTGAACTTTCAAAACGTTAATTAATTTATATAATTGTTTGATAAGTTGTTCCACCGTTACATTATCACCAGGTAAAACCATAGTAATTCGTGAAATACCTTCTTCTTCTGCTGGCCCTACAGCCAAACTTTCAATATTAAAACCACGACGGGCAAATAATCCTGCAATTCTTGTTAATACTCCCGATTCATCTTCAACTAAAACTGAAAGGGTATGTTTCATAAATACTTTATTTTCCTATTTATTATGTTACATTAAGAGATTTTCTTCAAAAAAAGTATTCTTTTTGATAAACAACTTTAAACTTTAAACTTCTATTTAAAAACAGAAAGAAGAATATTTATACAAAAAACGAAGGATTTTTATTAAAAATCCTTCGTTTTTATTTGTTTGTTGTTGTTACTAATTTTGTAAAAGCTGTTGGGTCTAGTATTGATAGTTGTGCTAACATTTTTCTATTTAAGACAACTTTAGATTGTTTTAAATTATTAATAAAACTACTGTATTTTGTTTGATTTATACGAGCAGCAGAATTAATTCTAGTAATCCATAATTGGCGGAATTTTCTCTTTTTTTGTTTTCGACCCATATATGAATAAGTCAAACTTTTCATTACTTGTTGATTTGCTACACGAAATAATCTTGAATGAGTTCCTCGAAAACCTTTAGCTAATTTTAGTATTTTTTTACGTCGCTTCCTTGCAACGTTCCCTCGTTTAACTCTAACCATTTTTTATTTTTTATAATTTAACAAACTAACATTCTTCGAATCGCTATAGTATCACTTTTTGTTACTACTATAGAGTTAGACAAATTTCGTTTACGTTTTGGTGATTTTTTCTCTAAAATATGACCTTTAAAAGCTCTTTTACGAATAAATTTTTTGGGTCCTATTTGTTTATACCTTTTTTTGGCTGCTTTTCGAACTTTTAGTTTTGGCATTTTATTAAATTTGAAATTTAAAAGAATAGAAAATAAAATTTTAGATCCTAATCAACAGCAGAAAAATAATCTTTTGATTTAATAGGGTCTGGAATCATTGTTTTATCCCCAGGTTTCCAATTTGCAGGGCAAACCTCTTCAGGATTTGTTTGAACGTATTGAATAGCTTGTAACACACGTAGGGTTTCATCTACGCTTCGACCAAAAGCTAAGTTATTAATCGTTGCATGTTGAATTACGCCTTCTTTATCAATAATAAATAATCCACGTAATGCTATACCTTCATCTGTCAGTACATTATAAGATGAACTAATTTCTTTTTTTAAATCTGAGACTAATGGATACTTTAAGTCACCTAGTCCACCCGCATCACGTTCTGTTTGAAGCCAAGCTAAATGAGAATATTCACTATCTACAGAAACACCTAAAACCTCGGTGTTTAATTCTGAAAATTTTTCAAAGCTATCACTAAATGCTGTAATTTCCGTCGGACAAACAAACGTAAAATCTAAAGGATAGAAGAATAAAACTACATATTTTTTATTTAAATAATCTGACAGCTTAACTTTAGCAAATTCTTGATCAAATACTGCTACAGCCTCAAAATCTGGTGCTAACTGACCTACTTGAATTGGTTTTACCATATTATAAATAACTTAATTATTCTTTTGTATTAGATACTAATGTACTACATACTAACATAAAAATTTAACTTACACAATCAAAGTCTTAAAATCTAATCATCTAAAATTTAAACTTAGAATGTATCTGGGTCTTGACTTTTTGTTTAAATTTGAAAGTGGTTGCTTAAATTTTTTATTTAACCATTATAAATAATTAAATTATTAAATCTTTTTGCTTATTTTGAGAATCTATATCTAAATTTTCTAAAGTAACTAGCATCATTTCAAAATACTCTCGTAAATATGCATCTAAAGAAAGTAAATCTGTTGCTTTGATTTTAAAAATTTGACTATTGATTTCTGTTGAACGCATAAATTCCCGATCATCTTGTAAAAGTTGGGCAAAAGCTAATCTTTCACTAATTTTTGATGTCCATTCAAAGAATCCAGTTACTTGACGTAATAAATTTAATAAACCTATTGGTATCATTTTAATTTGCGCCTTTTGACCAGATAATTTTTCGCATAAACTAATAATATCTTCAGACGCCCAAGCTTTGGCCCCGCCTAAAAAGAAACTTTTATTTTCGGTTTCTTTTAAAGACAAACTTTTAATACAAAATTTTGCTGCATCTTGAGTATCTATGTATGACATTGAAATAGAGTCTGAGGTTTTCCAAACACTTTTTCCTTCTAAAATAGGAATTGCATATTGGCTTATTAACGCTTGATAAAAACCAGCACATTGGAAAATAGTATAAGGAACTCCCGAATTTTGTAAAACTTTTTCAATATTTGCCTTTTGCTGCATTAATATTATTGAAGGATATTGATCTGCATTAACAATTGAAAAGAATATAAAACGTTTTATTTGAACTCGTTTCGCCATTTCAATCAGCATTAACTTGCCATACCAATCAACATCAACCATTTTAGCATCATCCTCTGGACGAGTGGTAGAAGCATCAATAACAGCTGTAACACCTTGAAAAGATAAGGGCAAAGTTTCTGGAATAGTTAGATCTCCATAAACTAATTCAGCACCCCATTCACGTAAAAAATTTGCTGCACGTTTATTACGAACAATACAACGGACTTGAAAACCATCTTCTAAAGCTTTCCTAACAATTTGACGACCTAAAGTACCAGTACCACCAACAATAAGTAATGTCATAATTTTCGAATTTTTTTTTTCGTATTGTCTAAAGTAAAGATCTTAAAAATAATTGAGCCTAGGATAATTGATAGAGTCCATTATTTTTAGATACAATACAGACTTTTTTTTATATAGATTTACTATTTACATTATAGTATGATTGTAAATAAACCTTTAATAAATTATGACTAAATCTGACAATAATATCAAGAACTTAGTAAATCAACCTTATAAATATGGGTTTTCTACAACACTAGAAACAGAAACTATTCCAGCCGGGTTAAATGAAGAAGTTATTAAAATAATATCAGAAAAAAAAAATGAGCCGCCTTTTATGCTAGACTTTCGCTTAAGAGCATTTAAAAAATGGAAACAAATGACTTGTCCAAATTGGCCACATTTATCTATTCCAAGTCTAAATTATCAAAATATTGTTTATTATTCAGCGCCAAAAATGAAAAAAGTATTAGATAATTTAGATCAAGTAGATCCTGAATTAAGACGTACTTTTGATAAATTAGGAATTTCTTTAAATGAACAAAAAAGATTAGCTAATGTTGCCGTTGATGTTGTTTTTGATAGTGTGTCAATTACAACAACGTTTAAAGACGAGCTTGCTAAATCAGGAGTAATTTTTTGTTCTATTTCGGACGCTATTATCAAATACCCTAAACTCGTAAAGAAATTTTTAGGTAGTGTTGTTCCTATAAGTGATAATTTTTTTGCTGCTTTAAATTCTTGTGCTTTTACAGACGGTTCTTTTTGTTATATCCCGAAAAATGTTCATTGTCCACTAGAATTGTCTACCTATTTCCGTATAAATAATCAAGAATCAGGACAGTTTGAGAGAACACTTATTATAGCCGAAGAAAATAGTTATGTTAGTTATTTAGAAGGGTGTACTGCACCGCAATATGATACTAATCAATTACATGCTGCTATTGTTGAATTGATAGCATTTAAAAATGCTGAAATTAAATATTCTACTGTACAAAATTGGTATGCTGGTGATGAAAATGGTAAAGGTGGTATTTTTAATTTTGTAACAAAGCGTGGTTTATGCGTTGAAGAAAACGCAAAAATTTCGTGGACACAAGTTGAAACAGGATCAGCGATTACTTGGAAATATCCAAGTTGTGTTTTAGTGGGAGATAAAACAAAAGGAGAATTTTATTCCATAGCATTAACAAATAATTATCAACAAGCTGATACTGGTACAAAAATGATTCATATTGGACCTAACACAAAAAGTCAAATTATTTCCAAAGGAATTTCTACAGGCTATTCGAAAAATAGTTATCGAGGTCTTGTTAAAATTGGCATAAAAGCTTTTAATAGCCGAAATTTTTCTCAGTGTGATTCTTTGTTAATAGGAAATCAATCTCAAGCAAATACTTTTCCCTATATTCAAGTGAACAATTCAACGGCTAAGATTGAACACGAAGCTTCAACATCTAAAATCGGCGAAGAACAAATTTTTTACTTTTTACAACGTGGCATTAATATAGAGGAAGCAGTAAGTCTAATTATAAGTGGATTTTGTAGAGATGTGTTTACTGAATTACCAATGGAATTTGCTGTAGAAGCTGATAAATTATTAAGTTTAAAATTAGAAGGGAGTGTAGGTTAAATGGTAAACGGTAACATTTTAGAAGTCAAAAATTTACATGCGACAATTAATGATATTGAAATTTTAAAAGGAATAAACTTATCCATAAAACCTGGAGAAATTCATGCTATTATGGGGCCAAATGGTTCAGGTAAAAGTACTTTTTCCAAAGTTTTAGCTGGTCATCCTTCATATAAAATAACTAGCGGAGAAATTTTTTATAAAAAAGAAAATATTTGTGACCTAGAACCCGATGCAAGATCACATAAAGGTATATTTCTAGCTTTTCAATATCCAGTTGAAATTCCTGGAGTAAATAATGAAGATTTTTTACGTTTAGCATATAATTCAAAGCAAAAAGCTTTAAATAAAAGTGAAGTAGATCCGATCGAATTTCTTGAAGTTATTTCGGATAAACTCAAGGTAGTAAATTTAGACGCAACTTTTTTATATCGTAATGTTAATGAAGGCTTTTCTGGTGGTGAAAAAAAACGAAATGAAATTTTACAATTTGCTGTTTTAGACTCTGATTTAGGTATTTTAGATGAGACAGATTCAGGGTTAGATATTGATGCTTTAAGAACTATTTCTGAAGCAATTAATCAATTAATGACAAAAAATAAAAGTATTATTTTAATTACGCATTACAAAAGATTATTAGAGTATATAAAGCCAAATTATATTCATGTTATGCGTAATGGTAAAATTATTAAAACAGCAGACGCGAGTTTTGCAGATTTACTTGAAGAAAAAGGTTATGAGTGGTTAGAGTAAGCTAACTTGTTTTTTGTTTGATTCAAGCTCAAACAAAAAACAGTTACTAGACAAACATTAAATAAATTGATACAATTACAGAGTCATAATCAAGAAACAACGGGACGTAGCGCAGCTTGGTAGCGCATCTGCTTTGGGAGCAGGGTGTCGCAGGTTCAAATCCTGCCGTCCCGAATTAATAAATTAATTCTGCTTTTACTTTCATAATAGGTAATCTAGTCTTTGCTATTTTATTTTGATTTTCGTACTCTAAAGTATTCGAATACGTACTATAAGCTTCTTTATACATTTGTTTGTTTTCATATACTAATCCCAAATTGGTTAATGCTAAAGTATAATCTGGTAACAATTTTACAGCTTGAGTATAATAATATATTGATTGATCGTACTCTTTTAATTTGAAATAAGTAAAACCTAAAGTATTATAAAGACTCCCAAGTCCTATCTTATCATTTTCATCCCAATATTTAAGAGATTGTCGGAATAAATTAATGGCTTTGTCATAAATTTTTTTTCGTAAGTAAATCTGACCTAGTTTATAAAAATTGTCTGATGAACGTTCATCTGTTTGTAGTCTTGTCTCTAACATAGATATTCGCTTTTCTACTCTTTGAGTCATTTTTAGCTGTCCTATTAAATAAAAACAGATAGTAGCCAAACTACAAAATAAAATAGAAGAATAAACTAAAGGAAAAATTAAATTCATAAAATAAATATTTAAATTATATTCGTGGGTATATGTAAAAGAAAAACCAAACAATAGAAAAAAATCTTTACTCATTCATATTTCGATAAGTAGCAACAGCCGATGGAGAAACTCTATTAAGATAACGGAAAATCCAATATTTAAAAATGGTATCTAATACTACGGGAAACGTAGCAATGAAAAGAAAAATAAATTCACGGTTTTCAGGTAAGCCAAAATGTCTAAGCAATGTTTCCAGTACAATTTCCCAACCATGCGAAGAATGATAACCAACAAAAATATCCGTAAATAATATAATAAAGAATGATTTTGCAGTATCACTTAATCCATATAAAACTTCATTGAATACAGAATATAAGATTGCGAGTTGTCTTTTATTATTACGTATTAATGCTATAAAAGTTGTAACCCCTAATGTATCAGCTAAAATATTTTTTATAGAATTTTTTGTTTCTTGATTATAGTGTTTGGCAACTTCATTTGCTTTATTTCTTATTTTTATATTAATACTTTTAATAGATAAAGGTTGTTCTTTTCCAATCAAAATATCAAAGCGTAACTTTTCTTCAAAAGTTTGAAGTTCTTCAAAAGCTCGGATTTGTTGTGAAGGATTTAAAAATATTGCGAAATCCTGTTTTTGCCACCAATAATCTACCAAGGGTCCAAAAATAAGAATTTTAGAAAAGGTTTTAATTAATAAAGGGTTCATACAAAGAAGAAACAAAAAACGTATTGAAGCAACAGTTTGATATCTTGAAACTCTTAATTCTTCAATAACTGTTTTTTCTCTGGTTGGGTCAAACTGATTTTTAAAATTATCAAACATTTTTAGAATAGAACGTGGTATAGGTCCTGTTTTCTCATAAATTGATTTATCAATATTCCTTAAATGCCAATTTTTCATAAATACTTTTCTATTCAAATAAAAAATTATTTTTTCTATAACTATTATATAATAATAGGAGAGAGAGGGATTCGAACCCTCGGTACAAAAGTATTATGTACAACAGATTAGCAATCTGCCGCTTTCGACCACTCAGCCATCTCTCCAAATTTTACATTGTGCACTGGCTCTGGCGGGATTTGAACCTGCGACCTTGGGCTTATGAGTCCCCTGCTCTAACCACTGAGCTACAAAGCCAATTCTTACTCGATAGTATGCAAAAAAATATAAATTTTTGCAACTAATAATATTATATATAACCTATATTTCTTGACAAAATTTAAATTTAGTATTATATATATAATACAAGCCAACAAAAAAGATTGAGACTGTAGTTCAACTGGTTAGAGCACCGCCCTGTCACGGCGGAAGTTGCGGGTTCGAGTCCCGTCAGTCTCGCGAACAAAAAGACATACTGGTGCAATAAAAAAGACATAAAGGATAAATAAGATTATTTATCCTTTATGTCTTTTTTATTGCACCAGAATCAAATCTAGTAAAAAAACTTTTTAGTAACGAGTTCCTTCTGGTTTGTTTTGTGTAGAATAACTTTTAAGTGTGTATTGTACAAAACGACCAGCAGTTTCAGTACGGTCTAAGTAGAAACCAGGTTCTTCTTTAGGACGTTGTACGATGTATGACATCACACAACTTTCAGTACCTTGGCCAGCATCAAAAGCGTTAACTTTGATGTAACCTTCAGGGTTAACACGACGACATTCTGTAATTTCGTACATTACAGCAGATGGATCTTTAATGTCGAATAAAGGTAAACCCCATAATTCCCAGTAAGTGTTACGTGGGTGTGGATCATCTGTCCATTCAACACTAATAGCCCAACCATTGCTTATAGCGTAGTCAATTTGTTTTTTGATTTGGTCATCTGTTAAATCAGGTAGGAACGAAAAACAACCTTGTGTAAGTCTCACTATTCAAATACTCCTATATTATATTTAGATAAAATTTTTATTTAAGAAAAAGAGGTTAATTATTTACTTTCTGTTGCAGTTTCTATGAAATCTGGAGTATCTGTAGAAGTGTAATCAAAAGTAATATCTTTCCATAAATCTAATGCTGTTTTTAGTGGTCCACACATTTTAGCAGCATCACGTAAGATTTGAGGTCCTTCGTTTAAGTAGTCACGACCTTCGTTACGAGCTAATACCATTGATTCTAAAGCTACACGGTTTGCTGTTGCACCTGCTTGGATACCATCTGGGTGACCAATTGTACCACCACCAAACTGAAGAACTACGTCATCACCTAAGTAGTAAAGTAATTGGTGCATTTGACCACAGTGGATACCACCAGAAGCTACCGGTACAGTTTTACGTAAAAGAGCCCAGTCCATTGCAAAGAATAAACCTTGTGGAAGGTTAACGTCTGTTGTAACGTCTAATAAAGTGTGGTAGAAACCTTTAACCATTAAAGGGTCACCTTCTAATTTACCTACTACAGTACCTGCGTGGATGTGGTCAACACCAGCCATACGCATCCATTTACAAATTACACGGAAGTTAATACCGTGGTTTTTTTGACGTGCGTAAGTTGAGTTACCAGCACGGTGTAAGTGAAGGATCATGTCGTTTTTACGACTCCAAATACCCATTGATTGGATAGCACTGTAACCAATTACAAGGTCGATCATAATAATGATTGAACCTAAAGTTTTTGCGTATTCAGCACGTTCGTACATGTCTTCCATATTACCAGCTGTTACGTTTAAGTAAGAACCTTTAACTTCACCTGTAGATGCAGATGAACGGTTAATACCTTCAACACAGTAAAGGAAACGTTCTCTCCAACGCATGAATGGTTGAGAGTTAATGTTTTCATCATCTTTTAAGAAGTCAAGACCACCACGAAGACCTTCATATACTACACGACCGTAGTTTTTACCTGAAAGACCTAATTTTGGTTTTACAGTTGCACCTAATAATGGACGACCAAATTTGTCCATTCTTTCTCTTTCCACAACTAGACCTGTAGCAGGACCTTGGAAAGTTTTTAAGTATGCAAAAGGAATTCGCATATCTTCTAAACGTAATGCTTTAACAGCTTTGAAGCCGAAAACGTTACCAATAATAGATGCAGTTAAGTTTGCGATTGAACCTTCTTCAAATAATTCACATTGGTATGCAATGTAAGCGAAGAATTGATCAGTTGTACCAGGTACAGGATCTACACGGTATGCTTTCGCACGGTAGATATCACAAGCTGTTAATAAATCAGTCCATACTACTGTCCATGTTGCAGTTGAAGATTCACCAGCTACAGCAGCAGCTGCTTCTACAGGGTCTACACCTGGTTGAGGAGTAATACGGAATAATGCTAAAATATCTGTATGTTTTACATTGTAATCAGCATCCCAGTAACCCATTTTAGCATAAGGGATTACACCAGATTCATAACGTTCACTTTTGATTCGAGTACGCTCTTGTACGTTTTTAGACATGTATTCCTCCTTTAAGGTAACAGGCTTTTAATAATTTTGATTTTATAAACAAGACAATCGTCTCGTCAATATTAGACTTGATTTTTTTTTATTGCTTCGATTATGGTATTTCTGAGTATAACATAATAAAGTTGAGAAAAGCTGCATTTTTATACAGCTTCAGTTACGCTACTTATAATTATAGCATAATCAACTTAAGAAAAGCTATAGACAAAAAAGAACCCTCCACTTTTTCTTTTCTTTATGACTTCTATAAAGATAAATAAAAAGAGAAACTTTTTATTTACCAACCTTTAATTAGACACCAAGACTAAAAAATAAGAATTTTTGTTATCTGAATCTAAAAGGTTTAGATTTATTTTTGATGAAATAATTTTCAACATCTACTCTATTATGTTATTTACCTTTTACGTGCTTTGATAATTTCAATGAAAAATTTTTTCACATGAATCTTTAAATCTAAAAAACGCTAGGAACAGATATTTGTTTTTTTAACATTTTCAAATAGACATGATGATGAGGTTTTCCGCTTGCATTATATTCACGTACTAATAAATATTTCTTGACAGTATAAAATGCTTTTTAATTGAGACCCTTTTTTATCTAAAATCAATTCAGAATTAGAAGAAGTTATGTACACATTCTTTGCCGATATTAGGAGTTTTTGAGCTTGTATGAGTTTTAGATTTTTTGAATCTTTGCTAATATCCTCTCATTTACTTCGGAAGTGAGGGCGGTGGGGTGGAGGATATTTTTTCTTCTTAGTTCTAAAAAGGGTTTGTGCCCTGTAATGAATAATTACATATGAAATCACGACAGCTATTTTTTAAAATTAATAGTTTTGAATGCTTAATATTTGAAATTGTTTTTACTTCTCAACTTAATAAGTGCAATATATGTTCACGTATCATGTTTTTATTCATCCAATTTAACTGATCCAAGATAATTATAGATGGCTTTCCTTTAAAAAAGCTCTGATGGTGCAATCTATCTGCTGTTTTTACTACCTGCGTTTGGCAATTTAATACTTGTTTAGAAAACGATCTTAAAAAAGTTGTTTTACCTGTGCCAGGCTGCCCCCCCCCTACTATTGCTAATACCGGATTCTCTCTTTTTCAACATATTTTACTAATTGTTTATATGTATCTAGTAATGAATATAAATTATCTATTGTAGAATCACTATACACATCAATTAAACGATTTTCTATTGTTTTACTTTGATTTAAATATAAGTCAAGATTATTTATTCTCAAAAAATTCATGACTTTTTCTGCCAAATCTATTAATGTTTAGTAAAAATCTTTTAACAGACCACTTAAATATGACATTCCTTTTGAGAAAAAAAGGTTATTAACTTAATAAACTTTTATATTTGTTAAGTTAATAACCTTTTTTATTTGTTCTTTTTCTAAAAAATAGAAAGAGAACAAGCGAGGACTAGTTTAGTATTACGATTCTGTTAAACCTTAAGCGTGTACTGCTGGAGCAGATACAGCTACAGGAAGAACTTCACCAGCTGCTAAATCTAATGGGAAGTTGTGCGCGTTACGTTCGTGCATTACTTCCATACCTAAATCAGCACGGTTGATGATGTCTGCCCAAGTGTTAATTACACGACCTTGGCTGTCTACTACTGATTGGTTGAAGTTGAAACCGTTTAAGTTGAATGCCATAGTGCTTACGCCTAAAGCAGTTAACCAGATACCTACTACAGGCCATGCAGCTAAGAAGAAGTGTAGTGCACGAGAGTTGTTGAATGAAGCGTATTGGAAGATTAAACGACCAAAGTAACCGTGTGCAGCTACGATGTTGTAAGTTTCTTCTTCTTGACCGAATTTGTAACCGTAGTTAGTAGATTCTACTTCGCTAGTTTCACGAATTAAACTTGAAGTTACTAAAGAACCGTGCATAGCAGAGAATAGTGAACCACCAAATACACCAGCAACACCAGCCATGTGGAATGGGTGCATTAAAATGTTGTGTTCAGCTTGGAATACTAACATGAAGTTGAAAGTACCAGAAATACCTAATGGCATACCATCAGAGAATGAACCTTGACCAATTGGGTACACTAGGAATACAGCTGAAGCTGCTGCTACTGGAGCAGAGAATGCTACGAAGATCCAAGGACGCATACCTAAACGGTAGCTAAGTTCCCATTCACGACCCATGTAACTAGCAACACCTAATAAGAAGTGTAGTACGATTAATTGGTAAGGACCACCGTTGTATAACCATTCGTCAACTGAAGCAGCTTCCCATACAGGGTAGAAGTGTACACCGATTGCGTTTGAAGAAGGAATTACAGCACCAGAAATGATGTTGTTTCCGTAAAGTAATGAACCAGCTACTGGTTCACGAATACCATCGATGTCCACTGGAGGAGCAGCGATGAATGCAATGATGTAACAAGTTGTTGCAGTTAATAATGTAGGGATCATTAGTACACCAAACCAACCGATGTATAAACGGTTTTCAGTGCTAGTAATCCAAGAACAGAAACGTTCCCATAAGCTAATGCTTTCGCGTCTTTCTAAAGTTGCAGTCATAATTTTATATTTTTTTTAATTTTGAGGTTTATTCTTCCCAGGCACTTGACCAGTTACTTATTATTATAGACCACGCAACCTAAAATGATTACTATATCAATCATTTCATTATAAAAACTAGCGGGCTTCAGTATAACGTTGCCATCCTATTTCATCTAATTTTTTATTTCGTCTTAGTGGACGAGTAACTAATTCTAAAACATCAATAGCATTTGTAAAACCATGAATCTGTGCAAAAGTGAATTCAACAGACCATTTTGTATTTATACCACGAGCTTCTAAAGGGTTTGCATGCGCCATGCCTGTAATAACAAGATCAGGTTGTAACTCTCGTATACGCTCTAGTTGGTTATAATTGTCTGGCTTTTCAACTATTGTTGGAAGAGGAAGCCCCATTTTTTTACATGTTTTTTCTAATAAAGTTAGTTCAGCACTTTGATAACGTTTATCCATATACGGAATTCCTATTTCAAATACTGTCATACCGCAACGAATTAAGAATCGAGCCAAAGAAATTTCAAGTAAATTATCACCCATGAAAAAGACACTTTTACCTCTCACAAGGTTAACATAAGGTTCCAATGTTTTCCATACTTCATTTTCCCTCTCCTCCAATCCGGTTGGTTGGATATTAACAACTGAACAAATTTTCTCGATCCATGCTCGTGTACCATCCGGACCAATAGGAAAAGGTGCACTAATAAGTTTACATTTTCTTCGACGCATTAATGTTGTTGCTGTACGACTTAAATATGGATTAATACCACATACTAAATATCCTTCTTTAATATCAGGTATTTCTGTATACCGTTTTGATGGGAGCCACCCAGAAATTGTTATACCTTGCTTACTTAATTCTAAAGACAATTGATGAACAACAGGTTCAGGTATAGATCCAAATAAAATTAATGGAATATGATTTTCAACTTTGTCAGTCTTCCCCTGTAAAGGATTTGCAACAGATAAGTTTTGTTTTTCCATATTTCGTTGAGCCAGAGCAGCTAAGACCGTATCTTCACCTTGTGTAAAAGCATAATCTAAGCCATTAGCTCTTGCTACAACAATTGGTAAACCTATTTCTATCTCTAGCTTTGGTGCTATTCCTTCCAAATCCATTTTTATAATTTCTGTTGTACAAGTACCAATCCAAAAAATTACACTTGGATTTCGATCTTTTTTAATTTGTAAACACAAACGTTTTAATTCTTGATAATCACTTAATTGAGCAGAAATATCTCCTTCTTCTAATTCCGCCATAGCATAACGAGGTTCTGCAAATATCATAACCCCAAGTGCATTTTGGAGAAAATATCCACAAGTTTTAGTTCCGATAACCAGAAAAAAACTATCTTCAATTTTTTGATATAACCAAGCAACACAACTAATAGGACAAAAAGTGTGGTAATTGCCTGTTTCACATTCAAAGCTAATTTTGGTATTTATAGCTACTTTATTTGATACTTCGATAATAGTCATCTTACTCCTAAATTATTTTTACAAAGCTTCGCCCAGTAAATCGAACTCCATCGAAGGTTCTTCTGTTGTTTCTGGATTCAAATAGAAATCTGACAGTAAGCTAAATAATTCACGATCAGCAGCTTCTTTAGGCACAACCCCTTCTGGATTCGCAATTAATTGATCCGCAATATTTAAGTAATATTCGCAAACATAATCTAAAGAAGTATCAAATTCCGCCATTTCAAATAAAGTTTTTCCTTTTACTCGTGATACTCTAATATCTTCGATTAGTGGTAGTACTTCTAAAACAGGCATAGGAACTGTATCAATGTATTTATCAATTAAATCACGGGTAGATGTTCTATTTCCTATTAAACCAGCTAGTCTTAGAGTATGAGTTCTTGCTTTTTCTCTAACTGAAGCCGCAATTCGATTTGCAGCAAATAAAGCATCAAAACCATTATCTGTTACTATAAGACAATAATCAGCATAATTTAAAGGAGCAGCAAAACCACCACAAACAACGTCACCTAAAACATCAAATAAAATAACATCGTATTCATCAAAAGCATTAAGCTCCTTTAATAACTTCACGGTTTCCCCAACAACATAGCCACCACAACCTGCTCCAGCCGGTGGACCACCTGCTTCAACACAATCGACTGACCCATAGCCTTTATAAATTACATCTTCTGGCCAAACATCTTCATAATGATAATCTTTTGCCTGTAATGTATCAATAATTGTTGGTATTAAAAATCCTGTTAAAGTAAAAGTACTATCGTGTTTAGGATCACATCCTATTTGTAATATTTTTTTTCCTCGACGAGATAATGCAACAGAAATATTACAGCTAGTTGTTGATTTACCAATCCCACCTTTTCCATATACAGCTAATTTCATACTATATTTTTCTTTACTTGTTTGCAAAAATTAAATTTTACTCTTACTAAAATTGAAATAACCCTTTTATATAATGTTATATCATTTTTATGATACACACACTAAATTCTGTTTAGGAGTATAATTCTATAAAGAATATAATGGCTATTGATAAAATTTAATAGTCAATAAATCTTTAAGACAACAAAAACTTTGTATACTAAAGTATCGAGAAAATTACTATATTAAAGTAAATAGACTTTTAAAATTCAAATCTTCTCCATTATTATAAAAAATAAAGGAAGATAGAATAAACAATATATCAAAAATAAATACATACTTAACCGGGAGTTAAATATGCTCTTAGATACATACCAAATTTTTTTTTCAAACCTTAGTTTTGGTTGTCTATTTTTTTCTATGATTTTTTACTTAACCAATCTGATTTTTCCTACGTTTCAATTTGGCTATAATCTTGGGAAAGTAACAGCAATAATTGCAAATGTAACTATTTTTGTAATCTTAGCTGGACGTTGGATTTTTCATGGGTATTTTCCTCTAAGTAATTTATATGAATCATTGCTTTTTTTATCATGGACTTTATTGTTCATTCATTTGCTATTAGAATCTAAAACGCATAGTAAACTTTTAGGGCCTATAATTATTCCTGTGGTTTTACTAATTGATGGATTTGGAAGCTTAACATTACCAATAGAAATGCAAAAAGCATCTCCATTAGTTCCAGCCTTACAATCAAACTGGTTAATGATGCATGTAAGTTTAATGATGTTAAGTTATGCTACTTTAATTACGGGTTCTTTATTATCTATCTTATTTTTAATGCTTTGTTTAAAACAACCCAAACAAATAAATAAAGAAAAAAGCGCAAATTTCGAATCTCCAAGTTTTGCTGTACGGGAAGGAATTTTATCTCTAAAATCTAATACAAAAACTTCTTCAAAGTTTGCATCAAAACTTTTAGAAAATATGGATAATATGAGTTATCGGATTATCTGCTTAGGTTTTCCTTTTTTAACTATTGGTATTATAGCCGGAGCTGTTTGGGCTAATGAGGCTTGGGGCTCATATTGGAGTTGGGATCCAAAAGAAACTTGGGCTTTAATTACATGGTTAGTTTTTGCGGCATATCTACATGCTCGAATTATTAAAGGTTGGGAGGGTAAGAAACCTGCAATACTAGCTTCTATAGGCTTTTTTGTGGTTTGGATTTGTTATTTAGGTGTTAATTTTTTAGGGCAAGGCTTACACAGTTATGGCTGGATGAGTTAAACAATTAATAAACAAATACAAAGGACTAACTATTTAAAAAATTAAATTTAACTACCATAAATCTGAAAAGAAAAAAAATGAGTATTCCAGGAAACCTTGAATTATCAACAACAAAATCACTAAATCTAAAACAAGAATATAAAGATACTCAAATTCAGCGTGTAATTGATATTCTTGAAGAAGAATTAGTAGGGTTAGTTCCTGTAAAAAGTCGAATTCGTGAGATTGCTGCATTACTTGTGATTGATCGTCTACGTAAAAAAGTAAATCTGACATCAAACAGTCCAGGTTTACATATGTCATTTACAGGTAGCCCCGGCACAGGAAAAACAACTGTAGCCCTTCGCATGGCAGATATTTTATATAAATTAGGTTATTGCCGAAAAGGTCACTTATTAACAGTGACTCGTGATGATTTAGTTGGACAATACATTGGTCATACTGCACCTAAAACAAAAGAGGTTTTAAAGAAAGCCATGGGTGGTATCTTATTTATTGATGAAGCTTATTACTTATATAAGCCTGACAATGAAAGAGATTATGGTGCTGAAGCTATTGAAATCTTATTACAGGTTATGGAAAATCAACGAGATGATTTAGTTGTTATTTTAGCGGGATATAAGGATCGTATGGAGAAATTCTATGAGTCAAACCCAGGTTTATCTTCTCGAATTGCAAACCATGTAGATTTCCCGGATTATTCTGCTGAAGAACTTTTAACTATAGGTAAAATTATGTTAGAAGAACAACAATATCAATTTACTCCGGATGCAGAAAAAGCCTTTTTAGATTATATACAAAAAAGAAAAGAACAACCATTATTTGCAAATGCGCGTAGTGTTAAAAATGCTTTAGACCGAGCAAGAATGCGACAAGCAAACCGAAATTTTGAAAATGCCGGCAAAATTTTAACAAAGGCAGATTTAGTTACAATTACAGCTAATGATATTAAACAAAGTCGTGTATTTACTCTATAATGTATAATATGTAGAGTAAATACTGTGGCTATGTATTAAAATCTTAGTAAAACCTTTTGGAGAAATTTTTATGTTAACTTTAAAGATCCTTGTTTATATTACTGTATCCTTTTTTACTTCTTTATTCATTTTTGGATTTTTATCAAATGACCCTTCTCGAAACCCTAACCGTAAGGACTTAGAGTAAAATAATTCTATAAAATTAGTAGTTGGTTACTGCTAATTTTATAGAATGGGCATGTAACTCAAAGGATAGAGTATCAGATTCCGGTTCTGAAAGTTGAAGGTTCAAGTCCTTCCATGCTCGAGTGGGACTGTATTGGGTTCGACATCTAAATTTAGTCAAAGTATAATGCAGATAAAACACTAAAAATTCAATAATAATTGCAAACAATATTATTTCTTTCAATAAAAATTGTGTTTTTGCTTAAAAAGACATTTTAACCTTTTATTTGTTTCAAACAAATTTAGAGACCAAAATTTGATTGCACTACACCTTTACAAAGTTGTAGTAAAGACTATATAACTTATTTAGAAAAAGAAAATCACTAAGGATTAAAATTTTAACTTTATCGTTTTTTTCAAAGGTTTAATCCTAATTACTAGTTCTAGTATAAAGAGATAAAGTTAAATCTGTGAATTTGTATTTTGAAAAATTTTAGATGGACGTGGGTTCAAATCCCACCAGTTCCATTCCTAGATAGCATCCGTGGCCGAGGGGTTGATGGCAACGGGCTCATAATCCGTCTTCCTTTGGAACATCACTGGTTCAAATCCAGTCGGATGCATTTTTTAGTCAAAACGTTGTTTTAAACGACTAGCTTTGCCAGAAAGATTACGTAGATAATATAATTTAGAGCGTCGAACTCTTGATGATTTTGTAACTTCTAAAGAGACTAATTTGGGTGAATGAATTAGAAAAATTCTTTCAATACCTATTCCTTGTAAGACTCTTCTGACTGTTATTGTTTTATTTATGCGTGTATTTTTTTGTGCGATTATAATACCTTCATAATATTGTGTTCTCTCTTTATTTCCTTCTCTAATTAAAACACCTAATTTTACATTATCCCCAACAAACAAAGGAGGAAGTGTTTGTTTAACATGCTCTGCTTCAACGCTTTTAATAAGTTCTGTTCGATTTATTGAGACTGTAAAATTGTTCATAAAAAGTTTATTAGTTAATAGTTGCTTAATTTTTTATATATCAACATACTACTATAATTAATTCTATTTTACTAAATTTTTCTTTAGTCTTTTCCATTTTTTTTTTAATTATAGTTTTTACAAAAAGAATTTATAAATCTATATGTTTTTTTATTATTTAGTAGTATAATGTTTTATAAAGCTTACAAAAATTAATGATTTTTTTTAATACATACAAAGTAAATAGAAAGTAATGTTGTATCTAAGACGCTAAGTTTTAAGATATTATTAATTAAAAAATATTAAGATAACATGTTTGAACGTTTTACAGATAAAGCTTTACAAGTAATAATGTTAGCTCAAGAGGAGTCTCGCCGCCTAGGTCATAATTTTGTGGGTACAGAACAAATTTTATTAGGTTTATTAGGTGAAGGTTCTGGTGTTGCTTTTAAAGTATTAAAATCTTTTGGAGTTAACATTAAAGATGCTCGCATGGAAGTGGAGCGATTAATTGGTAGAGGGTCAGGGTTTGTAGCTGTTGAAATTCCTTTTACACCTAGAGCAAAAAAAATCTTAGAAATGGCTATGCAACAAGGGCGAGACTTTGGACATAGTTATATCAATACTGAACATTTGCTATTAGCCATCATTGAAGATAAAAATGGTGTTGGTAATAGAGTTTTATTAAATTTAGGTGTTAATTTATCCAAACTGAAAACAGAAGTATTAGGCCATATTGGAGAAATTGTTGAAGTAACTTTAGCAAATTCCGCTAAAAAGACGGCAAAAGAATTATTTTTACTTCATGATGATGAAGACGAAATTAAAACACCAACACTTGAAGAATACACAACAAATTTAACAGAAGCAGCTTCAAAAGGAAAACTTGATCCGGTAATAGGCAGACACAAAGAAGTTGAACGTGTAATTCAAATTTTATCAAGACGCCGTAAAAATAATCCAATACTTATTGGAGAGCCTGGTGTCGGTAAAACAGCGGTTGCTGAAGGATTGGCACAACGTATAGTGCAACAGGACGTCCCACCAACATTACACGATAAAATAGTAATTGTATTAGATGTTGGTCTATTATTAGCAGGAACAAAATATCGTGGTGAGTTTGAGGAACGGTTAAAAAGAATTGTAGAAGAAATTCAAGCTTCAAATAATATTATTGTTGTGATTGATGAGGTTCATACCCTTGTTGGAGCAGGAGCAGCAGAAGGTGCTTTAGATGCAGCAAATATATTAAAACCGGCTTTAGCACGAGGAGAATTACAATGTATTGGTGCTACAACTCTTGATGAATACCGTCAACATATTGAAAAAGATGCTGCCTTAGAACGTCGTTTTCAACCTGTACATGTAAATGAACCTAGTATCGAAGAAACGATTGAAATTTTAAAAGGTTTAAGACAACGTTATGAACATCATCATCAGTTACATATCAAAAATTCAGCACTTGTTGCAGCTGCTAAATTAGGAGCTCAATACATTGCGGATCGTTTTTTACCTGATAAAGCAATTGATTTAATTGATGAAGCCAGTGCTCGTGTACGTTTAAATAATTATCATGTACCGGAAGCTGCTATTGAATTAGATAAAGAATTACGTGAAATTTTAGGCCAAAAAGATAGTGCTGTTAGAGTCCAAGATTTTGAGAAGGCTGGGGAATTAAGGGATCGTGAAATGGAATTACGAGCTCAAATAACAGCTATAATTAAGAGTCAAAAATTAGTTATTAAACCTGCAAGTATTGCAAGACCAAGCGTTGGGGAAGACGATATTGCACATGTTGTTGGAGCGTGGACAGGAATTCCTGTTAATAAAATTACTAAGAGTGAAACCGCTAAACTTTTAGATATGGAGAACATCTTACACCAACGCGTAATTGGTCAAAGTCAAGCTGTTACGGCTGTGTCTCGAGCAATTCGTCGAGCAAGAGTTGGTTTAAGAAATCCAAACCGCCCTATTGCAAGTTTTTTATTTTCGGGGCCTACTGGTGTCGGAAAAACTGAATTAACTAAAGCCTTAGCATCATATTTCTTTGGTGCAGAAGATGCCATGGTTCGTTTAGACATGTCAGAATACATGGAAAAACATACTGTTGCAAAATTAATAGGCTCGCCTCCAGGTTATATTGGTTATAATGAAGGGGGACAACTAACCGAAGCTGTTCGTCGTAAGCCTTATACTGTTGTTTTATTTGATGAAGTAGAAAAAGGGCATCCTGATATTTTCAATCTTCTTTTACAAATTCTTGAGATGGTCGTCTTACAGATTCAAAAGGTCGGGTTATCAATTTTAAGAATACGATTCTAATCATGACTTCAAACTTAGGTTCTAGTGTAATAGCTAAAAGTACTACAGATGATGATATTGGTTTCGGTATGGCCACAAACGTGGAAGAAACAAAATATTCTAAACTTTGTGCTTTAGTAAACGAAGAATTGAAACAATTTTTTAGACCTGAATTCTTAAATCGTATTGATGAGATCATTGTATTCCAACAATTAACGAAAGATGAGGTAGAAGAAATTGCAACAATTATGATTAAGGATTTAGTTAAACGAAGTGAAGAACAGGGCTTACGCTTAGATATTACAAATAGAGTAAAACTAAAATTAGTAGACGAAGGATATAATCCTGCATATGGTGCAAGACCACTTCGTCGTGCTGTGATGCGTTTAATTGAAGATAAGATTGCTATGAAGTTTTTAGAGGAATCTCCAGAAGGTAAAGTTAACATCTTTATTGATTTAAACAACGCGGGCGAAGTTGAGGTTACTTTATTACCTTTAGAAACTACAGTACCTGATACAGAAGATGACTCAAATTCACTTTCTACAGATAATGAATTACTATCTTGATAAAAGAATCATTTTAGTTCCAACTATCAAACAAAGAAAATTGGCATATTGTGAATAAAAGGTAAACTTTAAATAAAATTTTTATTTAAATTCTTTGTCAATTTCTCTTAATCTAAATTTTACCAATATACAAATTTTTTATTTTTGTATATTGGGTTATTATCTTTGTATTTGTTTTTTATCACGAGGTATATTTATGTTACTTAGTCTTCAACCCGAACAAGATATTAATTTTTTAAAATGGGAAGCCGAGCTGCAAACAAGAGACTATAAATTTCCTCATGCTGCGGCTCAAAAGCTTAAAGAAATTTTGTTAGATGACCAAATACAACCAGAAGAATTTATTGCTCAATTTAATAAAATTCTCACAAGTGCTCAAAGCTCTAGCTGGACAAGTTTTTTATCGTTAAATAACATTAGAGATCGATTTTTTGATCAAGTTTCAAGGGTTTCATGGTTTCCAGTTTTAATACTTCTTTTCATTTTTTGTTTATATATTTTTAATAAAGACTTTATAAAGAAAAAATTTAAACAAAAAGTATCGCGCAAAAACAGAAAAAAGATTGCAAGAATAATCCCCAACATTTTAGAAAGAGTTTTTGCATTAATGGCTTACTTTGTACCTATGACGATTATCTATGCAAATTATCTGACCTTTGTACTACCGCATTATCCTTATCTTAACTTGATTTTTCCTAGTTTTATGAGGACCGCTGTAATAATTTATCAGGCCCATCCTAATTATATTAATTACGGTTATTTTTTTGGTATTATAATTTTATGCTTTAACTTGAAATTACCAAAACCAAGATTCATTCGGTTTCATCTAGTCCGTGGGATTATGCTAGTAGCCTTTCAAGGCATACCAGATGCGATTGTTAATGTATTAAGAGGCTCAAATTCAATATCAGGATTTCAAATTGAAACTACAGCATTGTGCTTATTGGCTATCAATTTCTTTTGGATTCTACCTTGTATATATCAGGCTATAAGTCATACTTATCCCCGAAGTAGTTTTATAAGAGAAGCTGTTGAAGTACTAGTTGGTCGTGATGATACTGATGACTTTAAATGGTGGGATCGCTAAAATTCAGAAACAAAAGAATTAAAAACCAATAAGAAAGGGAAAATATATTTTCCCTTTCTTATTGGTTTTTAATTCTTTTGTTTCTGAAAACTTTTTTCTAACTTTGACATTTCAATCTGAAATTTTACCTTATCCCGATTTGTTGTTCCTCCAAAAAAGACTTTTTTATCTTTTTCTAAAACCCAAATCTCAGAAAAAGAAATATAACTTAGAAAACTACTAATAATTAAAAACCCAAACCCAATATAGATTATTGTAATACCTGGATCTGCTTTTATTTGAATGCCTGTTGATGAAATAAATTCAATCAATTTAAGAGAAAGTAAAGCATTAATCTGCACAACTTGTCCTAAACTCATTTTATCTATTAGTTGAGGTCTTTGGTTATACAACTCAACTTTTCCACGTGCATTATTTAAAACAACCAGAATACCTGTTTTATCAGGAATATTTAGGGGAATCCAAGTTATCCATAGTTTTTGTGCAGAATCGGAAATTCTAGAAACAGGTAATTGAATTATGGATTCTTTATTAGATAATTTGATTCGTACTCCTGTTATCCCCCAATCTGTTTGATATAGCGTTAACCCTTTAAAAATAAGAGGATTATTTACTGAGATTGTTTTTCTGGCAATCTCTTGTCCTTTACCTGTCAAAACAGAAATATCCGATTGAAATTGTTTAATTAAACCTGTTTTACTATAATTAACCCAAAAATCATTAACACGAAAAGTTTGTTGAGGAATCCTTGCCAAATTTCCACCTTTAACAATATTTTGGATATGAAAGACTTCACTTTTAGGTATAAATTCTTGGGCCGTAAATCCCCGAACAGCACCTAAAATACTTCCAAGTAAAATACATATAATACTAAGATGTACAATAACAGGTCCCACTCGACCAATTAACCCTTTGTGCCCGTAAAAACAACCTTGTTTCTGGAAAACTGCATATTGTTCATTAATTAATCGATAACATAATTGACTTTTAATAACTGTATCAGAAATAAATGTATAATTTAGTTTATTGAATTGACTTGAATATGTATAAAAATAATAACGTCGTGCAAATTTAAGAGCAGGAAATTGTTGTAAAAAAGTACAACTTAGTAAGCAAAGACCAAAAATACCAAGTAATAAAAAAAACCACCAAGCGCTGTAAATATGGTCCAAACTTAAACTTTTAAAATAAACCCAAACAGGTCTACCCAAAAAAAGATTAGTATAATTTGCTTCATAAAATTCGAATGGTTTTTCTTGTTCTATAATAGAGCCAAGACCGCTAAAACCAGCAATGAGAAGTAAGAGAAAAATGGCAAGTTTTAAATTTGCAAAATACCTAAAAAATTTTTTCATCTGTGCTCGAGTAATAATAAAAATAAGGAAATTCGATATTTTATATGGAGTTTTTGAAAATAAAATTGGCTAAAAAGAATATTTTTTGACTTTACATAAAAAATAGCCTAAGAATAAGACAATTCTTATTCCTAGGCTATTTTTTTTATGAAATTATTAGTCCCAACCGTTTTGTGATTGTGATAAAACATAATTTGCAACATCTTCAATATCAGTATCCCCTAAACGACCGCCAAAAGCTGGCATTGCATTTTTACCATTTGTTACTTGATAAGTAATAGCGCTAACAGCGTTCATACCGTTTGCTTCTAAAGCATCTTTCTTTAACGTTTTTTCTGGCATAATAACGTTATTTCCACCTGCGTGACATGCAGCACAGTTTGCAGTAAAAATACGTTCACCATTTTCAATATCTGCTGCTAGAACAGGGTGAGATAAACCAACAATTACAGTTAAACTTAAGACTAGTCGAAGAAAAGAAGTTTTCATTATGTTAAATCCTGGTCAATATTTTTATTAAATAAAACTTTCTAGTAATATACTTTTATTATGACTCTATAAGAAATACAATTTCTGCAGTCAAAATATAAGAAACAAGACAATTATAGTTTTAGTTCACAAGTCTCTTTTTAGAGGCTCAAAAACATAACGAAAAAAACTATAGTTCTTATTTTGTCTGCTCTCTGTTACCTTTTATTGAGTTCATGCCAAAAACTTTTCATAGCACTCAACTAAGTAAAAACAAATTAAGTTTTTATTTTCTATTATAAATGTTTAGGATTCGCAAAGATAAATTTTATTTTTACTTATAGTATTTTTTAAGATAGAAAATTAGATTATGTGAAAGAGGTTTTGTTTCCTATAAATTTAGTAGTAAATTTTACCACCACCCCATTTTTCTGAAACGATTTTAGGTTCAATTAAAATATGTCCTGCAATGGCAACTAAGTCGTCTTCACTTAAACTACGCATTTTAGGGAATATATCAGCGCTCTTAATACTTGGGTGTATTTCAGCAATAGATTCTAAACCATCGTAAGTAGTAGGGTTTTTCATATAATCAACTAATCCAACAATATTGTCGCGATTTGGTGTAGCTAAGCTTAAAGCTTCTGTATCAAGGCCTACATTTGGGTTTGTTTTTGTGATCCCACCTGTATGACAAACACTACAAGTTGCTAAGAATAACCTTTTTCCACGTTTTACTTGTTCCGGTGTTAAAACTGTAGTTTTACCATTTGTATCAACAGCTACAGTTCGAGTTGCTTCATCTAACTCGATTGCAAAGGCCATAGAATCAAAAATATTCCAACTGAATAGGAATAATGCAGCCCAAAGACTAAAGGATTTTTTTAACATAAGTCTCCAAAAGAAATGTTTTTATATAAGTGAAACCAAGAGAATAGATTGAATCATTAACTACCTAGAATTATCCATATAATCTTTTGTAGATGTATCAAACTGATCTTTAACTTTTTTTGCTACTAAGCCTCGTAATCGAATATTTTCCCACCCTGCGGCAAGGCTTATACTTACTATAAGTACTTGGCTAAATAACAAAATCGGATCTAAGCGCCATCCATGGATAATTAAAATACAACTATAAATTAACCCCAAAGTCGTAAAAAAGATATCTTCATCACGAGATAATTCTGGGCGAACAATTCTTACTAAATATAAAATTGTAACCCCCAAAACAAGTAAGAAACCTAAAACAAGGTTTGCGCCAAATCCAATGTTAATCATATTTTAGAATTAAATTATGAACGATTTAAACGATCTTTTTGACTTACAAAAAGTAATGCTAAAGAAATAGGAAGCACAACAACTATACCTCCAGCTACTAGACTTAATAAAAAATTAGATAAAGATGAAGTCATTTGTTATAATGTGTGGTTAGTTTAAATTAAAATTAAATCTCTATAAATAAGAGAAATTAATGAATAAGTTTATTCTATGTTTAGTAAAACATATGTTGATAACTTTTACTCAATATTATAATACATACTTGAAGAGGAAAGCTGAAAACAACGAATTAAAAGAAAGGTTATATAGAACCATTATTTAAAATTTTTGAAACTATCAGTTTTCTTATCTATAAAGCTAAATTTAATAGAGTAAGATATGCAAAGCCTGCTCCACCAAAAGCACCAACTAAAAATCCTGAAGTAAATTGTGACCAACCATCTTCACTTAATAAATCTTTGTTAGTTAATTTTGCTGAATTTTTCGTAGATTCTTGGAAACTCACTTTTCCATAAATCGTTAGGCAAAGAGTTAAAATTGTAATTAGTCCTACAGCAGATAAAAAACCGCTTAAAAGAGCAATTTCTGAATTTCTTAATGGACCTAATTTATCAAAAGGACCCACTAATAAATAACCATGAGCCATACCAACTTCTAATCCTCTAAGAAGTGGTGATAAACCTGCACGATATGCGGGTAAATTACCAAGAAAGGCTTTTGTTGCAGCTGAGGTAGTAACTGGTGTTGATAAATGTCCAACAAAAGGATCATTATTATATGGTTTAATAAAATTTGCCATAACTATCCAACCTTATACTGTAAGTTAAAAATTTTTATATTATTTCAAAAAAGAATAATGTTTCCTTGAAAGGAAATAAAGGAATGGAAACTCGTTTTATCACGTAAATTTCAAAACCTTAGATTTAATCACCTTTGTTTTACATTAAAAATGATAAAACTCAATAAAGCATTAGATTTTTTAGCTTTCGGTGTATAATTATATATTATATCATTTCTTATAAAATTTAACTTGAGGAAGAATAATGACGACTCTTATTAATTACTTTTTACTACTTGGTTTTGCCTTTGCTTTTGCTTCAGGATTATTTTTAGGCTTAAAAGCTATTAAATTGATTTAACCTATGCAATTCCAATAATGTTGTTTTAGAATTTCTACTGGTTAAGTTAAAAATTTCTACAACTTTTAACTTTATTGGAAAAGCCGTTAAAATACAAACTTTCAAATAATTATGGACAATAGAAAAACAGACTTAGTTAGACGCGATATTATTGTGGGTTCAAAAAGGTTAAGTAACTATTTTTGGTCAATAGTATTGTTACTTGGTGGTATAGGTTTCTTGCTTTCAGGTTTTTCTAGCTATTTTAAAATAAATTTTTTACCTTTCGCAAATCCAACAGACTTAGTATTCATACCACAAGGTATTGTTATGACTTTTTATGGGGTTGTTGCAATTAGTTTAAGCTTATATATTGGTTTAACAATTCTTTGGGATGTTGGTGGGGGTTACAATGAATTTAATAAAGTAGATGAATTAATTCGAATTGCTCGAAATGGTTTCCCTGGAAAAAATAGGCAAATTTTACTTGTTTATCCATTAAATAATATAAAAAGTATTAAATTAAGTATCCAAGATGGTATTAATCCAAAAAGGGTTATTTATTTATGTACTAAAGACCAGCGTCAAATCCCATTGACTCAAGTAGAACAACCGCGTTCGTTATTAGAACTAGAAACACAAGCCTCAGAACTTGCTAAATTTTTAGAAGTAAACTTAGAAGGAATATAAACTCGGCAAATGCTGCCGGTTTATATCACTTAATCTTTATCCTTGCCAACTGGTTTTGATTCGCCTTATAATAATTAGAATCAAAAATATGCGGGCATAGTTTAGTGGTAAAACATTAGCCTTCCAAGCTAATGATGCGGGTTCGATTCCCGCTGCCCGCTTTATGAGAAATAGAGATTTTTTAGGAATGAGAAACAATTAAAAATATATGATTATATAAGCGGAGATAGTAGTAAATTATGTCTGGTGGTTCTACAGGTGAACGTCCTTTCTCTGATATTATTACGAGTGTAAGATACTGGATTATTCACAGTATTACAATTCCTTCTTTATTTGTTTCTGGTTGGCTTTTCGTTAGTACTGGTTTAGCTTATGATGTTTTTGGTACACCACGTCCAAATGAATATTTCACACAAGATCGTCAACAAGTACCATTAGTAAATGACCGTTTCAGTGCAAAAGAAGAACTAGAAGATTTAACAAGAGGATTATAGGAGGTAATATACGTGACTAGAAATACAAATCAACCAGTAGCATATCCAATTTTCACTTTCCGCTGGCTTGCGATTCATGGCTTAGCAGTACCGACGATTTTTTTCTTAGGTGCTATCACTTCAATGCAATTTATTCAACGATAGGAGTTTTAATTATGACAGGTCCAAATCCTAATAAACAACCCGTTGAATTAAACCGTACTTCGCTATATTGGGGTTTATTATTAATTTTTGTTTTAGCGGTACTTTTCTCAAGTTATTTCTTCAACTAAAAAATATTAATAAAACGGTTTTATATAGGAGATAATATATATGGCAGGCACAGGAAGAATTCCTCTTTGGTTAGTTGCACTTGTAGGTGGTTTAGGCGTTATCGCAGTTGTTGGTAGTTTTATTTTTGGAGCTTACTCAGGCTTAGGGTCTTCTTTATAATTTAACGCGCTACGATAATAAAACTTGGAAAAAATTTTCCAAGTTTTATTAAATTTATATAAAAATTTCTGATTGTTCTTTGTACTTACTCAATGTCATCTTTCTCGATATACAGAAATAATAAAGCCATTGCAACCCCTGGAAAGACAATACCTACTAATGGTACAAGAATCGAAGGTAAATATGAAGCTGTCATACTTTTAATTTGATTAAAAAATATTTAAAAAAGAATACAACAAAGGTAGAGTTCTTATAAAAGGAGAAATTCATGACTATGTCACAAAATAAAAAGACTATTCCAGAAAATTTAGAGGCTATGCGTAAATTTTCGGAAACATATGCCAAAAGAACAAATACATTCTTTTGTATTGACCCCTCAGTTACAGCCATTGTTATTGAAGGTCTAGCTCGTCATAAAGATGAATATGGAGCTCCACTTTGTCCGTGTCGACACTATGAAAATAAAGAAGCAGAGGTTGATTCAGCTTATTGGAATTGTCCTTGTGTCCCTATGCGAGAACGAAAAGAATGTCATTGCATGTTATTTTTAACAAGTGACAATGAGTTTGCCTCATCAAGCCAACAGATATCAACTGAAGTTTTATTACAAAATCAATAAGTCTTTTTCATATAACTTCAATGAATATATGTATGCATTGAAGTTATATACTTATAAGTTTCCTTTTTTGAAAGCAATTAAGACAATAACTGCAGGTCCTGCTAAAAGAATTGCTGCGGCAGATACTAACTGAGCAATAACTTGCCAATTCATATATTTTAAGGGTTTCAAATTAAATAAATATATTACAGTGAAAATTTTTTTGTATTGTATATCTGAACTTAAGAGTAGATTATTGTTATATTAATAATTTTAATTCAATTTTGTTTAATATACACTTTTCTAATATTTATAATATAGAGAATTTACAATAAAATAGCGAGTTTATTAAAAATATTTTTAATAAATTATTTCATAAAATTTGATATTTATACTTTTTAAAGATAAAAATAATCAATTAGTCTGTGTCAAATCTCTTTATTTATTTATTTTTGAGAAATAAAAATAAACTTGATTAAAAATATTTGTAATCTTTAAATAATTGATGTATACTAACTCCGTGGAAAAGGGTTGCTAACTCAATGGTAGAGTACTCGGCTTTTAACCGAATAGTTCTGGGTTCGAGTCCCAGGTGACCCATAAAATTTAATAAATCAACTAGGCCTATAAAGAAAGAAGAAGAAAAAGAAGAAAATATTAATATTTTCTTCTTTTTCTTCTTCTTTCTTTATAGGCCTAGTTGATTTCCACGACGATATTGTAAGTATGCCGCTACGAATAAGCCGATTATTGATACAGGAATAATACCAAGGACAATTCCGAAAAGAAGTGGTTCTATCATATATTTAAAATGTTCACTTGTGTATGTTTTTTGAAATTTTAATGATCTTAGAGTGTGTAACCAAATTGTATTATACTTCACATCAAAAACCTTGATTTAAGGTTTTCCTGCTTAAATTCTAATATTACTAGGTGTGATTGTTTTAACGGAACCCAACAGCGGCTTGCCAAACAAAAGCAAGTAGTAAGAAAAACACAGGAATAACAGGTAAGATATCAATGATAGGACTAAAAATTGCGTAAGCTTCTGGTAACTTTGCTAGTAAAATTCCTTCCATATTTTTCAGCCTTTTGTAGAAAGAGGAACTTGAATTTTAAATTCAAGTAAATAAACTTATATATAGTATAATATAATATATTTTAGTAGAAAAATATTGAAGTTGATAAAATTCATCACAATATATGTCTAATTACTAAGTCTATTTAGAATTTCTCTCGTTCCATAAATTTTAGTTTGGTGTTTATAAAGTTAATTTTGGAACTTTTTGAATTTATGAACGAAGATAGAATGGATACGAAGTTATATTATATAGCATAACCATGTAAAATAAAATTGGAGAAAAGTATATGCTAGTTATACAGATATTAACAGGGTTGTTTGTCGTACTATCGTTAGGTTTAATCGTAACAGTTCCGGTTGCATTAGCTATTCCTGGACAATGGGAAACTTCTAAAGATAGCATTTTTAAATCGGCAACTCTTTGGACTACTTTTGTCTTTTTAATTGCTTTTGCAAATGCCTTTGTTAAATAAAATTTAAAGCAAACCTTTAACCTCTTTTCTAGAGGTTAAGTTTACAAAAATTTTAGTTGACAAGATTGTCTTTTATCCTGTAGTATGTAAGTGTATAAATGCGGGTGTAGCTCAGTGGTAGAGCGCAACCTTGCCAAGGTTGATGTCGCGCGTTCGAATCGCGTCACCCGCTTCTAGTTTAAAATAAAAAAGGTATATAAATATATATATATAATAATTATGCAAAGACAACAATATAGTTTAAAAAAAGATAACTTAGTGATTCACGGTAAATTATTTAATTCTCGACTAATGTTAGGAACAGGAAAATATAAAACTTTACTTGATACACAACAAAGCATTGAAGCTAGTTGTTGTGAAATAGTAACAGTAGCGATTAGAAGATTAGACTATAATGAAGTTGCTAACCGACCGAATCTCCTAACTTCATTAAATTGGAATAATGTCTGGTTATTACCAAATACTGCTGGTGCAAAAACAGCAGAGGAAGCAATAAGATTAGCTTGTTTAGGTCGAGAACTAACAAAACGAATAGGCCAAGAAGAAAATAACTTTGTCAAACTTGAAGTAATTTCAGACCCAAAATACTTATTACCTGATCCAATAGGAACTGTTAAAGCAGCCGAATTTTTAATTAAAAAAGGTTTTAGTGTCCTACCTTATATAAGTCCTGATCCAATGCTTGCTAAACATTTAGAAGATATTGGTTGTGCTACCGTAATGCCGCTAGGTTCTCCAATAGGGTCGGGACAGGGTATTCAAAATACGTCCAATATTCAAATTATAATTGAAAATTCTAAAATACCAGTAGTGATTGATGCAGGTATCGGAAGTGCAAGTGAAGCTGCTTTAGGTATGGAATTAGGTGCAGATGCTGTATTGGTAAATACAGCTATAGCACAGTCAAAACAACCCCAACAAATGGCTAGTGCTATGCGCTTAGGTGTTGAGGCTGGTCGTCTTTCTTATTTAGCTGGTCGAATTTCACCCACAAAGTTTGCAGTGTCAAGTTCTCCTGCTAAAGGGAGCAATTTTTTATACTCGTAAAATAAAAAGTGAAAATAGCTTGCTGCAAAAGTACATACCATTAAAAATGATGTATAATTATTTTTGATGAGAAGTAAACACTATAAAATCTTAACCTATTTAAGCAAACTACAAAGGAAATATTACTATGTCACATGCCGTAAAAATTTATGATACTTGTATTGGTTGTACACAATGTGTAAGAGCATGCCCAACTGATGTTTTAGAAATGGTGCCATGGGATGGTTGTAAAGCAGGTCAAATAGCATCAGCACCAAGAACGGAAGATTGTGTTGGTTGTAAAAGATGTGAGACTGCATGTCCGACAGACTTTTTATCTGTACGCGTATATCTAGGTGCTGAAACAACACGTAGTATGGGACTAGCTTATTAATTTGTTGTTCCTTTTATCCTTTAAAAAGAGAAAACTCTAAATTTTATTTTTCTTTTCTTTAAAGGATAACAAATCTAACTAAAAACTATCTATAAAAGTATTTTGGATAGGTTTTAGTATTTATAAAAAGTTAATTAAATAATTAATAAAAATGACTAAAAAAATACTCTATCAAGAAAAAGCTAGACAAGCATTAGAGAGGGGTATGGGTATTATGGCTGAAGCAGTTTCTGTAACCCTTGGCCCAAAAGGAAGAAATGTTGTTTTAGATAAAAAATATGGTTCACCACAAATTATTAATGATGGTGTTACTATTGCAAAAGAAGTTGAACTTGCAGATCATATTGAAAATACAGGGGTTTCTTTGCTTCGTCAAGCAGCTTCAAAAACAAATGACGTTGCTGGCGATGGTACAACAACCGCCACTGTTTTAGCTTACGCTATTGTGAAACAAGGTATGAAAAATGTTGCTGCAGGAGCTAACCCCATTTCATTAAAAATTGGAATTGAAAAAGCGACTAAATATATAACAAGTCAAATCTTAGAATATTCCCGCCCAATTGAAAATAATCAAGCAATTGCTCAAGTTGCTTCTATTTCTGCTGGAAATGATATTGAAGTTGGAGAGATGATTGCGGGTGCTTTAGAAAAAGTAGGTCGAGATGGTATTATTTCTTTAGAAGAAGGGAAAGGCACCTCAACGGAACTTGAAATTACAGAAGGTATGCGTTTTGAAAAAGGGTTTATTTCCCCTTACTTCGTAACAAATCCAGAGCGAATGGAAGTTGAATATGAAAATTGTTATATTCTCGCAACAGATAAAAAAATTACTTTAGTTCAACAAGATTTGATTCCAATTTTGGAAAAAATCGCACCAACAAAGCAACCTGTTTTAATAATTGCTGAGGATGTTGAAAAAGAAGCTTTAGCTACACTAGTATTAAATAAACTTCGTGGTATTGTCAACGTTGTAGCAGTTCGTGCTCCTGGATTTGGCGATTTTCGTAAATCACAGCTTGAAGATATTGCTATTTTAACAGGTGGTACTTTAATTACTGAAGATACCGGATTAAAATTAGAAAATATTGAGTTAAATTTATTAGGAACAGCTAGACGTGTAGTAGTAAAAAAAGATAGTACAACTATTGTTTCCGAAGGTAATAGTGAAGCTATTAAAATACGTTGTGAGCAATTACGAAAACAAATCTCAAACACTGATTCCTCATATGAAAAAGAAAAATTTCAAGATCGAATTGCTAAATTATCTGGTGGTATCGCTGTTATAAAAGTTGGTGCTGTTACAGAGACTGAGATGAAAGACAAAAAATTAAGGCTTGAAGATGCAATAAACGCAACACGAGCTGCCGTTGAAGAAGGTATTGTTCCAGGTGGAGGGACGCTACTAGTTCATTTAGCAGAATCATTGAAAATTTGGGCAAAAGCTAATTTAAAAGATGACGAATTAGTTGGAGCTTTTATTATTGCTCGAGCTATAATAGAACCTTTAAAACGAATTGGTGAAAACGCTGGGAAAAATGGGATCGTAATAATTGAAGCCGTTCAAGAAAAAGATTTTCAATTTGGGTATAATGCTGCTACAGATGAATTTGGTAATATGTTTGATTTTGGTGTTGTAGACCCAGCAAAAGTTACACGCTCTGCTTTGCAGAATGCTGCCTCGATTGCAAGTATGATTTTAACAACAGAATGCATTGTTGTTGATAATGATGATAAATAAAATTAATGGTTTTATTCAAAATATTTTTTATAAGGAGAGAGTGGGATTCGAACCCACGGAACGAATAACGTTCATCTGATTTCAAGTCAGACGCGATCGACCAACTCTGCCATCTCTCCTGTTTTCTGTTCGTTTACGTTTAACCATTTTATTGTAAGAGAAATTAACTTATTTTGTCAAGTTGACAAAATAAATTACTGATTATTTAGTTTATTTAAAACAAAAAAAAGGCTAAATTCTAAGTCTTGCTTATTTAGAAAGACTTCACTTACCTAAAAAATGAAATTTTTTAGGTAAGTGAAGTCTTTTAGTTTTCTTGTAAGATATTAAAAGTATAAAAATTTTGTTTTTATTTTAAGAAAATTTACTAAAAAGTTTAACTTTCGTATGTTCCTTGACCAGAGAATTTAACTGAAATAGGGTTTGGATTTTTCCCAATAGAAAAACTACGGTTTCCAACAGGTAAACGACCTGGATTAACTTTTTCTGGAAAAACCCCATCTTTAGGGTGTAAAAATTGAACTTCACCACTAGGAAAAATTCGATAAATTTTGTAATCACTAATTTTAAAACTCTTTAATTGAGTGCCTAATGCTAAGCACTGTTCTTTTCGAGCTAAGTATAATAAATTTTCACCTGTTAACATTACAGCAGCTCCACCGGTAGGCATTTCGAATATTTGCTCTTTTGGACTTGTCCAAGTTATAGCATATTTTTCTTCTACTTCAGCTGCACGAAGCCATCCACCTGTGCTTCCACCAAAAATGGGAGAATATGGTTGTAAGTTTAGTTTCATAATTCTATTTTTTACTTCTTAATATGGAAATTTGATAATTTTATTGAGGTTAACTCATCACTTTTGGATTGATAGCGGAGAGTGGATTTGAACCATTGACCTTCGGGTTATGAGCCCAACGAGCTACCAGACTGCTCTACTCCGCATTTATCCATTTATATTACATTATATAATTTTTATTGTCTAGTGTAGGTAAAATTAGGTTAAGATTTAACTAAAAATTACAAGCAACAAGAATGCCAGAAGCAAACAAGTCCCCAGTAGTAATGTCTTATATAATTTTTTTATTACAGGTAATACTTGATAGGCATGAATCAATCGATCTTGAACTAAAATATTTTTTGATTTTACCCAGATACGTCCATCATACCAACCCGATTCTTCATAAAAAATTGTAGGATTATATAAGCGCTGCTTAATATAATTCCAACCCAAAACTAATCGAATTATTATTAATAAAAGTAAAAATATACTAATAATAAAATTGACTAATGCAAATTTACTAGGTGCTTGCTGAATACTAAAAAATAAACTAGAAAAAGGTAAGCATATAACAAAACATGTAAGAAATGCTTGAACTATTTTTCTTTTATAAAGAGAGTCAGGTAAAATGGGCCAATTAAAAAAATTAGATTGCACTAATTCCATATATTGATTAATAGGCCTTTGCTCTTTAGGAACAGGACAAGAAAACTTATAATACATACACCTTAAAATTTTATTAATTAATCTTTACTGAAACAATTATTAAAAAGCTTTCGATGTTAAAATGAAACCAAGAATAAAATAACTAATTATCAAAAATTGAATCAAGTTATCTATACTTTTTTCAGCACTGCCAGAACTATCAAAAAGCTTTAAAGGACCAATAGTTTCTTGAAGACTTTGTTCATTTGGACTTCGAATTAAAATTAATAAAATCAAAATTATATTAATAACCAGCCATATAGAATTGATAATTGACATATTCTAGTATCCTAAATTATTTTGCTAGGCTTATATATTATAAAAGTTTAAAAAGATTTTTTAGTGAAATCTTTATTCCCCTTGAACTTTAATAAGTAAAAAACCAAGCGATAAGCCTAAAAGAACCATACTAATACATACTGCACTTGTTAAAAAAATTTCCGCAACCATAAAACCCTTTTGATAAAATTGTTAAATATATTTATTAAAAACCGTTTCGTCCCCAAACAACAAGAGAAAGAGAAAAAGTAAATGATACCATAATTGTAGCCCAACCTAAGCTAATTATATCCATAATTAATCCTATAAATGTATAATTGTTCAAGATAATAACTTATAATATATTATTATACGTCAAAAAGCGAAATATTAAATTAGCTTTATCTAAAATTCAGTACTGAAAACTTTAGAAATATTACAAAATCACCCTTTCTAAACATTTTTTTATCTAAAATTTATAATTATTATGGTAAATTCTATTGCAAACAAAGCAATCTTAGCAACAAAAGCTCCTTCAGAAGAAACATTGTTAACACCACGTTTTTATACTACTGATTTTGAAGAAATGGCGAGTCTAGACGTTTCTTCAAATTTAGAAGAGATTGAAGCAATTAATGAGGAATTTCGTGTTGATTATAATCAACACCATTTTATTCGAGACAAAGAATTTGCTCAGTCATGGAAACATTTTGATGAAAAAACAAAAGCTCTTTTCATTGAATTTTTAGAACGTTCATGTACAGCCGAGTTTTCTGGGTTCTTATTATATAAAGAACTTTCACGGAATTTAAAAAACACAAACCCTCTATTAGCTGAGGGGTTTGCTTTTATGTCAAGAGATGAAGCTCGTCATGCGGGTTTTTTAAATAAAGCAATGAGTGACTTTAATTTAACATTGGATTTAGGATTTTTAACTAAAAGTCGTAAGTATACCTTTTTTGCTCCTAAATTCATTTTTTATGCAACATATTTATCAGAAAAAATTGGATACTGGCGTTATATTACAATTTATCGTCATTTAGAAAAAAATCCAGAATGTCGTGTTTATCCTATTTTTAGATTTTTTGAAAGCTGGTGCCAAGATGAAAATCGTCATGGAGACTTTTTTGCTGCAGTTATGAAATCACAACCACAACTTTTAAATGACTTCAAAGCAAGACTTTGGTCTCGATTTTTCTTACTTTCAGTTTTTGCTACAATGTATCTAAATGATTTACAACGTTCAGGCTTCTATGCTACTATAGGGCTTGATGCTAGAAAATTTGATATTCATGTTATCAGAAAAACTAATCAAAGCTCAGCACGATTATTCCCTGTAATCTTAGACGTTGATCATCCTAGCTTTTTTGAGTATTTAGAAATTTGTGCGCAAGCAAATTTAAATTTAATAAAACTTGATACACAAACACAACCAAGTTTCATTAAATTTATTAGAAAAATTCCAAGCTATGCTGTGTTAACATCTTATTTATTAAAACTATTTTTATTATCGCCTATCGATTGTGAAAAAGATTGGAATAAAGTCTTTTAATTTCGAGATAATAAAAAAATAAGGGGGTGTCTCTTCTTCCACTCTTTTAAAAATACTTCAATAAAACAAAAACTGATACAAACAATTTCTATTTAGGAATTGTTTGTATCAAAAAATCTGTCATATTATCGATACAGATCTACGTTTTGAGGATATTAAGTGAAAATTTTACATCAGCGATTCCTTAATATAGTTTTAGGGCATTTGGTGCGTTTCTTTACGAAATCAGATTATAAAATAATGAATACATGTATTTTTCTTGTAAAAATAGTTTCTACTCCTCAACAACGCTTAATTGCAGATAATATTAATCTTGTTGAAACTCAAGTACAATTTGCAAAATTAAGAAAAAAGAAAAGTTTCGATCAAATTCAAATTTCAATATGGGGAAAGCTTGGGTCTGATTTTTTAAAATATTACAAAGTAGGAGACTACATTATAATAAAAGGTAAATTAAGTTTTAAACGTAACCAATCAGAGAATCCTTTTCAAAAAGAAACTCTAATGACTGTTATAAAACTTTACCCATTTTTATTAGCTGATTAAAGTCCAAAAACACCTCTTTCTTTTACGATTATGTAAAAGAAAGAGGTGTTTTTGGCTTTTATGAGATACTTAATCTTTTTCTGCCTCTTGCTCTACGATTTTTAATAACTTTTCTACCATTTTTTGTTTGCATTCGAGCACGAAAACCTGAAACACGAATTGCCTTTCTATTTGTTCCACCTAACGTTCGTTTTGTCATTGATTTTTGACTTTCCTTTAATTTATGTATCTTATGATAACATAAAACTTAAAGAACTTACTAGTCATTCTTTTAAGAATGGCAAATTTTTTAATCTAATTTTTAAATTTTGAATTAAAAAGAAAAAATTTAAAGAATTTCCATACTCAATAACTCATAAATAATACCATCTCTACACTGTTTGAAAGTATTATAGAACAATATGGAAGCCTGTTCCTCATATTGTATAAATGGATCTTTTTGTGCATAAGCTTCCCAAGTTACCGCATCTTTTAAAAATTTCATGTTTTCAAGGTGTTTTGACCAATATAAGTCAATATATTTTAAAACAACGACTTTTTCATAACGGCGGAATAATTCTATATCATAAAACCAAAAGTTTAATTCTTTTAAAGAATATACTGACCAAAATTGTTCATATAGTAAAGCTTTTAGTTTTGTAAAATTATTATCTTTAAGATCTTTCCCTGGTTCGAGAGATAAATTTAATGCATATAATAAATAGTCAATACGTTTAGGAATTACAACTTTATTATTTTTCGTCTTAATGAACTGAATTAGATCATCAATTATAGCCTCACCAAATTCTAAAAAAAGATCACGAATCGTAGATGAAACTAAAACTTTTTTACGAAATTTATATAAGATAGATCTTTGTTTGTCTAAAACCCTATCATATTTATTTACATTTTTACGTTGATCATAATAAAATCCTTCCACTTTTTGCTGGGCAGAATCTAAGGCTTGAGATAAAAATTTTGATTCTAAAGCTTCGTCGTTCATTTGGAAGGTTTGCATTAAACCTTTAATTTTATCCCCACCAAATGTCTTTAACAAAGGGTCGTTCAGACTTAAGAAAAAGCGAGATGTACCTGGATCACCTTGCCGACCAGCACGACCACGTAATTGATTATCGATTCTACGAGATTCATGTCTTTCGGTACCAATAACATAGAGACCACCAAGTTCTAAAACTTTTTTTCTTTCACTACTACACTCACTTTGATATTTGTGTAATATTAAGTTATATAGTTCTAAAATTAAATTTTCAAATAAGTTAAGATTTTTATTTGGGATATTTATAACATTTAATAAAGTTTCAAAATTATTTTGTAAAGTTATTAATACTTTACGATTTAATTTAAGTTGGTGAATTAAATATTCAGTTCCAGGGACCTCTTCTATTTTCTCATTATTAATTATGGCTCTTAAATAATTAGTAGTTTGACGATATGCTTTAAACTCAGGGTTTCCACCTAGAAGAACATCAGTTCCTCGTCCGGCCATATTTGTTGCTATAGTTACAGATGAGAGACACCCAGCTTGAGCAATAATTTCAGATTCTCGTTTAATATTTTCTGGTTTTGCATTAAGCAATTCGTGTGGAATATTATAATCGAATAATAAAAGTGAAAGAATTTCTGAGTTCTGAATAGTTGTGGTTCCTACTAAGACAGGTCTCTCTACTTGATACATTTTTTTGCATTCTTGTGCAACCGCCTTCCACTTACTAATTTCATCTATATAAATAGCATCAGGTAAATCTTGACGTTGTATTTTTTTAAAAGTAGGCAAAACTGAAACAGATAAATTATAGATATTTTCAAATTCTAGTTCTTCAGTTTTTGCAGTACCTGTCATTCCAGCAATTTTGGGATATAAACGGAAGAAATTTTGATATGTAATAGAAGCTATTGTTTCACTTCCTTCCATATTATAAATATTTTCTTTTGCCTCAATAGCACTATGCAAGCCTTCAGCCCATTTTCGCCCTTCCATAATACGTCCTGTGAATTCATCCACAATGACAATTTCATTATTTTTTACAATATAATGTACATCTTTTAAAAATAATGTTTTAGCTTTTAAGGCATTCAAAATGAAAGGAATCCAAGGTTCGCCGGAATTATAAATATTATCAACTTTTAAAAGCTTTTGGGCTTTTCGAATACCTAAACTTGTTAAACTTATACTTTTGGATTTTTGATCCACGTCATAGTCTTTAAATTCTGACAAAAATTTAACAACTTCTGTCGCTTTTATTATTTTTTCTATTTCTACTTTTGATTGGCCAGAGATAATTAGTGGGGTCCGTGCTTCATCAATTAAAATAGAATCAACTTCATCGATAATACAAAAATTAAATGGTCTTTGTACTAAATCATTCATTTGAGTAACTAAATTGTCGCGTAAAAAATCAAATCCTAACTCACTATTTGTTATATATGTAATATCACGATTATAATTTTTTCGTCTTTGATGAGATTCCATTTGAGATTGAACTAAGCCTACTTTTAAGCCTAAAAATCGATAAATTTGACCCATCCATTCTGCATCACGCTGAGCAAGATATTCATTTACAGTAACAATATGAACGCCTTTCCCACTTAAAGCATTTGTAAAGGCTGGTGCAGTTGCTACTAGAGTTTTACCCTCACCTGTCCGCATTTCTACTATTTTATTCTCATTTAAAACTAATCCTCCAAGCAACTGAGTATCGTAATGTCTTAAACCTAAGGTACGTCGTGAAGCTTCTCTAACAAGAGCGAAACTTTCGATTAAAATTTTAGAATTTATATTCGTTCCAGTCTCTAAGCAGAACTCTTTAAGTTTTGTGCTTTTTTCCTTAAGTTCATTTTCACTTAAAGATTCTAATTCTGGCTCTAATTGGTTAATTGAGCTTATTATTTGATTATATTTATTCCATAAATTTTTTTCAAAAGAAAATAATTTTACCATTTCTAACTTTAACCCCTAGTTTTAATATAACCATTAATAAAAGATCTTTAATTAAAATACTAAATAGATTAAAGCGTTTCAAAATCCAAAGGATTTTTAATTTGGTCTGTAGGCCCTAAAAATTCTCCAAGAAAAACATTGTTAAGTCTAAGTTTTAACCATGTTATAAAAATTTTATTTGTAGAAACTATGGCTAAACAATCTTTTGGGAATTTATTTTTTATACTTTTAAACGTTTCTGCGTTTAGAAATTTAGGGGCGGGTAATAGCCAAAAGTCGATTCTCTTTTTTGTACGTCGGTAATATTGAATTCGTTCACGTAAAACCTCTTCAAGAGGCTCTTCTGTAACTAGAAATTGTTTGCTTGCTACTACAAAATAGTATTTTGTTAATTCCATAAAATCACATCTTTTTTGATCAATAATTATTAAAAATTTAACCATTCAATAGAAATTAATCTACTCTTATATTGTATTCTACTTTTACTTGTAGAATAACATTTTACGGACAGAGAGACTTGAACTCTCACGAGATATTCTCACTAGAACCTAAATCTAGCGCGTCTGCCAATTCCGCCACGTCCGCAATATTATTATCTATCTAGCGTAATATAAACAAAGTTTTAAGTCAAGTTAAAATTCAGTTCTTATGGGCTTTTTAGCCTAAGAACTGAATTGGTTTATTCTTCAGGATCAGTTTCTGCACTTTCCTTATAAATAAAACTCGTTTGTTTCCCTTTAAGTATCGATTTAGCTAATGATAACGATTTTTGACTTGCTTTTTTAGCTTGACGTTTCCAAACAGCTTTTCTAGCATTAGTGCGCGATTTTGACGTTCGTTTCTTTGGAACTGCCATAGTATTTTATTTTTTGAAAGTTTATCCTAAAAAATATCAAGCTTTTAACTATGTTTTGTCAAGACTGAAAAATCGTTTTGAAAAGGGTTTTACGATTATCGTGCTAATGTTTTTTGTAATTGTTGAATTAAGACACGACCAATATTATATAAAGCCCATGATGCGGCAACTAAAGCTGGTGCGAAAACAATAAAAAGACGTCCATCCATAATTAGAACCTCTTAAATTTTAAAAGAAGGTTTAGTGAAAACTATTCAAGTATAAATATTACTTAATCTAAAAAATATGTATATTAATTAAAGTATAACATAAAAAGTTTAAGATTTGCCTTTTTTCTACTTTGTTATGAAACAGAAACTATTGTTTCTGTTTTTGTTTTTTTAAACTGAACCGAACCGCTTCTTAGTGCATATAAAGTGAAATCTCTTCCGATTCCAACATTATCCCCTACTTTATACTTTAATCCTCTTTGGCGAATAAGAATATTCCCTGCTTTAACTATGTGTCCATGATAACATTTAACACCAAGACGTTTAGCGTTTGAATCCCGACCATTTTTTGTACTACCCGCGCCCTTTTTATGTGCCATTTTTTATAAATTTTATTTTATTATTAAAAAGTAATTTTTTCGATAAATAAACGTGTTAATTGTTGGCGGTGACCATTTTTGCGTCTATATTTTTTCTTCGGCTTCATTTTATAAACAATAACTTTTGAACCTAAAAAATGTTTTCCTACAACCGCTTCTACTTTAACTTGTGTAAGATAAGGTTTCCCAATAAAGATTTCATTTTCATTCCGACCAAATAAAACTCGGCGAATTAAAATTTTACTTTCTGATTTTATAGCTAAATTATTTACTTCAATAAATTTGCCTTCTTCAATCCAATATTGCCGACCACTAGCTTCAATGATTCCGTATTCCATAAAATTTTGAATTAATTTAATTAAAGTTTTCCTTTTTTAGGCTAATTGATTTTAAAAAAAATGTCAATTAGCCTGAAAAATAGTAAATTTAATGAAAGCTTAAAAACCTTTAATAAATAAATAGACAAAATTTTAGTTACGCATTATTTTTTCTTTTAAAAATAATGCGTAACTAAAATTTTGTCTATTTATTTAGTTTTAACTGTATAAAATCAGCAGCTTCTTGCACAGTTGATATTTCAGAAGCTGACTCATCAGGTATTTCAATCTCAAAGCCTTCTTCTAAAGCCATAACTAATTCTACTACATCAAGAGAGTCTGCTCCTAATTCACTAGAAAAGTGAGCATTTGATGAAATTTTTTTCTCGTCTAGACATAATTGATCAGCTACGATAGAACGTACTTTTTCAAGAGTTTCTTTTGTACTTGTCACTTTCTCTTCGTTTGTACTTGTCATAAGTTTATTATTAAAAGGTTAATTGATACTTATATTATATATTAAATTTAATTTTTTTTAG
>Ga0209812_10000345_pt1:2500-43245 | contig 43245 bp, 52 predicted proteins | sample JI71714BDNA_FD_187502 | JGI IMG/M metagenome (GOLD analysis project Ga0209812, IMG submission 187502) | Wastewater effluent complex algal communities from Wisconsin, to seasonally profile nutrient transformation and Carbon sequestration -... | ecosystem: Engineered > WWTP > Effluent...
AACATAAATCGTTTGTTGATGAAGTTCATTTCCTAAATTATTAAGAATAGAAATATCTGAATAATACTGGTTAATTGTATTTTTGTAAGTATAGGTAATCCAAAAATCATTAATTCGTGTAGAAACATTTGGAATTTTAGCAAACGGACCATTTATCAAGACATTTTGAATATGGGCAGTCTCACTTTTTGGGATAATTTCTTGTGCTTTAAAACCTCCTAATGCACTAATAACGGTACCTACTAAAATTAAAATCATACTTAAATGAACCGTTATAGGTGCTATTTTTCCAATTAATCCTTTATAGCAATAAAGCATATTTCTTTGCTGAAATATTGAATATTGATTTTTTTGAATTTGAAAAAATAGTTTGCTTAAGTTACTAAGAGAAACTTCTTTAATAATTTTTAATTGATAAAACTGTCTGGAAGTCCTTAAAAATTGACAACGTCTCGCAATTTTTAAAGCTGGAATTTGTTGAATAAAAGTACATGTTAATAAACTAGTACCAAATAGCAGAATAAAGCAAAGAAACCACCATGTCGTATATACGTGATCAAAACCAAATTTTAAAATTATATCCCAAGATAAAAACCCAAATAAACGATTTGATAACGGATAATTTAATTTATATACTTCAATAGGTTGATCTTGTTCAATAATTGTTCCAATTATACTTGAAGTTGCTATAATTAAAAGAATAATTATTGCAAAACGAAGATCTGCTAAGGTTTTAAAAATAATTTGTTTCATTTCATTCTTTAAGTTTTTTAGATAATTTTTTATCAAGCTAATCGAATTCGACCTGACGAAGCCCAATTTTGTAATTTTACCATTTGATTTGTTTCTAGCTGAGCTAATGGAATTAATTCTTTTAATGCTTTACAAATATCATCAGTTGTAAATTCACGTTTTTCATAAAAAGCTTCATACATCCCATCAATAATACTTTGTCGAATTTCAGCTCCCGAAAAAGATTCAGACAAACGAGCTAATTTTAAATAATCAAATGATTGCCAAGTATTTGGGCGAAATTCTTGAAGATGAATTTTAAATATTTCTTCTCTCTCTTGCTTTTTTGGTAAATCTAAAAAAAAAATTTCATCGAATCGCCCTTTCCTGATGATTTCTAACGATAATAATTCAACATTATTGGCAGTTGCAACAACAAAAACCGGTTGTGTTTTTTCTGACAACCAACTAATAAATGTAGCTAACATTCTATTACTAGTTCCACTATCACCTTTGTTATCCTGATTGCTGAATGCTTTATCAATTTCATCGATCCATAAAATACAAGGTGATAACGTCTCCGCCACTTGAATCATTTGACGTAAACGTGATTCTGATTCTCCAACTATACCACCAAATAATTTTCCAACATCCAATTTTAATAAAGGTAATTGCCATTCTGTAGCGATGGCTTTCGCAGTCAGAGATTTTCCTGTTCCTTGAATTCCAATTAATAGTAAACCTCGCGGAGTAGGTAACCCGTAATTAGAGGCTTGAATGCTAAATGCTGTCTTGCGTTTTTTTAACCAATCTTTTAAATTATCAACTCCTCCAATTTTTTGGATGCTCTCATCTGTTGACCAATATTCCAAAATTTCAGTTTGACGAATTATTTGTTTTTTTTCTGCCAGTAAAATTGAAATACTACTTTCATCAATTTTTTTATAGGTAACAATTATTTTTGATAAAACACGTCTAATACGTTCAAGTGATAACCCTTGACATGCTCTTGTTAAATTTTCTAAAAGGAGAGGTGGAATGTTAAGATTTAAGGAATTTGTCAAGCGTGTTAATTCTTGATTAATCTCATGTTCCGTAGGTAATTGAAAAGATAAAACGGTAATCAAATCTTGAAGTTCTTTTGGAATATTTATTTCAGAACCTACAATAATTATTGTTTTAGGTTGCAATTTTAAAACTCGACTAATATTTTTTAATTTTCTAGAAATGGAAACATCACTTAAAAAACGATTAAAATCTTTTAAGAGAAAAATAGCAGGAGTTTCACATGTTAACCGCTCAATTAATTCAAGTGCTTGCAATGGATTTCGTTGAGCAAATCCTTGATTATTTGGATTATTTGTATAACCATCAATAAAATCCCACGTATAAATACTTCTATTTAAATTATTTTTGATATTTTTTCTAATAACATATTCTACACGATCTTCTTCAATGGTATTAATATAGATAATTGGATAACGGGCTTTTAGTAAAAGAGTTAATTCATCGTTGAATTTCATAGAATTATTAATTTGTAACGTTACGTTAGTAAATCAATATTATATTAATATTAAATTAATTATTATTATACTAAATAATAATAATTAACTCTAATAATGACTAATTCTTAACTAATGCTGAATGGTTAATTTATAACGTCCCTTTTTTCGACGATTTTTCAGAATTTTTCGACCTTGGGGATTGGACATTCTACTTCGAAAACCTGATAATTTTAAAATTGAACGACGTGTTTTATTGGATAATGTTCGTTTTGTCATAATTAATTTATTTATACTGTAATTTAATAATAAGAGAAATGATAATTAAAAGAGATTATTTATAACATTGAAGAACGAAGAAGATCATAAATCACTAAATGACGTGTTGTTTGACTTCGATTTTGAAATAATTCATAAGCATCATCTTTATATTCAAATAATGGATTTCTTTGTCCATAACCTCGCCATCCCACAGCATCACGTAATAATGACATTTTCTGAAGATGTTCTTTCCAAGCATAATCACTATAAATTAAAATTAGTGTTCTTTCTAGACTTCGAATAATTCCTGGTTGCCGAATTTCTAAATCTAATGCTTTCATTTCATAACTTAACCAAAATTCTTGGAATAAATAGAGTTGTAATTCGGCTGAATCATAATTATCAAATTTGATATTAAATTTATTGATTACATTTAATATCAAATTTGTTCCAAATAAATTTTCAAAAATCTGACCCATTTGCTTTAAATTTAGAGTTTTTTCTTCAAATTCGACAAGAACTTCAGAAATTATTTGTTCTCCATAAGCTAAAATTTTCGCTCGAACAGATTCACTTTCTAAAATTTTACGACGTTCATAATAAACAACATTTCTTTGTTTATTTAAGATTTCATCATAATCGAATAGATATTTACGTCCATCATAATCAGCTTCCTCAACTCGTTTTTGAGCTGAATCCAAACTTTTCGTTAATAATTCCGATTCTAAAGGCGAATCATCTAATAATTGATTCTGCATAAAGTTTTGAATTTTTGGCCCACCAAATAAACGTAATAATTTATCATCAAGACTTAAGAAAAACCTTGAAAGTCCTGGATCTCCTTGTCGGCCTGCTCTTCCTCTTAGTTGATTATCAATTCTACGGGAATCATTTCTTTCTGTTCCAATAATATATAAGCCACCTAAATTTTTGACAATTAGATTATCTATTTTTTGAAATTTCTTTTCATAACGTGATGCTTGCGTAACTAAAAATTTGATCGAACATTCATAACTAGTTTTAGGAATTTTTAGTTGATCGTTGTTATTTAAAATGGTTAGAACTTGTGTATCTGACAATTGTAAAAATTTAAAATCATTTGCTAATGACTGTAATACACCTAATGATTTTTGGGAAATAAAAAATTTAAAATTATTTATAGGAAATAGAACATTTCTTCCTTGTCGTTTAGTTTGATTTTTAAAAAACACTAAAATAGTGTATAATTGCTTTCGAACTTTAAATTCAACATTTCCCCCAAGAATAATATCTGTTCCTCGACCTGCCATATTAGTAGCAATGGTAATTCTTCCCTTTTCCCCAGCTTGAGCTACAATTTCCGATTCTTTTCGAACATTTTCAGGTTTTGCATTTAAAAGTTGATAGGATAAGTTATATTCTTGAAGTAATTGAGCTAACATCTCCGATTTTTCAACTGTTGTTGTACCAATAAGAATTGGTTGTCCATTTAAAGCTGTTGTTTGACATTCGACTGCAATAGCATTCCATTTTGAGAATTGATCTTTGAAAATAAGATCGGGTAAATCTTTTCTTCTATTAGGACGAGCAGTAGGAATCTCCTCTACTGTTAAACTATAAATCTTTTCAAATTCTAATTCTGCTGTTTTTGCAGTACCAGTCATACCTGATAATTTAGGATACAATAAGAAAAAATTTTGATATGTTATAGAGGCCACTGTTTCACTGTTTGCACGAATTGGTACTCTCTCTTTTGCTTCAACAGCTTGATGTAATCCATCACTCCATCTTCTATCTGGCATAATACGTCCAGTAAACTCGTCTACGATGATAACTTGATTGTTTTGGACAATATAATGAATATTTAAGAAAAATAATGTGTTTGCTTTAATTGCATTAATAATATATGGTATCCAGGGATCATTAGGATTAAATAAATCCTTAATACCTAAAATTTTTTCAATTTGTATTGTACCTTGTTCGGTTAAAATTACATTTTTATTTTTTTCATCAACTTTAAAATGAACATTTACTTCTAAATATTCGATTATTTCGGCTGCTAAAATATATTTATCAATTGATGTCTTAACAGAACTTGATAAAATTAAAGGAGTTTGAGCTTCATCAATTAAAATTGAATCAACTTCATCGACAATAGAATAATTAAAAGGTCTTAATACAACATCTTTTAAATTCAATGCCATATTATCACGAAGATAATCAAACCCAAGTTCATTATTAGTAACATAAGTGATATCTGCATCATAGTTTTTTTGACGCTGTTGAGTTGACATATTTTCCTGAATTAAACCAGTATCAATTCCTAAGAATCGATAAATTTGTCCCATTGAAACTTGATCGCGATTGGCTAAATAATCATTAACCGTAACAATATGGACACCTTTTTCAGTTAAAGAATTCAAATAAGCTGGTGCAGTAGCTACTAGTGTTTTACCCTCCCCTGTTCTCATTTCAGCGATTTTCCCGTAGTGGAGAGTTAATCCTCCAATTAATTGTACATCGAAATGGCGAAGGCCTAATGTTCTTATACTAGCTTCACGAATAAGAGCAAAGGATTCAGCTAAAATTGAATCTAAATTTTGTTCAACTTGATATTTTTTTTTTAATTCAAAGGTTTTTGCTCTTAATTCACTATCGTTTAATTTATTAAGATTGGTTTCTAATGAATTTATTTGATTGATTAAACTTTGATATTTATTTGTTATTGAGTTTTGAGTAAATAGATTTTTGAGCATTTTTAATTGACTAAAATAATACTATATATATTTTAATTTACTGATTCGTTAATTAGAATTATGTTTAATTAATAATATTAATACGCTTATGTTTTGAATCCTGATAATCGAATTTTACTGTACCATCTACTAACGCAAATAAGGTAAAATCTTTACCACATCCTACGTTCTGACCTGGCTTAAACTTCATTCCACGTTGACGAACTAATATATTACCTGATTTTACTATTTGACCACCAAATCTTTTAACTCCTAAACGTTTGGCATTTGAATCACGTCCGTTTTTTGTACTTCCTGCACCTTTTTTATGAGCCATACTATTTTAATCCTTATTTTTAATTCTTTAATTAATAGTAATTTGTTCAATTAAAACTCTTGTTAATTCTTGCCGATGACCTTGTTTTTTTCTTGTTTTTTTCTTCGGTCGCATTTTATAAACAATTGTTTTACGACCTCGCAAATGTTCTAAAACTTTTCCTTGAACTTTTACAGTTTCTAAATAAGGTTTTCCTATTAAAAGTTCACCTTCATTATTAACCAATAATACTCGATTTAAAATAACTTCTTTACCTAAACTAGTTGGAATACGATTTAGATCATAATATTTACCTACTTCAATCCAAAATTGTCTGCCACTAATTTCAACAATTGCATATTTCATAGATTAAAATCATCTTATATTTTATACCATTAAATAATACTAAATATTTTTTTAGAAAGTCAAATTTTTTAGAATCTGTTAAACTTTAAAAATTTTAGTTGTATTTTTTAACGCCCATAATTCATTATAGAAAAATTCAACAGCTTTTGAACGGTAACAATCGGGATTCGTAATTATAGATAATGTACGAGTAATTTTAATATTTTCTATATTAATAATTTCAATTGTTTTTAATTCAATTTCTTTTTCAATTGCGGATGATGAAACAAAGGCTGCCCCCAGACCTAAGCTTACAGCTGTTTTTATTGCCTCTATTGAATTTAATTGCATAATAATGTTAAATTGTTTTGTTTCAATATTATTTTGAATTAAAATATTATCAATAAATTTCCGAATAGTTGAATTAGGATTTAATGCGATAAAATTCAAATGATATAAATCATCTTTGTTAATAAGTTTTCTATTGTTTGTCGCAAATGGATGGGATTTAGGAATAATTAAACTCAACTCATCGTCTACAAAACTTTCAATTTCTAAATTCTTTTTTAATATTTCGGGAACATCTCCACCTACTACTGCAATATCAATATCACGATCAACAACATTCTTAGCTATTATTCTCGTTGAATCTACTTGAACTTTTAAATTTATTTGTGGGTAATTTTGAGCAAACAAAGCTAAAACTCGTGGCATTAAATAAGTCCCAATAGTTTGACTAGCACCAACCGTTAAATTTCCTCGATCACCATTTTGTAAATCATTTAATGCTCTACAACTTTCTTCACATAATGCTAGAATCCTTTCGGCATATTGAAGGAATAATTGGCCTGCCTCAGTTAAAGAGATCTTATTTTTATCTCTGTTAATCAATAAAATACCAACACGATTTTCCAATATTTTTAATTGTTTACTCAACGATGGTTGGGATATAAATAAAATCTCAGCTGCTCGAGTAAAACTCGTTTCTGTCGCAATAGCTTTTATGATTCTTAGTTGTTGTAATGTAAAAGGAAGAGTCATTTTTATATAGTTAAATATTAAAAATTAATCAAAATAAATAATTATTTATATGTCAAGAGTTTATACAACTGCGGATAGAGAGACTTGAACTCTCACAACAAAAGTTACTAGGACCTAAATCTAGCGCGTCTACCAATTTCGCCACATCCGCAAATTTCTTAGCCGAAAAAGAAAAAATTTTTTAAAAATTAGTCTTCTTCTTCGGTTAAAGTATAAATAAAACTGGTTGTTTGACCACGTAAAACTGACTTAGCTAAAGATAAAGCTTTTTGTGCTGTTTTATCGGCTTTTTTCTTCCAAACTGCTTTACGAGAATTCTTTTTTGATTTTGAAGTCCGTTTTTTAGGTACTGCCATAATTATATGTTTTAAAGTTTTCAGTCTATTATAAGGAAAAGTCTGTAAAAAATCAAATATTTTCTTAAATTTTGAAAAAATTAAATCTTAAAAAAAGACCTTACGGAGGGAGATCGCCCTTAGAAATAAATTTTAAATCACTTTTATAAGCAGAAAAATTATTAGAGGATTAACATTTAATCCTCTAATAATTTTTCTGCTTATAAAAGTGATTTAAAATTAGCGAGAAAGACGTTGAATTTGTTGAAGTGCTAAACGACCAATATTATATAAAGCCCAAAAAGCTGCAATTCCAACAGGAGCTAAAATTACAAGTAAACGAGTATCCATAAATGACAATCCTTAAAAAAATTTTATATTAGTGAAATCATATTGATAACTAGTATTGTATCAATCTACTATTTAGTATAATTGAATAATTATTAATAATTACTTTAAAAAGTAATTATTAGTGATTATTAATCATTTTTATTCCAACGCTCTAAAACCAAAGTATTTGAACCATCAGTATTTTGTTGATATTTAATTGGTTGGAACCCTAATTTTTTACTTTCACCAATTATAACTTCTCCAGCATATTGTTGAGCAATTTTATCAATAAAAAGCTCTAAAGGATATGGCTGATTCCAATAACTCAGGTCTACAACTAGTGTATATTCTTGTTGATTCCAACAAAATTTAATATCATGCCCATTTGATTGTGGAATACGTATATCCGTTTGATAACTTATCAAGTTATCATTCTTTACTAAATTTTTCTCTTTTTCATGGTCAATCTGTAATTTATTTAAAGCTCTTTCTAAATAAAATAAGTTTTGAAAACGAGTTTTCATAGTAGTGAAATGCGACATAATTTTTTCCTAAAAATAAATTTATCTTGCCTATAATTATAATTAATTATTTGTACTTTTCACGTCTATATGTTGTATTAAAATAAAATTAAATTGAAAACAGTTTGAACAGTAATTGTTTGTTTTAATAATCCTAACTATTTTTTAGTATAACAAATTACTGTTCAAATATAAATTTTAACTCGATAAATTTCTATTTATGCAATTAAAATTTTAGCTTTTTTTAATAACCTTTTAACTGTATCCGTTGGTTTTACACCATTTTCTAACCATTTAATAATTTTTTCTGAGTTAAAAAATGACTCCTTTGTTATAGGGTTATAATAGCCAACTTCATCAATAGCTCGACCATCTCTCCGATTCTTACTCTCCATAATAACTAAACGATATGAAGGTTGTCGTTTTCTACCCATTTTTTTTAATCTAAGTTTTAACATAAATAGTATTGTTAATTAGTTATATTTATAATTATTTTAATTAAATCTAAAACTTTTTCTATTTTATCTAGCGTCTAGAATAATATTCAATTACAAGTAATTCATTTAAATCTAAAAGAAGATCTCCTCGATTACAGTAATTCGTAACTTTAGCTTCTAATTTTGATTTATCAAAGTTTAAATGACTTGGTAATTCATATAATGTGCTAGTTTCTAAATTTTTTTGAATTAAATTTCTTGAAATTTGTTTTTGTTTCACTCCAATAATATCATTTAATCGACATTGAAAACTTGGAATATCCACTACTTTTCCATTTACAGTAATATGACCATGATTTACTAGCTGGCGCGCATTTCCTATCGTTGGGGCAAATCCTAATGTAAAACAAAGTGTATCTAAGCGCATTTCAAGTAATTGTAAAAGGATTAAACCTGTAACACCTTGACGGCGTCTTGCTTCTTTAATATAACTATATAACTGATTTTCAGTTAATCCATAATTAAATTTTAATTTTTGTTTTTCTTCTAATCGTAGCCCATATTCTGTAATTTTTTTCGTATTGTCACCAGTATTTTTTCCATGCTGCCCGGGTCTATCAACTTTTTTTGATTTTTTTTGTGTTAAACCTGGTAAATTACCTAGCCTTCTCGTAATCCGTAATTTTGGTCCACGATAACGTGACATAAAACTATTTTAATATTTGTTTACTTCATTTTTCTTAACTTGAATGTATAAATAATTTTTGTAGGGCGAGTGACCGGACTTGAACCGGCGAATGGTGGAACCACAACCCACTGCCTTAACCACTTGGCTACACCCGCCAAAAACTTAAGAATCATTTACAATGCCATTTTACCAGCTTATAGTAGGTTAAGTCTATATGGTTTAAAATATTTTATTACTTATATTTAAAGATGAAAATTTTTTGTTTAAATGGGCACTTTTATGGTACTTTCAATCAGATTACACTTTTTGATTTAATTAAATATTTTAATTACGATTCGTCCTTGCTTATTATTGAGTATAATAAACTTATTTGTCCTAAATCGAAATGGATCGAAATTTCTATTTGTAAAAACGATATTATTGAAATAATAAGTATTGTAGGTGGTGGATAATTCTATCAAATTTGATAGAATTATCCAATAAATAAAGAGACTTATAAACGAATAAGAATATTAAACTGTTCTATTAAAACAAGTTTTATAGTTTCGATAATTGTCTCAATTTCTTTATTTATTAATGTTTTTTCATTTGATTGAAATATTAATTGAATACATAAACTCGTCATTTGTTTTGGAATTGATTTTCCTTGGTATTCATCTAATAATTCAATCGAAATTAAGAAGTTTGGTGATATTGAAAAAATTGTATTTTTAATTTTTTCAAACGTAATATTTTGTGATATAATAAATGATAAATCTTTAATAATTTTTGGATATAAACTGTAATTCTTATAATATGATAATTTTTTATATTTAAACTCATCTCTTAATAATTCGAGATTAAATTCAAACAAATAGAGTTTTGCTGAAATATTTAATTTATTTGCTAAAATTGGATTAATTTGACCAAAAACTCCCAAAGGTAATCCTGGAGTTAAATATAATTTACTCGTTCGATAAGGATGAAGAATATCTTGATAAATTTTCGGCAATCCGATTCGCCAATAAACTAATAACTTTAATTTATTAAATACATTCTCTAATTTTCCTTTGGCTTCAAACCAAGACAAAAGAGTTGAGGGATGAGACCATTCAACTTTTGTTTTAACTGCGCCAAAAATTCCTCCAACATGTTCCACTTCAATTGGAACTAAGTTTTTAGAATCAAAAAATACGTGACCATATTCAAATGCTTCTAAATTATAGTTTCCTTGATGTAAATTTTCACTTACAATTTGTATTAAATTAGGAAATAGTGTTGATCTTAATATTGAACCATCTTGTGATAAAGGATTAAGAATTTTAACACTTCCTTTATTAACTTCATTGATTAATGAATAATTCATTACTTCATTAAAACCTTCACTTAAAAAACATGAAGTAATTTTTTTACGAATTTGATAACTAAAATCTTCTACTCCAACTTTAAAAATTTGAGGTAAAACCGTAACAAAATTGTTAAAACCATGCAATCGACCAATTTCTTCAATTAAATCAATCTCACGATTCAGATCTTCAGATCTCTCCAATGGAATTTTTACGAGCCAACTTAAATTTGGTTGATCAAAAGTAAATGTAAAATTTAAACGATTAAGATAATTTGAAATATCAACAGGTTCTAGATTACTTATTTTATTTTTTTTTAAATCAATTATAGGACCTAATACTTCAATTATCGTCTTATATTTCAAAGAAATAATAGGTGGTTCAATTTTTTTAAAATCTATGGCTGTATGTACTTTAACAGATATTTTATTATTTGAGCTTTTTAATAAATACAATAATCTGCATAAAGAATCGATTAAATAAGTGGTATTTAATCCTTTTTCATACCTAGAAGAACGATCAGTTCGTAATCCAAGAATACGAGAAGTCTGTCTAATTTTTTTCGAATTAAAGATCGAACCCTCAATTAATAACGATTTGGTCTCATTGCTATATTGAAAATTCTTATTAATTAAAATACCTGCAATACTTAATATTTCATTATTAGCTTTTAGAACTAATACATCGGAATTACTAGTATATTCTGAATTATTTGCTGCCTGAAATGGTTCAGAAAAATTTTCTGATTTTAAACTCAATTTAAAATCACGATCCTTTAAAATGGACCTAATTTTATCTAAATCATAGAATTCAAACGGATAACCAGTTTCAAGACAAATATAATTTTGGAAATCTAATAAATTATTAACAGGTTCAATTCCAGCTGCTACTAATTTTTGTTGTAACCATTTAGGCGAATTTAACGTTGTAAGATTTTCGATTGAAATTGCAAGAAAAATTAAACAGTCGTCTGATATTATATTAAAATTATTAACTTTTGAGACTGAATCATTAATTAATTTTTCAGTTTCAAAAAATGTATTTCCATATTTAGAAATTTTATAATTTTTATCCAACAACGCTGCAACTTCTTTTCCAATTCCTTTTAATGATAAACTATCCGATCGGTTTGCCGTTGATGTGACATCAATAATTGTATTTTTTTTATTATCAATTATTAATTCAAAAGTCTCTTCAACTTCAAAACCTCCAAGTGTAAGTTTTTCAACTAAATAGTCAAAATTAAGTGTTTTCAAATCTATTAATTCATTTAACCATTCTACTGAAATACGCATTTGTCAATTGTTAGAAAGTTTTATAATTAATTTGCTTTGGTAAAAACTAAACCATTTTCTTCTCCATATCGTTCCATAAATCTCATAAACCTATCCCACGCTTCAGGATTCTTCATAATATAAATGGCTTCAATAGCTTCAGGTTTTCCGTTAACAAAGCGGGCATTTACATCTCGAGTTTCTAATGTTCCTTCTTCATCAATTAAATACATTCCAGTAATTTCACCTTCTTTAGCGGTATTTTTATCTAATATATTGGGATTTTTAAAGCGAAACGTTGCAGTCCCTGTACTTCCATCTCGTGATCGAGTTAATCGTACTTCAGGTAATACTTTTTCATCTAATCCCTTTATAAATTGTATTTTGGGTTTCATAAGTGTATCCTTTTTAAAAAAAAATAATTTGAAGCTATAAAATAAATTCTCATTTTAAAACTATAATCTTAACTGGGGTGGCAGGATTCGAACCTACGAATGGTGGAGTCAAAGTCCACAGCCTTACCACTTGGCGACACCCCACTATAGTAATACAGAGTAAAGAACTAACAAATATCTGAAGAAAATTTAATAGTTCAATTATTGGGCAAGAAGGGATTCGAACCCCTGACACCGTAGTTCGTAGCCACGTGCTCTAGTCCACTGAGCTACAAGCCCAAACCGTATTACTTATAGACATAATAAGTGGAAAGATTTGATTTCGTAAAGCTTTTATAAAAAAAAATTTAATTTAATCTAGAAATTAAGTTGCAAAATGTTGCAAAATTAGGATAATGTTATCCAATAAAGATTAAATTAGAAAACGTGTTTTTTAAAATATTCTACTAATTTATTTACAAAATTTAAATTATGGCAAAAAAAATTTTATATCAAGATAATGCAAGACGAGCGCTAGAACGTGGTATGGAAATAATGGTAGAAGCTGTTTCTGTGACATTGGGCCCAAAAGGTCGAAATGTAGTGTTAGAAAAACCATACGGTTCTCCTCAAATTGTAAATGATGGTGTAACAATTGCAAAAGAAATTAATTTAGAAGATCATATTGAAAATACAGGTGTTTCACTAATTCGTCAAGCGGCTTCAAAAACAAACGATGTAGCCGGTGATGGGACAACTACTGCAACAGTTTTAGCTTACGCAATGGTTAAAGAAGGATTAAAAAATGTAGCGGCGGGCGCAAATCCTATTTCAATAAAATTAGGAATGGAAAAAGCAACGCAATATTTAGTAAATCAAATTAATGAGTTTGCTCAACCTGTGGAAGATATACAATCTATTAAACAAGTAGCGGCAATTTCCGCAGGTAACGATGATGTAATTGGGTCCTTAATTGCCGATGCATTATCAAAAGTTGGTAAAGATGGAGTTATTTCTCTCGAAGAAGGAAAAGGAATTAGTACAGAATTAGAGATTACAGAAGGTATGAAATTAGAAAAAGGTTTTATATCACCTTATTTTATTACTAATACCGAGAAAATGGAAGTCCAATATGAAAATCCTCTAATTTTATTAACAGATAAAAGAATTACTTTAGTCCAACAAGATTTATTACCGATTTTAGAGCAATTGACTAGAATAAAACGACCATTACTTATTATTGCTGAAGATGTTGAAAAGGAAGCATTAGCTACTTTAATTCTAAATAAACTCCGTGGCATTGTTAATGTTGTAGCAATTCGGGCACCCGGTTTTGGAGAATTACGTAAATTAATGTTACAAGATATTGCTGTTTTAACTGGTGGAACTGTTATTACACAAGATGCAGGATTAAGTTTAGATAACATTCAATTAGAGTTATTAGGAAAAGCTAGACGTGTAATTGTAACTAAAGATACAACTACAATTGTTGCTGAAGGAACAGAAAATGAAATTAAAATTCGTTGTGAACAATTACGTAAACAAATTAATTCTGCCGATACAGATTATGAAAAAGAGAAATTGCAAGATAGGATTGCAAAACTTTCAGGCGGAATTGCCGTTATTAAAGTTGGTGCAGTAACTGAAACTGAAATGAAAGATAAAAAATTAAGATTAGAAGATGCAATAAATGCGACAAGAGCTGCAGTAGAAGAGGGTATTGTTCCAGGAGGTGGCGCCACGTTAGCTCATCTATCTGAAAATCTTATTACTTGGGCCAAAGCCAATTTAAACGAAGATGAGTTGGTTGGTGCGTTAATTATTGGACGCGCAATTATAGCTCCCTTAAAACGAATTGCAGAAAATGCTGGAATTAATGGTCCAATTATTGTAGAAGAAGTACAACAACAAGATTTTGAAATTGGTTATAATGCCGCAAAAAATATTTTTACAAATATGTACGAAAGTGGAATTGTGGATCCGGCTAAAGTAACCCGTTCAGGTTTACAAAATGCTACTTCAATTGCTAGCATGATTTTAACAACCGAATGTATTATTGTTGATCAAGAAAGCTAACTTAATAACATTTACGAAATTCTTTGAGAATTAATAAAATAGTGGAAATTATATTCACGAAATCAAATATAACTTCCACTATTTTATTAATTTTGAGTATCTTTATCAATAAGTGGATGTGCGTCTAACATTTCTTTCATGGCCACTTTCAATTGTTCAACTTCTGAGGTTAATGTAGCAAAATTTTCCGAGTTAATATTTTCTCGAATATTTTCAATTAAACTTTTAACTTTAATTTGTTTTTCTTCTGGTATCGTATCTTTAAATAAGCGTAATTCTTTATCAGCCTCATAGCATAATGCTTCGGCACTATTTTTTAAATCAACACTTTTTCGTTTTTCTTGATCAGTTGTAGCAAATTTTTCAGCCGATTCAATCATTTGTTGAATTTCTTTTTCATCTAAAGTTGATGCGCCTTGAATTGTAACAGACTGTTCTACACCCGTACCCAATTCTTTTGCTTTTACTGAAAGAATACCATCTACATCAATATCAAATGTAACTTCTATCTGTGGAATTCCTCTTTCTGCTTTTGGAATGCCATCTAAACGGAAATTTCCTAAACTCTTATTGTCTGCAACTAACTCTCGTTCACCTTGTAAAATATGAATTTCTACATTAGTTTGATTATCAACTGCTGTTGAAAACATTTCTGATTTCTTAGTTGGAATAGTGGTATTTCGAGCAATAATTTTTGTCATAACGCCACCTAAAGTTTCAACTCCTAATGATAATGGTGTCACATCTAATAATAAAACATCTTTAATTTCACCAGCTAAAATTCCAGCCTGAATTGCTGCACCTATAGCTACTACTTCATCAGGGTTAACATTTTGGTTTGGTTCTTTACCAGTTATTGATTTTACTAAATTTTGAATTGCTGGGATTCGAGTTGAACCCCCTACTAACACGACTTCGTCAATTTTTGTTTTATCTAAACGTGCATCACTTAAAGCTTTTTCAACCGGAATTCGACAACGTTCAATTAATTGACTACATAATTTCTCAAATAATTCACGTGTCAATTCCGTTTCAATATGTTTAGGTCCAGTCTTATCTGCAGTGATAAATGGTAGATGAATAGTTGTTTTATCGACGGTTGACAATTCCATTTTTGCTTTTTCAGCTGCTTCAGTTAATCTTTGTAAAGCTTGAATATCTTTTGATAAATCAATGCCTTCTTTTGATTGGAATTGGTTTAATAACCAATCAACTAAAACTTTATCAAAATCATCGCCACCTAAGTGTGTATCACCGGACGTTGATAAAACTTCAAAAATACCATCACCGACCTCTAAGATTGAAACATCAAATGTTCCACCTCCTAAATCAAAAACTAAAATTGTTTCATTTTGTTTTTGATCTAATCCATATGCTAATGATGCAGCAGTCGGTTCATTAATAATTCTTAAAACTTCAACTCCTGCAATTTTTCCAGCATCAATTGTAGCTTGACGTTGCGAATCATTAAAATAAGCTGGCACAGTAATAACAGCTTGTGTTACTTCTTGCCCTAAATAATTACTAGCATCATTAATTAGTTTTCGTAATACTTGAGCTGAGATTTCTTCTGGACTAAAATCTTTGTTTAAAGAAGTACATTTAATTTTAATATTACCGTTTTGATCTTTAGTTACTTTATAAGGTAATTTTTTAGCTTCTTCTGAAACTTCAGATTCTTTTGATCCAATAAATCGTTTAACTGAAAAGAAAGTATTTTCTGGATTAATTACTGCTTGTCGTTTAGCAATTTGACCAACTAATAACTCTTGTTTTTTTGTATATGCTACAATCGATGGGGTTGTACGTAATCCTTCAGCATTTAAAATTACTGTAGGTTTTCCACCCTCTATAGCTGCAACTACTGAATTTGTCGTTCCTAAATCAATTCCTACAACTTTTCCCATTGAATTTTATTTTAATTAATTTTTATTTACTTACTAAAAATATAACCATTTATAACCCTCATTTTAGTCTTCTATTAGACGTAACAGAGTTTTATAAAGTTGTATATGTACGACATATAGACAAATAATTTTAATTTATTTAAATTATTTACAGTAATAAACTTATTTAAATTTGTTTATTTATGTTCAATAGTAAAAAAATTACTAAACAATTGATACATCTATAAATGTTAATATATGTTAAGTGGAGAAATATTGTGTCTTTAGGTCTATTAGGCAATAAAATTGGAATGACTCAAATTTTCGATGAATTAGGGAATATAGTTCCTGTTACAGTTGTAAAAGTGGGTCCTTGTGTAATTACTCAAGTTAAAACGATTTTACAAGATGGATATAACGCAATTCAAATAGGTTATGGAAGCGTATCTAGAAAATCTTTAACTCAACCTGAATTGGGACACTTGCAAAAATCAAATATTCAACCTTTAAAATATCTTAAAGAATTTCGTGTTAATAATCCGGAAAATTTTGAAGTTGGTCAAATAATTAATGTCGAATCTTTTGAAGCAGGACAAGTTATAGATATAACCGGTAAAAGCTCAGGAAAAGGGTTTTCTGGACTTCAAAAACGACATAACTTTAGTAGAGGTCCTATGACGCATGGTTCAAAAAATCATCGAGCACCAGGTTCAATTGGGATGGGGACGACGCCTGGCCGTGTGTTACCTGGAAAACGTATGGCAGGACAGTTAGGAAATAAAACTTCAAATATTAAAAAATTAAAAATTATACAAGTAAATGTAAGTGAAAATATTTTAGTTCTAAAAGGTTCAGTACCTGGTAAGCCTGGCAATTTATTAAGTATTAAACGTTCCAACTAAATTCATTTACACAGTCGACATAGGAAATAGAGTTAAATAAATTATGAGTGTTCAAAAATTTGTTACCTATAATGTGCTAAATACAGATGGAGAAGTATTAAATTCCGAAGATAATTTCGAACTTAAAGTTATTGAAAAATCTGCAAATTATTTAATTCATAAAGATATTTCAAGACATCAAATCCATCAAAAACAAGGTACTGTTTCAACAAAAGTAAGAAGTGAAGTTCGTGGAGGTGGTCGAAAACCTTGGCGTCAAAAAGGAACTGGTCGAGCACGTGCAGGCTCTAACCGTTCGCCGTTATGGAAAGGTGGCGGAGTTATTTTCGGTCCAAAACCAAGAATAACAAAAATTAAATTAAATCAAAAAGAGCGCAAATTAGCTCTTCAAACTTTACTTTATAATAAACGCAACAATATTTTTGTTATCGATAATCTTGAACAAGTGATAGAAAAACCCAAAACCCGAATTTTTTCTAATATTTGTAAAAATTGTGGACTATCAATAAATAAAAAGTTATTAATTATTGTTAATGAGAAAACAAAAGAATTAAAATTAGCAACGCAAAATCTTAAAAATGTAGAATTAATTTTAGCGTCAAACTTAAATACATTTAGTTTATTAAAAGCTGAACAAATTTTACTAACACCAGCAGCAATCAGTAATATAAAGGAGATTTATTGTGATTAAGTCGTTATTTAATCCGAGTAGTAATGATATTGTCAAATATCCACTTATTACTGATAAAGCTACGCGTCTATTAGAAAATAATCAATATAGTTTTATTGTAAATTCGAAATCAGATAAACGTACAATTAAATCAGCTATTGAAGATTTATTCAATGTAACAGTATTAAAAATTAATACGTGTCATTTACCAAGAAAGAAAAAACGAATTGGTAAATATATTGGCTGGAAGTCACAGTATAAAAAAGCTGTTGTAACTTTATCAGAAGGGGATACAATAAACTTATTTACAGAAAGTTAACTTATATCATTATTAATAAAGTTTATGAGTATTCGTCTTTATAAATCATACACACCAGGTACAAGAAATCGTGCTCTTTCTGCTTTTACAGAAATTACTAAAAGTAAACCAGAAAAAATATTAATTCGCAAAAATCATCGAAATAAAGGAAGAAATAATCGAGGTATTATTACAATTCGTCATCGTGGTGGTGGACATAAACGAAAATATAGATTAATAGATTTTCGTAGAAATAAACATAATATAGAAGGAACTGTTACCGCAATTGAATATGACCCAAATCGTAATGCTCGTATTGCTTTAATTTATTATAAAGATGGAGAAAAAAGGTATATTTTACACCCAAATAATTTAACTTTAGGGGATAATATTATTTCTGGTGCTAATGTACCACTTGCAATTGGAAATACATTACCATTAAGTCAAATTCCATTAGGAACATCAGTCCATAATATTGAATTGATTCCAAATTTAGGTGGACAAATTGTTAGAGCAGCTGGTACATCAGCTAAAATCTTAGCAAAAGAAGGTGATTATATTACATTACGCTTACCATCAAAAGAAATTCGGTTAGTTCGCAAAGAATGTTTTGCTACTATTGGCGAAGTTAGTAATAATGATGCATTTTTAGTTAGAAGTGGAAAAGCTGGACGAACTCGTTGGTTAGGAAAACGTCCAACTGTACGAGGTTCTGTAATGAATCCATGTGATCATCCACATGGTGGAGGTGAAGGAAGAGCTCCAATAGGTCGAACTCGACCCTTAACTCCTTGGGGTAAACCAGCTTTGGGAATTAAAACAAGAAAAACTAAAAAAGCTAGCTCAGCCTATATAATTCGTCGTCGTTCATAATTCATTCGAATTATATTTTCTATATTCTATAAATTTTACTAAATTTTTTTACGATGGGAAGATCATTAAAAAAAGGGCCTTTTGTAGCTTATCATTTATTAAAAAAAATTGATCAAATGAATGGAACCGGAAAAAAAGATGTTATCAAAACATGGTCAAGAACTTCAACAATCTTACCTAATATGGTAGGCCATACTATTGCTGTTTATAATGGTAAACAGCATGTACCTCTTTTTATTTCAGATCAATTTGTTGGACATAAATTAGGTGAATTCGTTAATACACGAACATTTAGATCACATATTAAAGCCGATCGAAAAACAAAACGTTAAAATATGTCTAATAACACGGTTAAACATCCGAGATGCTCGGATTTTAGAATCGCTCGTTTAAAACTTAAGGATCCAGATAAACATTTTATTGTTTATACGCGATATAAAGGAAAATTAGCAATTACTACTCAACGGTTATTAAAAAAAGTTCAGCATCGCTCTTATTATCGGTTTTTGAATTTTTTATCACTTATTCCTAATCAGAATGAGCGTAGTTTTTTAATTCAAACTTTGAACTCAATTGGTGCTTGTTTAGAAAATAATTATGATACAAATATTGTTAAAATTTGGGTTGAAAATATTTCTATCCAAAAACAATTAGCGCCAAATTCCTTAATAAATTTTTACAGCAAAAATGTAAATCTGAAAATTTCATATATTATACTAATCGAAGTAGCTGTTACTCCTAAAAATTTGACGGAGATTTAAAAGTATCAGACCAGTCAGAAATATAATTCTCCCGATTAAATTTCCAATTCTAATATTATATTTAAATAATTGAAAATAGTGTAAGTAAAGAAAAAACTAATAATAATATTTAATTTTTTGAAGTTAATGGCTGGAAGAAAAATTAAAAATTATGAAAAAAAACTAAGGAAAGTATTTTATGTCGAATAATCAATCAGTGAAAGCAGTTGCAAAATACATTAGAATGTCTCCACAAAAAGTTCGACGAGTTTTAAACCAAATTCGCGGTCGTTCATATCAGGAAGCATTGATGATATTAGAATTTTTACCCTATAAAGCTAGTGGGGCTGTCTGGCAAGTTGTCCATTCTGCAGCCGCTAATGCAGCCAATAATTATGCTTTAGAAAAGAAAAAATTAATTATTGCAGAGACGTATGCAGATGAAGGTCCAAAATTAAAACGAATTCGACCACGAGCACAAGGTCGTGCATATCGAATTTCTAAACCAACATGTCATATTACTGTTGTCGTTAAAGCTATCTAATTCAAAAATGAATAAATTATATTTTAATTAAAAGGATAAAACGTGGGTCAAAAAACACATCCCTTAGGTTTTAGGTTAGGAATAACGCAAGACCACAAATCAGGTTGGTATGCAAAATTTAACCAATATTCAAAATTATTACATGAAGATGATAATATTCGAAAATATTTAACCAAATTAACCAAAACGGCTAGTATTTCAAATGTCACAATTCATAGAAATGGACTTGGAAATCAAATTCAATTAAATATTGAAACCGGTAGACCGGGAGCATTAGTAGGTGATGCAGGTTTAGGTATTGAAAACTTACTATTAAACCTTAAACAAATATTGCCTATTGACAGACAAGTTACGGTGAATATTTTAGAAGTTGAAAAAGTTAATTTAAATGCTTCGCTTATTGCAGATTTAGTAGTAAAAAAACTTGAAGAACGAGTAGCATTTCGACGGGCAATTCGAGAAGCTATGCAGAGTGCTCAAGAAGATCAAGCCAGTGGTATTAAAATTCAAGTTTCAGGCCGTCTAAATGGAGCTGAAATTGCTCGTAGCGAATGGCTTCGAGAAGGTAGAGTCCCTCTTCAAACTTTACGTGCCAATATTGATTATTCGGCAAAAGAAGCAAATACTATTTATGGAGTTTTAGGTGTCAAAGTTTGGTTATTTAAAAATGAAATATTACCCAATTGAAGACCATTCCACTATTTAGAAAATTTTTATTTTATTAAAGTAATTAATTATGTTAAGCCCAAAAAGAACAAAATATCGAAAGTTCCATCGAGGTAGAATGTGTGGAACAGCTACACGAGGCAATGAACTTTCATTTGGTGAATATGGTTTACAAGCTCTAGAACCTTCATGGATTACATCACGTCAAATCGAGGCTGCAAGAAGAACTATTACCCGATATACAAAACGGGGTGCTTTATTATGGATTCGTATTTTTCCAGACAAAACTGTAACTGCTCGTGCGGCAGAATCACGTATGGGATCAGGTAAAGGGGCAGTCGATTATTGGGTAGCTGTAGTTAAACCTGGAACTATTTTATTTGAAATCGGTTCAGTACCAGAAGAAATTGCACGATCAGCTTTCAATTTAGCTGCTTATAAATTACCGATAAAAACAAAATTTATTAATCGAAACAATATTCAATAAATTATGGGGATATCAAAATTAAACGTTTTAACATCGCTTTCAAATGAAGAAATATTAGAAGCAATTATTGAAACAGAAAAAGAGTTATTTAGTTTAAGATTTAAAAAAGCAACACGGCAATCTTTTAAACCTCATAAAATTAAAGAAACAAAGCGTCGTTTAGCTCAATTAAAGACGTTATTAACTTTCAGATTAAATTCATCAGAAAAAGAGAATTAAATAATCTAAATATATGATAAAAAATCATTGTTAAGGAGTTTTAATGCCAGTAAAACAAAAAATTGGTACTGTAATCAGCAATAAAATGCAAAAAACTATTGTAGTAAAAATTGAGAATCGCTATCCTCATCCCATATATTCAAAAATTATGACAAAAACAAAAAAATATTTAGTTCATGATGAAATGGATGAATCTAATGTTGGAGATCAAGTTTTAGTTGAAGAATGTCGACCTTTAAGTCGACGAAAACGTTGGAAATTAACAAAAATTATTTCGAAATCATCTTTAGTTAGTTAAATTTAAACTTTTATGATCTATCCTCAAACTGTATTAACAGTAGCTGATAATACCGGGGCTCGAAAAATTATGTGCATTCGAGTATTAGGTGGAAATCGAAAATACGCCCAAATTGGTGACACAATTATTGGGGTTGTAAAAGAAGCGATACCAAACATGCCAGTCAAACAATCCGATATTGTACGAGCAATTGTTGTTCGAACGTCGAAAACAATTAGACGTTCTGATGGTATGTATATTCGATTTGATGATAATGCTGCTGTAATTGTAAATTTAGACAATAACCCACGTGGAACACGAGTTTTTGGTCCGGTTGCTCGTGAAATTCGTGATAAAAATTTTTCAAAAATTGTTTCATTAGCTCCGGAGGTGTTATAAATGAAAACAAAACAAAAAATGCATATCAAAATGGGTGATAACGTAATAATTATAGCCGGTTCTCATAAAAATAAGGTAGGTAAAGTTATTAAATTATATCCTGATTCTGGAAGAATTGTAGTTAAAGGGATCAATTTAAAATTTAAACATATGAAACCTATGAAAGAGAATGATGTTGGTGAAATTCAACAAATTGAAGCTCCAATCCATCATTCAAATGTCAAATTAAATATAAACGAGTCATAATTCAATTCAATATGCGTAATTATCAATCCTTAGAAGAAATATCGGAAATAAATTGTTTACTTGATGATATAAAAAAAGAATATGAACATGGTATTCGGCCTATTTTAAGAAAAAGCTCTCCAAAAATGTTCCATAATCCGCATAAGTTACCTAAACTTGAAAAAATACAAATCAACCGTGGATTAGGATTAGCTGCACAAAATAGTAGTCTTTTAAAAAAGAGTATAGAAGAATTTACTCGAATTACTGGACAGAAACCTGTAATTACAAGATCAAAAAAAGCAATTGCTGGATTTAAGATACGTGACAATATGGAGCTAGGTCTTAAAGTAACTTTAAGAGGTGAAAAAATGTATGCATTTCTTAAAAAATTAATTTTTTTTACATTCTCACAAATTCGTGATTTCCGAGGTTTATCTGTTAGAAGTTTTGATAAAGCTGGAAATTATACTTTTGGATTAAAAGAACAATTAATTTTTCCTGAAATTGAATACGAAGATATTGATCAGGTTCAAGGGTTTAATATTACGATTGTTGTAGGATCGTCTAGCTTAAAAGCAAAAACAACAACAGTTGAAAAAATATTAACTGGAATGATACTATTTAATTTTTTACGTTTTCCATTAAATGATTCTGGTATTTATGATAAATATTCGACTATTTCTGATATAAATACAAGTTGGGAACGAAAAAAACCACTTCGTAGAAAAAGATGGTCTCAAGATTAGACGCAAAGCATATCATATCGAATATTAAAAAAGGAGAAAAATTTGTGGTAAATGATACAATTTCGGATATGTTAACCCGAATTAGAAACGCAAATATGGTTAAACATCAAATTGTAGAAATTCCTCTTACAAAAATGTCTTTAGCAATTGCTTCAATTCTTAAAGAAGAAGGTTTTATTGAAGATTTTGACATTTATAGAGAAAAATTTCATCAGAATTTATTGATTTCATTGAAATATAAAGGTAAAAATCGTGAACCAGTAATTACAAAAATTCAACGAGTAAGTAGACCAGGTTTAAGAGTCTATAGTAATGCAAAAAAATTACCTCAAGTTTTAGGAAATTTAGGAATAGCAATTTTGTCTACTCCACAGGGATTAATGACTAACCTAAAAGCTAAAAAACTTGGTATTGGTGGTGAAGTTTTATGTTATATTTGGTAATTGGAATTAGTTTATGTCACGCATTGGAAAATTGCCTATCAAAATCCCTGTAAATGTTGATATTAGTTGGAAAGAATCAGAATTAATTGTAAAAGGAAAATTTGGTATCTTACAAAATAATATTCCTGAAGTTCTTCAAATAAATAAAAATGATGATAACTTAATTGTAAGTTTAAAAGATAAAACAAGAACTAATAGCGCTTTACATGGTTTATATAGAACGCTTGTAAACAATATGATTATTGGAGTTTCTGAACAATTTAAAATTACTCTGAATTTAAAAGGAGTAGGTTATCGAGCTAGCGTACAGGAAAAATCTCTTATCTTAAATTTAGGTTATAGTCATCCTGTTAAAATTGATATACCTTCAGATATTTCAGTCGAAATTACGCAAAATACGACCCTAAATTTAAAAGGTTGTGATAAAGAAAAACTAGGTTTATTTGCTTCACAGATTAGATCATGGCGTCTTCCAGAACCATATAAAGGAAAAGGCATCATTTACGAAGGTGAAATCGTTAGAAGAAAAGCAGGTAAATCTGGTAAAAAATAACTAATAATCTTTTGAAAAAAAATTTAAATTTAAGATAAAAAAATACATATATGAAATTCTCAAAGCGAGTTTTATGGAAACTGAAAAATAAAAATAAAACGTTAAAACCTAATCGCTATAAAAAAATAAAACGTGATAGTTTACGAGGATTAATTAAAGGTACAGCTGAGCGACCTAGACTATCAGTTTATCGTTCCAATGAAAACATTTATGCACAAATTATAGATGATACAAGTTCAACAACACTTGTTTCTTGTTCGACATTAGACTGCGATATTCGAATTGATATTCGAAATGGGAGAACATGTTACGCTTCGCGATTAATGGGACGTAAATTAGCAGAATTAAGTCTTGAAAAAAATATTAAAAAAATAGTATTTGATCGCGGACGTTATCTATATCATGGACGAATAAAGGCATTAGCAGATGGAGCTAGAGCTGGTGGTTTAGATTTTTAATAAACAATTTTAGAATTATAGTTTAATCAATTTTTATGAGTACCGATTTCAAACAAGTTAATAAAATAAAAAAAAATATAAGACGTACTGAAAATTCTACCGAACGCAAATTTATTGAACGATTAATTAAAATTAGCCGGGTTTCAAAAGTAACTAAAGGTGGTAAAAAATTAAGTTTTAGAGCAATTGTAGTCATTGGAGATGAGAATGGTCAAGTTGGAGTTGGAGTTGCTAAAGCCGATGATGTTGTTAATGCATTTAAAAAAGCAAAAACCGACGGCAGAAAAAATTTGATTAAAATTCCATTAACAAAAGCTTTAAGTATTCCTCATAATATAACGGGCAATTTTGGAGCCTGTAAAATAATTATGCGGCCTTCAATCGAAGGTTCAGGTGTAATTGCCGGTGGTGCTGTTCGTACTGTCTTAGAAGTAGCAGGAATTAAAAATGTTATTGCGAAACAGTTAGGTTCTAACAATTTATTAAATAATGCTCGAGCGTCTATTGTTGCACTTGAGACTTTAAGAACGAAATCGCAAACAGTAAAAAAACGAGATCTAACATCAAAATAAATTCAAACAAGTATGTTTAAACTTATAAATTAAAAATGGAAGTCAAAAAAACGAATGAAAATAATATTTTATTAAAACGTCTTCTGTTAAGTTTAGGAATATTAATCTTTATTCGAATGGGAACGTTTTTACCTGTTCCAGGAATTGATCATGGGCATCTTGCATTTTATATTCAACGTCACTCAGTTACGAAAATGTTAGTCAGTACATTTGCTGGTAATGATACTTTTGTAATTGGAGTCTTTACGTTAAATATATTTCCATATATCAATGCCTCGATTTTAATGCAATTACTAGTTAGTTTAGTTCCAAACTTAAGCAAGTTGCAAAAAGAAGGTGGTAGTGAAGGTAAACGAACTATTAATAGATTAACACGGTTTATTACGTTTGGGTGGGCGCTTATTCAAAGTATAAGTATAGCATTTTATTTAAAACGAGCTTTATTTGATTGGAATTTACTTTTAGCAACTGAAATCATTATCTGGTTAACTACTGGAGCTATGATTGTTTTATGGCTTAGTGAATTAATAACAGAATATGGATTAGGAAATGGAGCATCCTTACTTATCTATACTAATATTGTTTCAAGTTTACCTAATTTAAGTAAAAAACTAATTTCAGAAAACAGTGAAAATTTAAATTTTGGCTCATGGTTACTAATTGTTTTCTTATTTTTCATTGCTATTTTTGGAATTGTCTTATTGCAAGAAAGTGCAAGAATTATTCCGTTAATATCCGCTAAACAATTAACTGCCTTACCATCCATTTCATCTGATTCACAAAAAAATAATTATATTCCACTAAGGTTTAATCAAGCTGGTGTAATGCCGATTATTTTAACCACGGCAGTCTTAGTTATACCCAACTATATTAATAGTTTAGGAATTGTTCCAATTATCACTCTTCCATTTGTGGTTAAATCATCAAAAATTCTTTATTGGATTAGTTATTTTTTATTAATACTAATATTTAGTTCATTCTACTCAACAATTGTTCTAAATCCAAAAGATATTTCTGAACAATTACAAAAAATGGCTGTTACTATTCCTGGAATTAGACCTGGAATTGCTACTCGATATTACCTTCAACAAATCATGAAACGAGTAACATTTTTAGGTGCTATCATGTTAGCAGTTCTTGCTACTCTACCCAATATTATCGAAGGAATTCTGCACGTTTCGAGTTTTAATGGATTAGGAACAACTTCTTTATTAATTTTAGTAGGTGTAATTCTTGATTTATCAAGAGAAATTAGAAGCATTCTTCTTTCGAATATTTACAACGACATGTTCGATTAAACAAATAAAAGTATTTAATTAATTAAAAAAGGGATAATGAAAGTTCGTCCGTCAGTAAAAAAAATGTGTGATAAATGTCGCGTAATTAAACGGCATGGAAAAGTTATGGTAATTTGTGAAAATCCTAAACATAAACAACGTCAAGGTTAATAATTTAAAGGAGTTAATTAAGTGGTAAGATTAGTAGGAGTTGATTTACCAAGAAATAAACGTATTGCATATGCATTAACCTATATTCACGGAATTGGTATAAAAACAGCAAAAAATTTAATTGAATTAGCTAATATTAGAGAAGAAACTCGAACATATGAATTAACTACTGAACAAACAATAGCGTTACGTAAGGTAGTAGAAAATTCAGATTTAAAATTAGAAGGAGATTTAAGACGATTTAATGGATTAAATATTAAACGATTAAATGAAATAAATTGTTTTAGAGGACAAAGACATCGGAACAGTTTACCAGTTCGTGGTCAACGGACACGAACAAACGCAAGGGCACGACGGGGAGCTAAAAAAACAGTTACAGGTAAGAAGAAATAAGCCTATATTCATACGAATATTTAATTAATTTTTAAACATTTATTTAATCATGGCACAAAAAATACGCAAAACAACAGCAAAAAAAGATAAAAAAACTGTTGCAACAGGTATTGTTAATATTCAGTCAACATTTAATAATACTATTGTAACAATTACCAACTTAACAGGTGATACGATTTCTTGGGCATCGGCAGGAAGTGCAGGTTTTAAAGGGGCGAGAAAAGGAACACCATTTGCTGCTCAAACGGCTGCTGAAAAAGCAGCTTTAGAAGCATTAAGTTCCGGATTAAAAAGTGTACAAATTCGAATAAAAGGTCAAGGATCTGGCCGCGAAAGTGCTATTAGATCAATTCAAGGTGCAGGCTTTGAAATTACAAGTATTAAAGATATTACCCCTGTTCCTCATAATGGATGTCGGGCGCCCAAACGCCGCAGAGTTTAATTAAAAGCTAACATTGATTCTGAAAATAAGTTTAAAATATGGTAAATCTTTCTATTAAATGTCTGAAATCAGAAAAAACAGAAGCTGGAGTATTGCATGGTCAATTTTTAATAAATAATCTACGTCCTGGTCAAGGAGTAACTGTAGGGAACCTTTTACGGCGTGTATTATTAGGTGATATCGGTGGTACTAGTATAACTGCTGTCCGTATTGCTGGTGTAACTCATGAATTTTCAACAATAGAAGGAGTTCGAGAAGACGTTCTTGAATTATTATTAAATTTGAAAGGAATTGTGGTAAAAGGTAAAGTCACAGAGCCGCAATTTGGTAGATTAAAAATTCAAGAGCCTACAGTTATAACTGCCAATATAATCGAATTACCGTCAGGACTAGAACTTGTAAACCCAAATCATTATATTGCAACGACATCGAATTCTAATATTTTAGAAATTGAACTAAAATTTGAATCGGGGATTGGTTATCATTTAGCAAGTCAAATTTTTCATGAAAAATCAGAAGATTTTCTACAAATGGATACAATTTTTATGCCAATTCAAAAAGTTGATTTTAAAATAGAAAGTCTTTATGATAGCTATAATCAATTAAGTGAATTTTTAAATATTGATATTTGGACAAATGGAAGTATTTCACCTGAAGAAAGTATTTATAAAGCTTCAAAACTTATAGTTGATTTATTCAGTTCAATAGTAAAAAATGAATTTGTTGATGAAACAAATGTAAAAAATAAAACATTTTCCTCACAGTTAGTTGATCCTTATACAAACGTCGCAATTGAAGAATTACAATTATCTGTCCGTGCTTATAATTGTTTAAAACGAGCGCAAATCAATACAATAGGTGATTTATTAAAATATTCTCCAGAAAAACTCCAAGAATTAAAAAATTTTGGTCGCAAATCGGCTGATGAAGTTTTTGTTACTCTTAAAAATAAATTAGGAATAATATTAAAATAATTATTTTTTTATTAAATAAAATTTTATGAATAATACATTTATACCATCTTCCAATTATAGTGAAAAAAAATGGTATTTAATTGAAGTTGAAAAAAAGCCATTAGGACGAATTGCTACGGAAATTGCATCTCGTTTAATGGGAAAACAGAAAATTGATTATCATCCCTCAGTTGATATGGGAGATTATGTTATAGTTACAAATGCAGAAAACATAATCGTAACAGGATTAAAAGAAAAGTCGAAAATTTATTTTTCTCATTCAGGTCGACCTGGTGGAGCAACGATTGAAACCCTAGATTCATTGAGAGAGCGCTTACCAGAACGCATTCTTGAAAAAGCAGTTAAAGGAATGTTACCAAAAGGGGCTTTAGGCAGATCAATGTTTAAACGATTAAAAGTTTATAAAGGTTCAAATCATCCACATAAAGCACAAAACCCTGAATTATTAAATTTGTAAACAATTTTTATGATTAATCAATTACAAACTATGTTTCAAAAAGATAAAGTTGGTGTAGGAAAACGAAAAGAAGCTGTAGCTAGAGTCTTTCTCGTTCCAGGCGAGGGTAATATTATTATCAATAAAAGCCCGGGAGAAAAATATTTACAATATAATACAACATATTTAACAAATATTTGGTCACCACTAAAAATTTTAAATTTGGAAAAACAGTTTAATATTGTTGTATTAGTGAAAGGTGGAGGGCTTACAGGCCAAGCGCAATCGATTCGATTAGGAGTAGCTAGATTATTATGTAAAATTGATCCACAAAATCGTCTAATATTAAAACCATATGGATTTTTAACTCGTGATGCAAGAGTTAAAGAAAGAAAAAAATATGGATTACGAAAAGCAAGAAAAGCACCACAATATTCAAAACGTTAATTTATAATCAAACAGAATACCATTATGCCAAAATCTAATATTCATCCTAATTGGTTTAAAGAAATTCCCGTATTTTGTGATGGAAAACCAATTTGTTTTGTTAGTTCAACAAAACGAGAATTGAATGCCGATGTTTGGTTAGCTAAACATCCATTTTATACAAATTCTCAAACTATAATTGATACTGAAGGCCGTGTTGAACGATTTATGAAAAAGTATGGATTAAAATAAATTTAAAATTAATTACATTTTAATTATCAAAATTTCTAATTAATTAACATTATTAAAAAACTATGCCAACAATACAACAATTAGTTCGTTCACCTCGTATAAAAATAAATAAAAAAACGAAATCACCAGCCTTAATAACTTGCCCTCAACGACGAGGAGTATGTACACGTGTATATACAACAACTCCGAAAAAACCAAATTCGGCAATTCGAAAAGTTGCACGGGTTAGATTAACATCAGGATTTGAAGTTACAGCGTATATACCAGGGATTGGTCATAATTTACAAGAACATTCAGTAGTATTAATTAGAGGTGGTCGTGTCAAAGATTTACCAGGTGTTCGGTATCATATTATTCGAGGTGCCTTAGATAGTGGTGGTGTAAAAGCCAGAACACAAGGGCGGTCGAAATACGGAGTAAAAAAACCAAAAAAAGATAAATAATAATTACAAATTATTAAACAATTTAACCAGTAAGTAATAAAAAATTCTATTTTAAAAAAAGATTTTCACTATGTCGCGTCGTAATATCTCAAAAAAACGATTTCCTCAAGCAGATTCTACCTATAATAGTTATTTAGTTAGTTTATTAATTAGCCGAATATTAAAATCTGGTAAAAAAACATTAGCTCAAAATATTGTTAAAGGCGCATTTGAAATTATTAAAGATAAAACGAATGAAGATCCTTTAATAATTTTTGAAAAAGCAATTAAAAATGCAAGTCCAATTGTTGAAGTTAAAGCACGTCGAATTGGTGGTTCAACATATCAAGTTCCTGTTGAAGTAAGTGGCTTTAGAGCAACTAATTTATCATTACGTTGGATTATTCGATACGCAAGACAACGTGTTGGTCGAAGTATGTCAATTAAATTAGCTAGTGAAATAATTGACACATCAAATGATATCGGTAATACTATAAAAAAAAAAGAAGAGACACATAGAATGGCTGAAGCCAATAAAGCTTTTGCTCATTTTAGATATTAAAAATCATTATTAAAATCTCGCTAAAAGCTTAACATTAATTATAGAATACAATTTTTAAGGAAATTTTCAAATGGCACGCGAAAAATTTGAACGTACAAAACCACATGTAAATATTGGTACTATTGGTCACGTAGATCACGGCAAAACAACATTAACAGCTGCAATTACAGCAACATTAGCACTAGATGGTAACAGTAGAGTAAGAGATTATTCAGACATCGATTCTGCTCCGGAAGAAAGAGCACGAGGTATTACTATCAATACAGCACACGTAGAATATGAAACGGATTCACGTCATTATGCACACGTAGATTGTCCAGGACACGCAGATTATGTAAAAAATATGATTACTGGAGCCGCACAAATGGATGGTGCGATCTTAGTAGTATCTGCAGCAGATGGCCCAATGCCACAAACTCGTGAACATATTTTATTAGCCAAACAAGTAGGTGTACCTGAAATTGTTGTTTTCTTAAATAAGGAAGATCAAGTAGATGATCCGGAATTATTAGAACTAGTGGAATTAGAAGTTCGCGAATTACTTTCAAAATATGATTTTCCAGGTGATGATATTCCAATTTGTCCTGGATCAGCTTTACAAGCAATTGAAGCAATTTCTTCAAATCCAACTATTAAACGTGGTGACAATCCTTGGGTAGATAAAATCTATGCTTTAATGGATGCGGTAGACGCATATATTCCAACTCCAGAAAGAGCTACAGATAAAACATTCTTAATGGCTATAGAAGATGTATTCTCGATTACCGGACGTGGTACTGTAGCCACAGGTCGTATTGAACGTGGTACAATTAAAGTTGGTGATAACGTAGAGATTGTTGGAATCACAGATACAAAAACAACAACAATTACTGGAATTGAAATGTTCCAAAAAACTTTAGAATCAGGTGTTGCTGGTGATAATGTTGGAATTTTATTACGTGGTATCACTCGTGAGAATATTGAACGTGGGATGGTATTAGCTGCACCAGGTACGATCACACCACATACAAGTTTTGAAGCAGAAGTTTATGTTTTAACGAAAGAAGAAGGTGGACGTCATACTCCATTTTTCACAGGTTACAGACCACAATTTTATGTTAGAACAACAGATGTAACAGGAGCTATTACTCAATTTACAGCTGATGATGGTACAATAGTAGAAATGGTAATGCCAGGTGATCGAATTAAAATGACTGCTGAATTAATTTATCCAGTTGCGATTGAAGCAGGTATGCGTTTTGCAATTCGTGAAGGTGGACGTACTATTGGGGCAGGTGTCGTGTCTAAAATTGTTAAATAAATATAATAAATTATGGAAACAAAAACGAATGAAAAAATTCGTGTTCGGTTAGAATCTTTTAAGCATGAACTTTTAGATTCTTCATGTCGAAAAATTATTGAGTTAGCAGAACATAGTAACTTAAATCGAACAGGAACGGTTCCATTACCTACTGATAAAAGGATTTATTGTGTCTTACGTTCTCCCCATATTGATAAAGATTCACGCGAACATTTTGAATTAAGAATGCACAAAAGGATCATAGATCTTTATTATGATTCCACAGTCAATATATTTGATTTATTATCTGAATCAGATTTACCATCAGGTGTATTATATCGAATTTCTTTAATTTAATAAATTAAAAGTAAAAACTAAATCTTATCAAAATTCAACTATCAGTAAGTAAAAATTCAAACAGTAATAGTGCTAAGACTATTTTGTTAAATTAACCTATTGTTGAAAATATTGTTAAAATTAGTCTAATATAGTGACTAATTTTAACAATATTGTGCTAAAACTACCGATCTGTGATTACTAATCCATAAAACTTATGAGCGAAATTTAAAAAATTAAACGCCTTCAAAAAAGGAAATTCAAAGTTCGTAAAAGTTGAGGTAAAATAAAAAATGTTATTGATACAAATACTAGAATTATTTTTCAAAATATATTATAATGGGGACGGAGGGACTTGAACCCTCACGCACTATCACTAGGCAACGGATTTTAAGTCCGTCGTGTCTACCAATTCCACCACATCCCCTTGATCGTTTTATACGATTGTATATATAGTTTTATAGAAAAGCAATAGAACATTCAAATATTTATAGGCGGCACCCAGATTCGAACTGGGGATCGAGGATTTGCAATCCACTGCCTTACCACTTGGCCATACCGCCAATTTGGGTTTATTATTACAAAAGTATAATATAAAAGTAAAAACTAAACATCAATTATTAATTAAAACGAGAAAATATATTGAAAATCTCGCAAATTGATAATAATGTTATATGAATGTTTGTAGTTTGAATTTAAAACTTAATTGATAAAAGAAACGATAGTTAGTTGTTTTGTGAATAGAAGTCTTAATTAAGTATAATAATAATCATAATATAAAGGAACGAAGGAATTATGTTCGAAAAATTTACAGAAGGTGCTATTAAAGTTATTATGTTATCACAAGAAGAAGCTCGTAGAATGGGCCATAATTTTGTTGGTACTGAACAATTATTTTTAGGTGTTGTTGGTCAAAGACAAGGCATGGGCGCAAAAGCCTTAAAATCATTTGGTATAACTTTAAAAAAAGCTAGAAAAGAAGTTGAAAATTACATAGGTCGGGGGACAGGGTTTGTAGCTTCAGAAATTCCATTTACACCTCGAGCAAAACGTGTTTTAGAAATGGCTGTTCAAGAAGGCAAAGACATTGGCCAAAATTATGTTGGCACAGAACATATTTTATTGGCTTTATTAGCTGAAGAAGATGGTGTTGCTATTCGAACAATTGAACGATTAGGAATAGATATAGTACAACTTCGTAAAAAAACCTTAGATCTTATAAAAGAAAATCAAGAAGAATTATTGCGGCCATTAACAGATATGGAAAAACGCATTTTAGACGGTGATGGAGATACATCAACACCAACTTTAGACGAATATGCAGATAATATAACAAAAGAGGCTATTGAGGGACGTTTAGATCCAGTAATTGGAAGAGATAAAGAAATTTTTGAAGTAATTAAAATTTTAGCTCGACGTAGTAAAAATAATCCGGTTTTAATTGGTGAACCTGGAGTTGGAAAAACTGCTGTGGCAGAAGGGTTAGCTCAATTAATTCTTACACAAGATGTGCCAAATTTTTTAGAAGGTAATGTTATTATGTCATTAGACTTAGGTTCATTATTAGCTGGAACTAAGTATCGTGGTGAATTTGAAGAACGTTTAAAAAGAATTGTCGAAGAAGCCCAATATGATGGGACAATAATTTTAGTAATTGATGAAATTCATACATTAGTAGGTGCAGGTGCTGCAGAAGGTGCAGTAGATGCCGCTAATATTTTAAAACCGGCACTAGCACGAGGTAGATTCCGGTGTATTGGTGCAACAACAATTGAGGAATATCGAAAATATATTGAACGTGATGCTGCTTTAGAAAGACGTTTTCAACCAGTTCATGTAAAAGAACCTAGTGTTGCAATTACTATTGATATTTTACGAGGTCTTCGCTCAAAATTTGAACTACATCATACTTTGAGTTACCATGATTCGGCTATCGAACAATCTGCAATTTTAGCGGATAAATTTATCGCTGATCGTTTCTTACCAGATAAAGCAATTGACGTCTTAGATGAAGCAGGTTCTCGTGTACGTTTAGAGAATAAACGTTTACCACAAGGTATTCTTTTATTACTAAAAGAATTACAACAAACTTTAACTGAAAAAGATACTGCGGTTCGACAACAAGACTTTGAGACCGCTTCCAATTTATTAGAGTATGAAATGGAAGTTCGAACACAAATTCAAATTATGAAACAAGCTCTTGAAATTAATGAAAAAGCTGGTTTAAAACGTGCTCATATTGATATGGTAATGGAAGATGATGTAGCAGAAGTGATTGCTGGTTGGACAGGAATTCCTGTAAATAAAATTTCAGAGTCTGAATCAGAGAAATTATTAAATATGGAACAGACTCTTCATGAACGATTAATAGGCCAACATCAAGCAATTGTTGCCGTTTCAAAAGCGATTCGAAGAGCAAGGGTCGGATTAAGAAATCCAAATCGACCGATTGCAAGTTTTATTTTTGCAGGTCCTACAGGAGTTGGGAAAACAGAATTAACAAAAGCTTTAGCCGCTTATATGTTTGGGACTGAAGATACTATGGTTCGATTAGATATGTCGGAATACATGGAAAAACATACAGTTGCTAAATTAATAGGTTCACCTCCAGGTTATGTGGGTTACAGTGAGGGTGGTCAACTAACAGAAGCAGTTCGAGGAAAACCTTATACAGTTGTTTTATTTGATGAAATAGAAAAAGCTCATCCTGATGTTTTTAATTTATTATTACAAATATTAGATGATGGTCGATTAACAGATTCAAAAGGTCGAACAGTTGACTTTAAAAATGCATTAATTATTTTAACTTCCAATGTAGGTGCAAAAATTATAGAAAAAGAAAGTGGAATTCAGTCTAAGAAAACAACTCAAAGTTATTTTGATATTAATGCAGACTTTTTAGCCCCTAAAGATGATGCTGATCTTGACAATGAATTATATAAGCGTATTTCATTTTTAGTAAATGAAGAATTAAAAAAATATTTCCGACCAGAATTTTTAAATCGTTTAGACGAAATTATTATTTTTAGACATTTAACTCGAAGTGATATCACACAGATTTCCGAAATCATGATTAAACAATTGCAAGAGCGGATGAAAGAAAAAGAGATTGAATTAGAGGTAAAACAAATAGTAAAAACACTTTTAGTCGAACAGGGTTATGATCCAATTTATGGTGCACGTCCTTTACGTCGAGCAGTTATGAGATTATTAGAAGATAATTTAGCGCAAGAATGTTTATCAAAACCTTTATATCCAAGAACAAAACTGATTGTCGATGCAGATTTATATGATAATATTATTGTGGAGGTGGATTATACTGCAGTGGATCCTGACCTTAGAAAGGATAGAAAAGAAGGAGAAAAGTTACAAACTAATTTAAATAATTAATCGTTTAGTTTAAGTTATTAGTTTATGTTTGTGATTTTTTAATTTTAATTAAGCTAGAAGAAACATTAAAATTAAAAAATCACAAACATAAACTAATAACTTAAATTCTCTTCCATTTTTATAAAATTTTACTAATCTGTGTTAAAGGCGAACTTGGATCGGCATACAGTTTTTTTTTCATTGTTCCTGCTAAATACGCAAACCGTCCTGCTTTAACTGCTAAATTCATTGCATATGCCATTTGTTCAGGATTTTGAGATTGAGCAACCGCCGTATTTAATAAAATTCCATCTGCTCCAAGTTCCATAGCTTTAGTAGCTTCACTTGGACTTCCTATTCCAGCGTCAATAATGACTGGAATTTTAGCATTTTCAATAATAATTTGCAGATTTATTAGATTACTTAATCCTTGACCAGAACCAATTGGTGATCCTAAAGGCATGACTGTCGCACAACCTAAATCTTCTAGGTGTAAAGCTAACATAGGATCGGCATTAATATACGGTAAAACAGTAAATCCCTTTTTAACTAAAAATTCAGCTGCTTTTAATGTTCCTATTGGATCTGGTAATAAGTATTTTGGATCAGAAATTACTTCTAATTTTACGAACGAATTATTTTCTTGTCCTAATTGAAAAGCTAATTCTCTACCTAGAAATGCCATTCGAATAGCTTCTTCCGCAGTCTGAGAACCGGCTGTATTAGGAAGTAACCATAATTTTTCCCAGTTTAAATAGTTTAAAAAACTACTATGATCATTATTTATATTTATAGGTAATCTTCGAACAGCAATAGTAACAATTTCACATTCACTTTTTTTAATACTATTAATAGTGTCATTAACCGTTTTATACTTTCCTGTTCCCAACATTAAACGTGACTCAAATGTTTTATTTCCAATTTTTAATTTTCCAGAATTATCCATTCTATTTATTTTCTAATATAAACTCCCCAGGTAGGATTTGAACCTACGGCCAATCGGTTAACAGCCGATTGCTCTACCACTGAGCTACTGAGGATATTATAAATTATAATAATTTATCATTTCTTTACTTTAGAGTCAATAACCAAAAACCCAGTTTTATTTTTAAATTAATTCACTATGTGAATTAATTTAAAAATAAAACTGGGTTTTTGGTTGCCAAGAATAAACAAATTTATTGTGTATTTTGTTTATTTAGAATTAAATATCTAATGACATTAGTATCTAATTTTAATCTATTACAAAAATTTTCAATATATTTTGGTAGACTCAGGAAATTAATTTGTATAAAATTACCTTTTTTACGGTTTTTGATTGAATAGGCAAAATCTCTTTTACCACGTGAAATTACAGATATTTCAGAAGCATTTAATGATTGCAACCCTTTTGCAAAATTAAACGACCAAGTTTTTAACTCATTGTCATTAAATTCTTCATTTAAAACAATCATCATTTCATATTTTATTGTTCCAGACATAAAAGAGTTTTATATTATAATTTCCAGTATATTAACCGGATAAGAACATAGTAATTAAAAAATATTTATTCTGTCAAATTTTTTAAACTATTATTTTTGACCTTCAATATTGAAAAGCTCAATAAAATATATTTGATTAAATTTTATTGTTTGTAGTACAATAGATTACTATATACTATAAAATAATTGATACAAAGAATTTTTATTGGAATACGAGAATGAATTGGAATGACCTTCAAAATTTTTTATCCAATATCGTTTTTGGAATTTTATTGTTTGCAACAACTATATATTGGATTAGTTTATTATTTTTAAAAGGGACAAATAAATTATCACAAATAGGTAAAATAAGTTCCTTTACTGCAAATATTTTATTATTTTTTATTCTTTGCTCAAGATGGATTGTCGCAGGTTATTTCCCTTTAAGTAATTTATATGAATCTTTATTGTTTTTAACTTGGACATTATTAACACTATATATATATATTGAATTTAAAACAAAAAGTAAACTTATAGGATCGGTATTAATTCCTGTAGCATTATTTATCAATGGTTTTGCTAATTTAACTTTATCGGCTGATATGCAAAAATCAAGCCCCTTAGTACCGGCTTTACAATCAAATTGGTTAATGATGCATGTTAGTATGATGATGTTAAGTTATGCTACATTAATTATTGGTTCGTTATTATGTATTTTATTTTTAGTTATTTCTAAATATCAAGATGTCGATTTAAAAGTAGTTGAAAAATCTTATATTCCATTATATAATGTGATGGTTGATTATTATGAAAGTCAATTATTTTCATCTTCTACCTCTTCAGAAATATCAGAATTAGGGAAATTAAAATTACTTCAGAGTTTAGATAATTGGAGTTATCGAATTATTGGCTTAGGGTTTCCCTTTTTAACTATTGGAATTATTGCTGGAGGAGTTTGGGCAAATGAAGCTTGGGGTTCTTATTGGAGCTGGGATCCAAAGGAAACATGGGCATTAATTACTTGGATTATTTTTGCAACATACTTACATTCAAGAATTGCTAAGGGTTGGGAAGGTAAAAAAACAGCGGTTCTTGGCTCTATTGGTTTTTTTGTTATTTGGATTTGTTATTTAGGAGTTAATTTTTTAGGTAAAGGTTTACATAGCTATGGTTGGTTATCATAATTTCTGTAGTTTCAATTTATTTGAAACTACAGAAATTATATTCTATCAATGAAGTGAAACAATTATAGATTAAGTAATATATCGATATTATATATATTATTTTATGAGGCTTTGAATAAATAAGTTAAGATCAGATCAACTTTCGGTAAATGTAAAACTATTTATTTTACTAGTAAGCTAAACCTAAGCTTCGTGTAGTTTCGGCCCCTAAATAAACTCTAACACTTAAAAAATCTGTAGGACAAGCTGTTTCACATCTTTTGCAGCCAACACAATCTTCTACACGTGGAGATGAAGCAATTTGGCCTGATTTACAACCATCCCATGGTACCATTTCTAAGACATCAGTAGGGCATGCTCGTACACATTGCGTACATCCAATACAAGTATCGTAAATTTTAACTGTATGTGACATAAATATTTTTTTTTAGTAATAAGTAATAAAAACATATTTCCTTTATGAAATTCAATCTAATGGTTGGAGGCAATACCACACGCGCGAAATTTGATTTTGAATTGGAATTTCTCAAATTAATTAAATAAGATAGATTCGAGTGAATGCTAATATAGCAATCATATTATATTATAACACATAACGTAAATTAATCAAACACTTTTTAAGTTTCCATTTTTGATTTATAAAATAGTAATTAACAATTATAGTCGTTATTAAAATAAAAAAATTTTATATTATTTTCTAAACCTTTAATTTTAATTAAAGGTTTAGAAAATAACTTCCAAAAAAGGGTATATTAGCCGTTAACAGCTGGAGCTGTTAAAGCAACTGGTAATACTTCACCAGCAGCTAAGTCTAATGGGAAGTTGTGAGCATTACGTTCATGCATTACTTCCATACCTAAATCAGCACGGTTGATAATGTCTGCCCAAGTGTTAATAACACGACCTTGAGAATCTACAACTGATTGGTTGAAATTGAAACCATTTAAGTTAAATGCCATAGTACTAATACCCATAGAAGTTAACCAAATACCAATTACAGGCCAAGCTGCTAAGAAGAAGTGTAACGCACGAGAGTTGTTAAATGAAGCGTATTGGAAGATTAAACGACCAAAGTAACCGTGTGCAGCTACGATGTTGTAAGTTTCTTCTTCTTGACCAAATTTGTAACCATAGTTAGTAGATTCGTTTTCAGTAGTTTCACGGATTAAACTAGAAGTTACTAATGAACCGTGCATAGCACTGAATAAAGAACCACCAAATACACCAGCAACACCAGCCATATGGAATGGGTGCATTAAAATGTTGTGTTCAGCTTGGAATACTAACATGAAGTTGAAAGTACCAGAGATACCTAAAGGCATACCATCAGAGAAAGAACCTTGACCAATTGGGTATACTAAGAATACAGCAGAAGCAGCTGCTACTGGAGCAGAGAATGCTACGAAGATCCAAGGACGCATACCTAATCGGTAGCTTAATTCCCACTCACGACCCATGTAAGATGCAACTCCTAATAAGAAGTGTAAAACGATTAATTGGTAAGGACCACCGTTGTATAACCACTCATCAACTGAAGCAGCTTCCCAAATTGGGTAGAAGTGCATACCAATAGCGTTTGAACTAGGAATTACAGCACCACTGATGATGTTGTTACCGTATAATAAAGAACCTGCAACAGGCTCACGAATACCATCGATATCTACTGGAGGAGCAGCGATGAATGCAATAATATAACAAGAAGTAGCTGTTAATAATGTAGGGAACATTAAACAACCGAACCAACCGATGTATAAACGGTTTTCAGTACTTGTGATCCATGCGCAGAAGCGCTCCCATAATGAAACGCCTTCGCGTCTTTCTAAAGTTGCTGTCATAATAATATTTTATTAATTTTTATTCTTCCCAAGTTGAAAACTTGTTAATTTCAATTATAACACGGGATTTTTAGTACGACTAATTTAAACTTCAAACTTTATGGTTTATTTTCTGTTTTTTTATTTTATTTTTATAGATTAAAACTTTGGCATTGAACTATCTTCCCAGGAAGTCCCCCTCCAAGTATTGTCGTCGATTTATAACGTTTCACAACTGAGTTCGAGATGGATCAGTGTGGTTCCGCTGAGTACACTAAAAACACCAAAGCCTAAAATAATCCGAATAAAATATTAGATCCTATTCGGATTATTTTTTTTTATCTTTTTACAAAAAAGATTTTTATAAAATTCAAGTCCTCGGTCTGTTAGGACATCTTAGCACATACATTACTGTATTTACACTTAATGCCTATCAAACGGTTAGTCTTACCGTGACCTTACTCACTTTTTGTGATGAGAATACTCATCTTGAGGTGGGCTTCCCACTTAGATGCTTTCAGCGGTTATCCACTCCATACATAGCTACCCAGCGTTTACCGTTGGCACGATAACTGGTACACCAGCGGTATGTCCTTCTCGGTCCTCTCGTACTAAAGAAGGCTCCTCTCAATATTCTAACGCCTACACCGGATATGGACCGAACTGTCTCACGACGTTCTGAACCCAGCTCGCGTACCGCTTTCATGGGCGAACAG